>Ga0210044_10008166_pt1 | contig 13125 bp, 11 predicted proteins | sample CryGey13umfilter_2_FD_183959 | JGI IMG/M metagenome (GOLD analysis project Ga0210044, IMG submission 183959) | Groundwater microbial communities from aquifer in Utah, USA - Crystal Geyser 4/9/14 3 um filter (SPAdes) (version 2) | ecosystem: Environmental > Aquatic > Deep subsurface >... | reverse complement strand
TGGATAACGCAACGTTCCACAAACGACAGGATACACAAAAAATGATACAAAATGCAGGACACACATTGCTTTTTCTACCCCCTTATAGCCCTGACCTTAACCCTATCGAACAAAAATGGGCGCATATCAAATCCATAAGAAAACAGCTTATGTGCTCTATCCAAGACCTCTTCAAAATTGAATCATTTTATGTGACGTAGGCTATACCCATTCATCTTCAAAAAAGGAAAATCGCCCCTTCAGACGCCATGCAGGCTTCCAATTTTCTTTCACTCTTTGAAAGAAAATTGGAATAAATTCGAAAAAAAAGCAGGACACCACAGTGCCTGCTTTTTACAAAAAATAATTTATTATCAAAATGTTATGCTACCATCCGTGCCATAAAAACTGTCTCGAATGACACTTTATCCTGTAACAGATTTTCTGCCAGTTGATCGGAAAGGGTTGCGGTATCCAGCCCTTCTTTTTGCGAAAGCATAAAAATCCTGTCCAGAGTCATTTCGACCTGTTTGCTGATAATTCCCATGACATGCTCTTTTGTTTCGCCTTCATAATAGACAGAAATCAGTCCTCCGGAATTAATCACATAGTCAGGTGCATAAAGAATATTTTTCTCCTTAAGGCTTCTGCTTTCGGCATTATTGATCTCGTCTTTTTGCTGGTTGTTGGCGGAACCTGCAACAATAGGAGCTCTAATATTTTCATCAAGAACACCGCCCATAGCGCAGGGTGCCACAACATCTACATCCATTGACAGAATCTCATGCGGCATCACGGGCATTGCACCAAACGTATCAACAGCACGTTGCAAACGCTCTCCATCAAGATCTGCCACCACAAGTTTTGCACCTTCTTTATGCAGAAATTCGCATAGAGAATAACCAACATCACCCAGCCCCTGAACGGCAACACCAAGGCCTTTCAAACTCTCTTTTCCCAGACGGTATTTGACAGCCACTTTAATGCCGGTAAAGACCCCGTAAGCCGTATAAGGCCCCGGATCACCGCCCGCCAGCTCAACATCCTTCTGCACAGGGGCAATACCGCGCACATGTTCTGTTTCCTTTTTGGCTTCAATTAAAAGCGCCTCCGAAATACCCACATCTTCGGCTGTAATATAAACCATCCCGAATTGTGTCTCAATCATTGCAATGCCGCGACCAAAAGCGCGCATCATAGCTGCTGTCGGATGGCCGTGATTGATAGCCGCTTTCGCCCCGCCTAAAGGCAAACCGGCAACGGCAGATTTGCGGGTCATTCCACGTGAAAGCCGCAAGATATCGGCATTCCACGCCGCATCACTTTCATATTCCCAGCGACGGCATCCGCCCAGAGAACGCCCTTCGATCAGACTATGAATGGCAATCCTTGCTTTCAAACCACTTGCTTCATCGGTAATTTGAAACACTTTCATATGATTGCTGAATTCAGGGTGCGATGAAACCTGAGCCGTAATATCTTCCACCACAGGATTTACAGTTTGATCTAGCATAAGGCATTACTCCCTTTGTCCGAGCTATAATGGATTCTACCGATAAAAAATCATGCGTTTAATAAACCTGAAACAGGCAAAAAAAGTAAGTTTAATCGACCCGGAATATAAATTAGAACAAACCAGCAAGATAATTTTCATATGATGAAATAAAAACATTGTTCTATTAAAATTTCAGTAATTATATTACGTGTATTTTATATGCATTTTCTTTTTAAAGAAAAATAGCTACCTACTTTCCCACTCCTAAAAAGCCTCCAGACTGCATTGTCCAGAGCCGCGCATAAAGACCGCTTTTCTCCAGCAACGCCTGATGCGTTCCATCTTCTATAATCCGGCCTTCTTCCATAATAATAAGACGATCAAGATGGGCGATGGTAGACAAACGATGGGCAATCGCAATCACGGTTTTACCCTTCATCAATTCCTGCAGGCTTTCCTGTATCAGCATTTCACTTTCGCTATCCAGTGCCGAAGTGGCCTCATCCAGAACAAGAATCGGTGCGTTTTTAAGAATGGCACGGGCAATCGCAATACGCTGGCGCTGCCCTCCGGATAGTTTCAGTCCCCGTTCCCCGACAAGGGTTTCATAGCCGTCCTGTAATGTACTGATAAATTCATGGGCATGCGCTTTCCGGGCGGCAGCAATCACCTCCTCCTTTGTCGCATTCTGGCAGCCATAGCGGATATTATCCAGCAACGAGCGATGAAACAGGGAGGTATCCTGCGGAATCACCGAAATAACTTCGCGCAGGCTATCCTGCCTGACCTTGAAAATATCCTGATTATCAATGGTAATTGTGCCTTCTTCCAGTTCATAAAAGCGTAGCAAAAGACTGACCAGCGTACTTTTCCCTGCCCCCGATGTTCCCACCAGCCCCAGCTTCTGCCCTGCCGGAATATCCAGAGACAGTCCCTTGATCACAGGCCTGTCCTGCTGTCCCTTATAACCGAAATGAATATGGTCAAATCTGATATGACCCTTCTCGATCACCAGCGGCCGGGCGCCTTCAGTATCGCTGATTTCATGCTCCCGCATGATTGTGTGGATACCATCGCGGATCTGGCCGACATATTCCATGAAAGCCTGCAAACTCCAGGTCAGGTGACGGGCATTGCCACTCAGGATAAGAACCAGTGTAAACAGATAGCTAATGGTTGGCAGATCAATATGTCCCTTTTCAAAACTGCCAATCGCAAAAAAAACACTCCCGACAATCAATATAATGGTCAGCATAAAATGCGTCCAGTGAATCGCCTCGCCCCACAATCCGTATTTCATGACAGAGCGCTCTTCATCTTCCATCAGATTTTCAAGCAGACCCTGTTCATAGCCGGACTGCGCATAAGCTTTCAGAGAGAAAATATTGGAAACGGAATCAATGATGCGACCTGTAATCTGCGACCGTTCCCGCGAGACACGCTCGATCCAGTAAATGCGGGGAACCGTCAGAGACGATATGACCACCGCATAAACCACGCCCCATGCAAGAATAATCACCCCTAAAGGCCAGTACACCAGCCCCACCGTTACCGCACTGGCACAAAACAGAATAAACAGCGCAATAAAATCAAAGAGCAACGTCCATGTGGCCATCGCCATGCCATGGGTTACATCATGGATTTTTGCGCCAAGCGCCCCGCTATGACGGTTGGAAAAATAATTCATGCTATGGCCAAGAAGGTGCTCAAAAAGCCAGATACGCGGCATCCGCCTTATTTTCTGCGCGACAAACAGAAGGATCACGCCGCTGATCCTGCTAAAAACCATCATCAGAACTGACAGCACCACAAGAAATAAAAACGGTTCCCGCAAACTGTTCCATAACGCACCCGTTGCCGGATCATGGCTTTCTGCTGCCAGAACAATCATCCGCACCGCATAAGGCATCAAGACCAGCATACAGGCCTGTAGAATTTCCATGACCAGCATGGCAATCATCATCTTCGGAAACTGCCAGAATGACTTCCAGTAAAACTGGAATGGTTTGATAGTCAGATCTTCGGGTTTTTCGTTACTCACGGCAACCCCACCAGCGACTTCGCAAAATCCTGCGCATTGAAAGGACGCAAATCACCGATTTTCTCGCCGACACCAATCATATGAATAGGAAGACCGAAAGTATCAGCGAGGCTGACGACCACGCCGCCTTTGGCACTGCCATCCAGTTTTGTAACAATAAGACCCGTGATATTGACCATGTCTTTGAAAATACGCACCTGTTCATGCGCGTTCTGCCCTGTTGTTGCATCAAGAACAAGAAGTACGGCATGAGGAAGATTTTCATCCTGTTTTTTCAGAACACGAATGATTTTTTCAAGCTCCGCCATCAGATTGGCTTTATTATGCAGACGTCCTGCCGTATCAATAAAAAGAATTTCCGCGCCGTCCTTTTTGGCTTTCTCATAAGATTCATACGCCACCGCCGCCGCATCCGCGCCCAGCTCTTTTTTTACCAGAGGGCAGTCCGCCCGCTGCGCCCAGATTTCAAGCTGTTCCACCGCTGCAGCGCGAAATGTATCCCCTGCCGCGATCATCACAGAGCGTTTTTGCGTGACATGAAGATCATACGCCATCTTGCCAATTGTTGTTGTCTTGCCAACCCCGTTCACGCCACAGACCAGAACGACAAAAGGCTGCTGACCGTGAAAGGCAGCAGGTTGCGTAACAGGTTCCAGAATGGCTGTAATCTGCGTCGCCAGCGCCCGTTTGATATCCTCTTCCGAAATATCCTTGCCAAAACGATCCCTGCCAAACTCTGCGACAATCCGCGCCGCCGTTTTAGGCCCCAGATCAGCGGTAATCAAAAGATCTTCCAGCTCGTCCAGCATTTCCTGATCGAGTTTTTTCTTGGTCACAAGATCGGTAATCCCCTGCCCCAGCCTGACAGAAGATTTTGAAAGTCCTTGTCCCAGACGCGAAATCCAGCCTGAGCTTTCTTTCTCTTCACTCGTAGAAACGATGTTTTCTACGACCGGAGAGTCTTCAGGTTTCTGCTCTTGCAGCTCCTGTTTATTCCCGTCTTTTTTCTTGTGCCAGAACGCCATGCGTCACCACGCCTTTATAATAAAAAATTTAAGATGTTCCCATCTTATAGCGCAGTGACTGAAATTTAAAGAAATTATCCGTTATCAAAGAGTTTTTACATGAGACCCTGTAGATGGGCCGCAACACTGGCCTGAAGCGCCTTAAGATCATAGCCGCCTTCCAGAGTGGAGATTATTCTGCCACCGCAATATTTTTCTGCCAGCGCCGCCAATTTTTCTGTCACCCACAAATAATCGTGCTCATCCAGATTAAGAGAGGCCAGAGGATCATCATGATGCGCATCAAATCCTGCAGAAATCATCATCAATTCCGGCCTGAATTCTTCAAGAGCCGGGAAAACCTGTGCCTCATATACAGAGCGGAATTCCTTTGATCCGGCACCAGCGCTAAGAGGAATGTTCAGGATTTTCCCTGTCTGATCATCACGCGGGTCACCGGTTCCGGGATAGAATGGCGACTGGTGCGAAGAGATAAAAAATATTCCTTCCGCTCCCCGCGTCATTGCATCCGTGCCATTGCCGTGATGAACGTCAAAATCAATAATGGCGATGCGTTTGATCCCATATTTTTCCTGCGCATGACGCGCCCCGATAAAAACATTGCCAAAGAAACAAAACCCCATAGCCTGATCCGGCATGGCATGGTGTCCCGGAGGACGGACAGCACAAAAGGCACGGTCACAATCCCCCGCCATCACATCATCAACCGCACGGCATAATGTATTGGCCGCCGTCACAGCCGCTTCCCACGTATCAGGAGACATAATGACATCTGCATCAAGATATCGGTATCCCTCATCCGGAGTCATCTCCGCTATAGAGTCGATATAATTCCGGGAATGCGCATAAAGCAACGGAGACAGTTCCATCTCCCGGCATTTTAAAAGCGGCACTACATCAAACGGTGCCTGCCCGAATAAAGACAGTACAGCTTCCAGCCGTGCCGGAGATTCCGGATGTCCGGGACCCGTATCATGTTTTAAACCGGCAGGATTGGTATAAATATTTATTTTCACAGCCATGAAATATTACAGCATATTTTTGACAGAAATTCATTAAAATCCTGATCTATTCATCATCGCATTCCTGCTTGTTCATTCAGAAAATATAATTCAAACCGATACCAAACTTATATGATCCGCGATATTCGCCGTCCCCATGTTGCAACTGGTTCTGAAAGAGATTTTCTGTCTGTTCCTGTGTAAAGATACTGTCTCTTTCGGCTTTCAGTCTTAAAAGCCACAGCCCCCTGCTGCCGGCAGGAATTTCATGACTTTCTTTATCTCCCGGATTAAAACCGGATCCGTTCTGGAGAGAAAAAATTTCACGTCCCGTTTTTTGCCCGGAACGGATCTCGAGTGGCAGATAAACATTAAACCCGGTATCCGCTCTGGCAACAAACGGGGCAAATAAAAACAGGCTCCAAAGAACAATCCCCGCTATTTTTAAAAATAATACCCGCATCTCCTATTTCCTTGTAATACAATATGAAAATGAGTTAAAGTGATGACCTGTTTTATTTATAAGGGGCAGTCCTTAATATTCCGTATACTGACTTCACGTAATAAAAGCAAATGGCTGGAAGTATTCATCTTTTTGTATTTTATTAAGAGTTTCCCTTCTATAATCTGATATGAGGGTTCGATAAATAATTCAAAGGTTCATAAAACAGAATGCAAAATCAGGATTCAAATAAGAAAATAGCCGAAAAGCTAATGGAAACTGGCACGATCCAGAATGATCTGGACACAACCATATTAACAATGCAGAACCAGTTAGAGACACTGCAGAAATTTATTTCAAGACGGTTTGACGAACTCTCGATGGAAGTCAACGCCACGTCCCAGCAAATGGACATGACCGAAGGCAGTATCATAAGCCGTTTCGGAGAAATCATGGAAGCACTGAGCGCTATTTCCTTTCATGGAAACGCCCTGACACCTGCTAATGCCGGAGTCGATCTGGAGGCTGTCATCGAGACCACGGAAAATGCTGCGAACAAAATTCTTGATGCGGCGGATCGTATTGCGGAGCGTGTCGAAAAAGAAAAGGACTGGGATGACGAAAAGTCGCGTGCGGTTCTACGGGAAAGCATCACAAAAGATGTTCAGGACATTCTAATGGCCTGTACGTTTCAGGATCTGGCAGGACAGCGTATCCGCAAAACATTAGAAAATCTTCATACAATTGAAGACCGCCTTGGCGCCACACTGGAAAAACTTGGTGTCAATATTGCTGTTAACCAGAAAGAGGCCACCGAAAAAGCCGTGGGCGGTGAACTGACATCCCAGAATGAAATTGACAACCTGTTTGATTGAATGAGTCTGCAAAAACCCACTATTGTTCTCTTTGATATGGACGGCACAGTGATCCGTCATATCAATCCGCTGTTGCTACATGTTCTGGAGCGGATTGATGATTTTTCGCATAAATGCGCCCGTTTCTTTTCATGGATGTTTAACCGCAAAATCCAGAGTCCGCCCCTTGTCGAGTTTCGTGATGGCAAGCGAAAAAAGCTTCTGGTTCACCGCGCCATGCATAAATTCCGGCGCAAGGAAATTGAAGAGATCGTCGAGCCCTGCCCCGGAATATACGATATTCTTGATCTTCTCAGAGCCAATCATATTCCGATGGGGATTATCAGCAATGGTCTGGGAAAAGGCTATGGACACGATGTCCTGCGCAAATTCGATCTTGATAAATATTTCGAAATTACAATCTTCCGCGAGGATATCACCCGCCCGAAGCCCTATCCTGATCCTATTCTCGAAGCCCTGAAAAAGATGACACGTCCGCCGGAGAAAAACGATGTGATCTGGTATATCGGAGACCGTCACAAGGATGTGAAGGCTGCGCTGGCTGCCGAACTTTATTTACCCTGTGATATCCAGCCAATTGCTTATACCCTCAATGCTGCCATTGCCGTGCTGGAGCATAATATAGGGCCGGATCATATTATAATGGGATGGCCGGATCTGGAAGCAACACTTCAGCATATGTTCAGGGATCAGAAGAAAGAAAAAGCCGATGATAAAAAAATCAAAAGAATCTTTTAGTCTGGCCATTCACGGCGGAGCCGGAGGCACAATAAAAAAAGCAAGAGAAAGTGAAACAGTCGTCAAACAGACACTCCATGATATTCTTGAGCGGGGAAGAACGATACTGGCACGCGGGGGTTCATCAATAGACGCTGTGACATCCTGTGTCGGAATGCTGGAAGACTGTCCTCTTTTTAATGCTGGCTATGGTGCTGTTTCCAATAGCGCCGGACAATATGAACTTGATGCCGCCATTATGGATGGAAAAACATTAAAAGCTGGCGCTGTAGCGGCTGTTCTGAATGTTAAAAATCCGGTTGATCTGGCACGGCTTGTGATGGAAAAAACACCGCATATCCTGTTATCGGGAAAAGGCGCAATAGCCTTTGCCAAAATGCAGAATGTTCCGATGGTGACACAGAAATATTTTAAAGATGCACAAGAAAAAGCATCTTCTCTGATTGATAAAAACAAAAAGCATGGCACTGTCGGAGCCGTTGCGCGCGATTTAAAAGGCAATCTTGCTGCGGCGACTTCAACAGGTGGCTGGGGAGCCAAAATGCCGGGGCGGATTGGTGATTCCCCATTAATCGGTGCCGGAAATTTTGCAAATAATGACAGCGGGGCGATATCCTGCACAGGGATTGGAGAGCATTTTATCCGTACGGTTCTGGCAGGTTATATCGGCTTTTTAATTGAGCGCGAAAATATGGATGCCTCGGAAGCCGCAATGGCGGCGCTAATCCGTCTCACAGAAAAATTCAAAGGGGAAGGGGGTTTCATTGTGGTTGATAAAAACGGTTATATCGCCGCCGCCCAGACCACAAAAATCATGCGCTGCGGCTGGATCGAGCATGGCGGAGAAATTCACGTTACCTTACAAGAAACCCTTCGTATCCCGAAGACGTAACACTTCGTAGACCCGCAGCAACAGTTTCAAATAACGCCTGATTGGAATGAAAAAATCCGCTCATCATTGTCTGTGTTTCGAGAAGTTCGACAAGTTTTTCAAAAGTCGTTTTCGGTTCCTGCATCATCAGAACATCCAGATCACTGCGATTTTTTACACCCGCCAATATAGCGGCATAATCAAGCGCAGCATCCAGTCCGCCAAGCGCATCCACAAGACCGGCATCCACCGCCTGCGCACCCGTCCAGACCCGACCGCCAGCAATCTTATCTGTCTGCTCCAGTGTCATACCGCGCCCGTTCGCAACAAGCGCAATAAATTTATTATAGACATTATCCATCATTGCATTCATCCGCGCCGCTTCCGATGGAGAATAAGGATGGTTCAGCGACCACAGACCCGCATTTTCTCCAACCTGAACACGATCCCACTCAATTCCGATATTCTCCCACATTGACTTCAGGGAAACTTTTCCCCCTGTCACACCGATCGAGCCTGTAAATGTCGTGGGCAGTGCATAAATATAATCAGCATCAGCGGCAATCCAGTATCCTCCCGAAGCGGCAGCCGCTCCCATGGAAACCACAATCTTTTTGCCATTTTCTTTTGCTTTCACAAGCGCACGGCGAATGGCTTCTGCCGCAACCGGATCACCACCGGGACTATCAATGCGTAGAACAATCACGCTGATTTTGTCATCATCGGCAGCCTCGCGGATCACCGGAATAATATTTTCAGCAGCCGCCAGGGCGCCTTTTTCATCACGCTGGATAATATTTCCGGCAGCATAAATAAGTGCCACTTTCGGTTTTTTAGATACCGCCATATCAGAAGTAAGCTTTTTCTCTTTTTTCATCTGCTTGATATAGATATTCATCGTTGCAAAAATCTTGTCATCAGAATCAGGGTTTCCCGTCACCTGTTCTTTGATCTCGGCGCTCAAATTATCACTGTAATCCAGCCTGTCAATCAGACCTGTTGCAAGCGCCTCATCATCCGTCAACAGTCCTTTATCAATCCGCGCCCTGACCTCCTGATCCGTCATATTCCGCGCTATTGCGATTTCCTTAAAAAGATGGCTGCTAATATCACTGGCAAGTGCCGTCATCACTTCGCGGGTTTCCAGCGACATTTCGCTGCTGGTCAGGCTCTCGAAGAAATTTTTATATTCCTTCCGCGCAAAAAACTGGGGTTCAATTCCGATTTTATCCAGAACCGTACGGGCATAAGGCATTTCCATGTTAATTCCGGGAACCGAGACAATCCCCATCGGCTGCAGCCAGATCTGGTCAAAAGCAGTGGCGAGATAATAAGCGCCAAGGCTTTCATAGGCTGGCGCATAAATAAAGGCAAACTTGCCGCTGGTACGAAAACGCATGATGGCCGTCCGCAATTCCTCGTTATGGGCAAGGCTCGGAACCGCCCCTTCCAGCTTCATTACAAAGCCTTTGACACGTGTGTCCATGGCCGCACGATCCAGTGCATTGACCACATCACGAAGGACAAGAGCTTTCTCATGTAATCCGAAAGCACCTCCTGTGTTCTCATGTTCAACAAAGGCATCCTTTAACGGCAAATAAAGAACCATTTCATTCGGAAGAGCAGGATTTTCCATCTTGTTCACGGCAAAGACAGACAGGGTTGTCCCCAGAGCCGCGCTCAGCAGTACCATTGCCCCGACCACCATACAGGTACGCTTGAATGCTATCCAAAGTATAGAACCAATCCGCCATCTTTTCTTCGGTGGAACAATTTTTTTCGGAGTATGAAATAGCGTATGGTTGTTATGTCTGTGATGTCTCATCATAGAAAAATATAGGGTATAATGCGTTCTGGCAAGAGGGAGCTTCTCCTTTGGAAGAAATAGACTTATTTTTGATCCAGAAGCTCTTTCAGAAAAATTGCGCCATATTTCAGTAATTTTGATTGCCCCACACCGGGAACAACTCCCATTTCCTCAAGGGTTGCGGGTTTTCTAACCACCATATCCATCAGCGTTCTGTCATGAAAAACAATATAAGGCGGAACATTCTGTTCTTTTGCAATAGACAGACGCAGAGACTTTAAACTTTGAAACAAAGCCTGATCCTCAGGATTTTCAAGCGTTGAAACCGGATCTCTTTTCTGCCCTCTTCCAAATGACGTGCCCGTTTCTCTGGACACATTCCGGTCAATACGCAGTTTAAGGCTATCCTTGTTTTTTAGAAACGCTCTCCCCCGTTCGGAGATTTTAAGACCGCCATGCGCGTCCATATCCACATAAATCAGCCCCTGCGCTACAATCTGGCGGATCAGACTATGCCATTCACGACTTGTATGCTCTGTGCCAATCCCGTAGGTACTCAGCGCCGTATGCCCGAATTTTTGCATCCGCTCGTTTTCTTTTCCAAGCAGCACATCAATAATATGGCCGCTGCCAAAGATCTGTCCGGTACGGTAGATACAGGATAAAAGTTTCTGCGCGGCCATCGTCCCTTCAATTGTGTCCGGGGGATTAAGACAGGTATCACAGTTTCCGCACGGCGCGCCATAATCATCAAAATAATGCAGAAGAACCTGACGGCGGCAACCTGCCGTTTCACAGTAACCCATAAAAGCACTCAGTTTCTGGCGCTCGATCTTTTTCTGCTCCGGCGGACTATCCGAAGATTCTAGCATCTGCCGCTGCAACGCCAGATCCTGCAAACCATAAACCATCCATGCGGCAGCGGGCAGCCCGTCACGCCCTGCCCGTCCGGTTTCCTGATAATAGGCCTCAATATTTTTCGGTAAATCAAGATGCGCCACAAAACGCACATCAGGCTTGTTAATGCCCATACCAAAGGCAATCGTGGCCACCATGATAATACCTTCTTCTTTCAGAAACCGCGCCTGATTTTTGGCGCGGATCTCCTTATCAAGCCGTGCGTGATAGGGCAGCGCCGTATAACCCTGCTCACACAACCAGCCTGCCGTTTCCTCGACCTTGCGCCGTGACAGGCAATAAACAATCCCGCTTTCATCCGGCCTGCGGCTTTTTAAAAACTGTAAAAACTGCCGGCGCGGATTATCCTTGATCCTGACATCATAGGAAATATTCGGACGGTCAAATCCGGCAACATAAAGTTTGGGCAGCGCAAGACGCTCCACAATATCTTTACGGGTCGGCGTATCGGCTGTGGCGGTTACCGCAATACAGGGCACTTCGGGATAGCGCGTCCGCAGCAGAGAAATCTGGCGGTATTCCGGTCTGAAATCATGTCCCCACTGCGAGATACAATGCGCCTCGTCAATGGCAAAAAGTGCCAGAGGGATCCGGTCCAGTATCTCCAGAAACCCTTCATGGACAAGCCGCTCGGGCGCAATATAGACCAGATCAAGTACGCCCGCCCGCAAATCATCCAGCGCCGCGCTTAATTGCGGATATTCAAGCGCCGAATGTATTGCTGCCGCACGTATCCCCAACTCCCGCAAGGCAATCACCTGATCTTCCATCAAAGCAATCAGGGGCGAGATAATAATACCCGTCCCTTCCAGACAGAGTGCAGGAATCTGGTAGCATAGCGACTTCCCGCTTCCGGTCGGCATTAACACACAGCAGCTCTGTCCGGCAATGACGCTTTCGATAATGTCTTTCTGTTCCCCGCGAAACGTATGATAACCGAAAACAGAGGATAAAACATCCTCCGGCGTTCTCCGGCACTGCGGCACTTTCATCTGAAGTGCGTCCTGTATGGCGTTTATATTTGTCATGGCACGAATATACGCCGTGAATCCTGACGCAACAACATGTCATAGAATGTTTTCCTCTTCCGGAAAAATATAACACTCTTTCTTTACAGCCTTCTCCTATCCAGAGATTGAAATTCCCCCCTAACTTTGCTATCACCATCAGACGTAAGGGGAGAAGTGGCAGAGAGGCTGAATGCGCCGCACTCGAAATGCGGTATGGGTTTACGCTCATCGGGGGTTCAAATCCCTCCTTCTCCGCCAAACGCAACAAGAGAATAGAAAAGCAGGTTTTTAACCAATGGAGATGCCCCTTCTAGTAACAGGTGCTGCCGGATTTATAGGGTTTCATACAACACTACGGCTTTTACAGCGCGGGGAAACAGTTGTCGGCATTGATAATCTGAATGATTATTATGATATTTCACTAAAACAGGCGCGGCTGGCGCAACTTGAAAAATTCGGGAATTTTACTTTTGTCAAACTGGATATTTCCGATCGCGGAGGCATGGAAGCGCTATGGCAGGATCATGGCGCGTTCCGGCGTGTGATCCATCTGGCGGCACAGGCCGGTGTACGGCACTCCCTGATTGATCCCTATACTTACATCAGCAGCAACTGCATGGGGCATCTAACCGTGCTGGAAATGTGCCGTCATACCGATAATTTCGAGCATCTTGTCTATGCCTCCTCCTCCTCGGTTTATGGAGGAAATGAAAAGCTTCCTTTTGCCGTAGATGATCCTGTTAATCTTCCCCACTCTTTATATGCCGTGACCAAACGCAGTGATGAACTGATGAGCTATAGAACCCTCTGCAAAAGACTGTAAAAATCCTGTAGAATCATTTCATGCAAACGAGCATGAGGTACAAAATGAAAATGAAGAAGTTACGCGTCGAGAGATTTCTCGGCGAGATGGATCGCGTGGT
>Ga0210044_10008164_pt1 | contig 13126 bp, 13 predicted proteins | sample CryGey13umfilter_2_FD_183959 | JGI IMG/M metagenome (GOLD analysis project Ga0210044, IMG submission 183959) | Groundwater microbial communities from aquifer in Utah, USA - Crystal Geyser 4/9/14 3 um filter (SPAdes) (version 2) | ecosystem: Environmental > Aquatic > Deep subsurface >... | reverse complement strand
GCGGGACATGACGACGATCTCCCCGATCCGGGCGATGCCCATGACGGGGCGACACGGACGATCCGCGCACCGTCAACCAAACCAGCCAACTTTGCAATCGGCGGTCATGCGACGCGCGCAACGCCGGATCGGTCACGCCGAGCGCATCGAAAAGGGCGCTCAACCACTTGAGAAAGCGCGGCCGGGCCTTGGCGTCGCCGCTCTCGCCGCCATCGGCGTGGCGAACCGCACATGCTCGTCGAGACGGTCCTTCGACACGGGGACGCCGACAAACGCCAATGACGCGGAGGCCTGTTCCATGATCCGTCCTTGCGAATGCGGAATCGACGCGCGGCCCAAGCGACCGTTCGGGTTCCGGAGGGAACCGATGGACGATGACCCGCGCTCACGCGCGGGCCCGATCACCCAAGGGGGCGACCCGCAAGGCGATTGAGAGATACAAGGGGGCGGCGCTTGGGCGGGCGCGCTGCGAAGTGGTCGCACCGCCTTCGGGCGGGCAGACCAGCTTTCACCCGCAGGCGCGGGGGCGGCATCGGCGGGGGACGGCGCCGCCGTCGCGATCCGGGCGCAAGCGCCGCCCGCGCGCCCCCTCTCCCCCGCCGGAGGAGAGGGCCGGGGTGAGGGGGCGCGCGGGCGGCGCTCCGCTCACTCCCCGCGAAACTGCGGCGCCCGCTTTTCCTTCATCGCCGCCAGCCCTTCGCGCAGGTCGGCCGAGGCCCAGGCCTGCGCGATGCGCGCCCTGGCGGCCTCCCCGTCGAGCCGGTTCTCGGCCAGTTCGACGATGGTCCGCTTCATGCCCTGCACCGCCAGCGGCGCCAGCCCGGCGATCCGGTCGGCCAGCGCGTCCACCGCCGCCGCCAGCGCCTGAGGCGCGACCAGCCGATCAACAAAACCCAACGCCAGCAACGCCTTGTCGTCGAACTGCTCGGCGGCGAGAAACAGCCGCCGCGCGGTCTGCGCCCCCAGCTTGCGCATCGCGCGCGCAATGCCGCCGGGTTCGTAGTGGATGCCCAGCCGCGCGGGCGGCACGGCGCAGACCATGCCCTCGACGCCGATGCGGAAGTCGCAGGCCAGCGCGATCTCCGCCCCGCCGCCCCAGACGCCGCCGTTCAGCGCGCAGATCGTGGGCAGCGGAAACTGCTCCAGCCCGTCGCACAGCGCGGTGAGCGGGTTGTCCGACCAGTCCGCCCCCGCCACGTCGCCCAGGGATACGCCGGAGGAGAACGCCCGCGCGCCCGTCCCGGTCACCACCAGCACCCGCGCCTCAGACGCGGCGTGGACCTGGCCGAGCGCCGTGGCGAAATCCTCCAGATCGGCGACGCTGAGCGCGTTCAGCTTTTCGGGGCGGTCGAGCGTGATCGTGGCCCGCGCGCCCGTCAGCGCCAGCCGCACGGCGCTTGCCGCGCGCCCGCTCACAGCGCGAACCGCGCCAGCACCGGCGCATGGTCGGACGGCTGCTCCCAGCCGCGCGCGTCGCGCAGGACGCGGCCCTCGCGCGCGGCGCCCGCCACGTCGGGGCTGGCCCAGATGTGGTCGAGCCGCCGCCCCTTGTCCGCCGCCGCCCAGTCGGCTGCGCGATAGCTCCACCACGAATACAGCTTGCCGGAGGGGGCGAGCGCGCGGCTCACGTCGGTCCAGCGCCCCGCCGCGCGCGCCGCCTCGAACGCCGCCACCTCGACGGGGGTGTGGCTGACCACCTTCAGCAGCGCCTTGTGCGACCACACGTCGTCTTCGCCCGGCGCGATGTTGAGATCGCCCATCAGCAGCGCGGGGCCGCTGCGCCGCGCGCCCCAGGCGGCCAGCTCAGCGACGAAGTCGAGCTTGTGGGCGAACTTGGCGTTGATCGCGGGGTCCGGCTCGTCGCCGCCTGCGGGGATGTAGAGGTTGTGGATCTCCAGCCCCGCCGCCGCGCCGCCCGCGATGCGCGCCGCCACATGGCGCGCGTCGCCCTTGCCGCAGAAATCTATGTGCGGCAGCGGCTCCATCGGCAGGCGCGACAGGATCGCGACGCCGTTATAGCCCTTGTCGCCGCGCGCGATCAGCGTGGAATAGCCTGCGTTTGCGAACACCTCGGCGGGGATTTTCTCGACCGGCGATTTGGTCTCCTGAAGGCAGAGCACGTCGGGGCGCGCCGCCTCCAGCAGCCGCGCGACGAGGCCTGCGCGCAGGCGCACCGAGTTGATGTTCCAGGTGCAGACCGTCAGGCTCATCGCCCCCGCCCCTCTCGGCTCAGCGCTGCGCGGCGGTGACGATCACCTCGACGCGATAGTCCGGGGCCGCCAGCTTCGCCTCGCCGGTGGCGCGCGCGGGCGGGTTGGCGGGGTCCACCCAGGCGTCCCACACCGCGTTCATCTCGGCGAAGTCGGCCATGTCGGCCAGCCAGATCGTCGCCGACAACAGCCGCGACTTGTCCGACCCGGCCTCGGCCAGCAGCGCATCGACGCTCGCCAGCGCGGCGCGGGTCTGCTCGGTCACGCTGGCGCCCGGCGCGCCGACCTGACCGGCCAGCCAGACAAGGCCGTTGCAGACGACCGCCTGCGCCATGCGGGGGCCGGGGTGCAGGCGGGTGATGGCGCTCATGGGATCGCTTCCTTCAAATCGCTGGCGGGAAACAGGCCTGGCGCCTTCGCCCGGCGCCGGTTCACGCAGCCTTGATTAACCGCTCGGCGCCCCGTTCCGCAAGCGCCCCGCCAGCGCCGCCACCGCGGCATGAACGGTGCGCACCGGCGGCGGCGGGGCGGCGCCCCTCAGCCGGATCAGCCCGAACGGCGGCACCACCAGCGGACGGCGCGTCGCCAGCCGGGCGAGCGGCCCGCCGCCGTCGATCAGCGTCGCCGCCGCCGCCTCCGACACCGCCGCCACTGCGTCGCTGGCGCGCAGCGTCGCCACCGTCATGATCAGCGAGGCGGTGTTGAGCGCGCGCGGCGGCAGCGGCGCGCCCTCGGTCAGAAAGGCGTCCTCGACCGCGCGGCGCAGCGGCGAGCCGGGCGGCTGCATCACCCAGTCGAAACCGGCCAGCCGCGCGAAATCGACGCCCGCCGCGCCCGCCAGCGGATGCCCGGCGCGCGCCACCACGCAGGCGCGCTCCGGCCCGATCACGCGGATGTCGAAGGCGGCGGGGTCCATCTCCTCGGGGATGCGCCCGATCACGAAATCCAGCTGCCCCGCCGCCAGCGCGCGGATCAGCACGCGGCTGGTCTCGACCTGCACGCTGACCTCGATCTCGGGGTGGCTGAGGCGCAGGGCGCGCAGCGCGGGCGCCAGCAGCTCCACCGCCGGCGCGGTGACCGCGCCCACCGCCACCGCGCCGCCGCCGCCGCTCAGCGCCGCGTCGAGGTCGCGCTGCGCGTCGCGCATCTGGCCCAGCGCCGCGCGCGCCCTGGCGGCGAACAGCGCCCCGGCCTCGGTCAGCGCCACGCCGCGCGCATGGCGCAGGTAGAGCTTGGCGCCGATCACGCCCTCCAGCTCCGCCGCCAGCCGCGAGGCGGCGGGCTGCGAGATCGCCAGCGCCGCCGCCGCCGCGCTGATCTGGCCGGTCTCGCTCAGCGCCGCGATCAGCCGCAGATGCGTCATCCGCAGGCCACGCCGCAGCAACCCCGCCTCCGCCGCCTCCATCGCGCGCCTTTCATACCGTTTCAATCATATCCATAGCGCCAAAACTGATTTGAAACGCATATCGAAATCGTGACAATGCCCTTTCATGCGCGGCGCCTGCAGGGCGTCGCGCCTCAAGACAGAACAGTTCGCGTTGAAACGCGGCGTCGATGGGGAGGAAGGATGACGCGGCGCCCGCCGCGCCTTGCCCTGCGCCGCCGCAACACAAAGGGGAGGCGCTTCATGAACCTGTTGAAATCGCTCGCGGCGGGCCTTGCGCTCGGGGCGCTTACGCTCACCGGTCTGCCTGCGGTCGCGCAGGACAAGGGCGTGGTCGGCATCGCCATGCCCACCAAGTCCTCCGCCCGCTGGATCTCGGACGGCCAGAGCATGGTCAAGTTCTTCGAGGACGCGGGCTACACCACCGATCTGCAATACGCCGAGGACGACATCCCCAACCAGCTCGCCCAGATCGAGAACATGATCGTCAAGGGCGCCGATGTGCTGGTGATCGCGGCCATCGACGGCGCCACGCTGTCGAACGCGCTCGACAACGCCGCCGCCGCCGGGATCAAGGTCATCGCCTATGACCGGCTGATCCGCGACAGCGGCAACGTGGACTACTACGCCACCTTCGACAACTTTCAGGTCGGCGTGATCCAGGCGACCTCGCTGGTGGACGGTCTGAAGGCGCGCTTTCCCGGCGTGCGCCCGTGGAACGTCGAGCTGTTCGGCGGCTCGCCCGACGACAACAACGCGTTCTTCTTCTACGACGGCGCGATGAGCGTGCTGCAGCCGATGATCGACGCGGGCGACATCGCGATCAAGTCCGGCCAGACCGGCATGGCCACGGTCGGCACCCTGCGCTGGGACGGCGCGGTGGCGCAGGCGCGGATGGATAACCTTTTGAGCGCGCATTACTCCGACGCGCGCGTGCACGGCGTGCTGTCGCCCTATGACGGCCTGTCGATCGGGATTCTCTCGTCGCTGAAGGGCGTCGGCTATGGCGCCGCCGACCAGCCGATGGCGATCGTCACCGGGCAGGACGCCGAAGTGCAGTCGGTGAAGTCGATGCTGGCGGGCGAGCAGAGCTCCAGCGTGTTCAAGGACACCCGCGAACTCGCCCGCGTCACCGTCGGCATGGTCGATGCCCTGCTGCAGGGCGGCGCGCCGGAGATCAACGACACCAAGACCTACGACAACGGCGTGAAGGTGGTGCCGTCCTACCTGCTCAAGCCGGTGCCGGTGGACGCCTCGAACTGGGAGAAGGTGCTGCTCGACAGCGGCTACTACACCCGCGACCAGATCGAGTGACGCCAGGCCCGGCCCGGCGCGCGCGCCGGGCCTCCCTCCAACCGAAGCGAAGGGCGCGCGGTCATGCCGAACCTTCTTGAAATGCGCGGCATCACCAAGACCTTCCCCGGCGTGAAGGCGCTCAGCGACGTGTCGCTGACGGTGCGCTCGGGCGAGATTCACGCGCTGGTCGGCGAGAACGGCGCCGGCAAATCGACGCTGATGAAGGTGCTGAGCGGGGTCTATCCGCACGGCTCCTATCAGGGCGAGATCTGGTTCAAGGGCGCCGAGCGCCGCTTTCGCGGCATATCCGACAGCGAGGAACTGGGTCTCATCATCATCCATCAGGAGCTTGCGCTGGCGCCGCTGCTGTCGATCGCCGAGAACATTTTTTTGGGCAACGAGGTCGCGCGCGGCGGGGTGATCGACTGGGCGGAGACGTTTTCGCGCACCGGCGCGCTGCTGAAGAAGGTCGGCCTGAACGAACACCCCGGCACGCCGGTCGAGAAGCTGGGCGTCGGCAAGCAGCAACTGGTCGAGATCGCCAAGGCGCTGTCGAAGAAGGTCGAACTGCTGATCCTCGACGAGCCGACCTCCAGCCTCAACGAGAACGACAGCGCCGCGCTGCTGGACCTGCTGCTGGCGTTCAAGGCGCAGGGCATCGCCTCGATCCTGATCAGCCACAAGCTCAACGAGGTCTCCCGCGTCGCCGACCGCATCACCGTGCTGCGCGACGGCGCCGTGGTCTCGACGCTGGACTGTGGCGCCGAGAAGATCAGCGAAGGCCGCATCATCCGCGACATGGTCGGCCGCCCGCTGGACGACCGCTTTCCGCCGCGCGCGCCGAACATCGGCGACGTGCTGTTCGAGGTGCGCGACTGGAACGTGCACCACCCCGACCACGCCGACGTGGTGCAGATCAAGGGCGCCGCCTTCACCGTGCGCAAGGGCGAGATCGTCGGCATCGCCGGGCTGATGGGCGCGGGGCGCACCGAACTGGCGATGTCGATCTTCGGCCGCTCGCACGGCCAGAAGATCACCGGAACCGCGACGATGCGCGGCAAGCCCATCGACGTCAGCACCGTGGGCCGCGCGATGAAGGCGGGGCTGGCCTATGTCACCGAGGACCGCAAGACGCTGGGCCTCGTGCTGGATGACCCGATCAAACACAACATCTCGCTGGCGAGCCTGGAGACGATCTCGACCGGCGGCGTGCTCGACGATGCGCGCGAGACCCGCATCGCGCATGACTATCGCGCCAGGGTCGCCATCAGGTGCTCGGGCATCCTGCAGGAGGTGGTGAACCTCTCGGGCGGCAACCAGCAGAAGGTGGTGCTGGCGAAGTGGCTCAACACATCGCCGGAGATCCTGATCCTCGACGAGCCGACGCGCGGCATCGACGTCGGCGCCAAGTATGAAATCTACGCGATCATCAACGGCCTGGCCGAGGCGGGCAAGGGCGTGGTGATGATCTCGTCGGAGATGCCCGAACTGCTGGGCATGTGCGACCGCATCTATGTGATGAACGAGGGGCGCATCGTCGGCGAATTGCCCGGCGCACGGGATGCGCAGGACGGCGCCACGCAGGAAAAGATCATGCGGATGATCATCCAGACAAAAGAGGACGCGCATGACGCAGGCCGCTGACATCGACCGCCCGCGCGCCGGGGCCGCCCTCGCCCCGCTGGGCGCGCTGGGCTATTTCAAGAAGAACCTGCGCGACTACGGCATGTTGCTGGCGCTGGTGCTGATCATGGCGTTCTTCCAGCTCCAGACCGGCGGCATCCTGCTCAAGCCGGTGAACCTCACCAATCTGGTGCTGCAGAACAGCTATATCATCATCATGGCGCTGGGGATGCTGCTGGTGATCGTGGCCGGGCACATCGACCTCAGCGTCGGCTCGGTCTGCGGCTTCGTCGGCGCCTTGGCGGCGGTGATGATGGTGCAATGGGGCTGGCCGACGCCGGTTGTCGTGGTGATCTGCCTCGCGGCGGGCGCGCTGATCGGCGCGGCGCAGGGGTTCTGGATCGCCTATTACCGCATTCCGTCGTTCATCGTGACGCTGGCGGGCATGCTGGTGTTCAAGGGGCTGACGCTGTGGCTGCTCGACGGCAAGTCGGTCGGCCCGTTCCCCAAGGGCTTTCAGGCGCTCAGCAGCGGCTTCATCCCCGACGTGTTCGCGATGCAGGGCTTTCACCTCACCTCGTTCCTGCTGGCGGCGGTCACCGCGCTGCTGATCGTGCTGGCGGCGGTGCGGGCGCGCGCGGCGCAGGCGCGCTTTGGCCTGGTGGAGGAGCCTGCGTCGGTGTTCTGGGGCCGCAACGCGGTGATCCTGGTCGCCTTCGTCTATATCGGCTGGCTGCTGGCGAGCTATCGCGGCCTGCCCAACGTGCTGATGGTGATGGCGGCGCTGATCGTGCTGTTCACCTTCGTCACCACCCGCACCGTGATCGGGCGGCGTATCTACGCGGTCGGCGGCAACGAGAAGGCCGCCAAGCTGTCGGGCGTGAAAACCGAGCGGCTGGTGTTCCTGACCTTCGCCAACATGGGGATGCTGGCGGCGCTGGCCGGGCTGATCTTCGCCGCGCGGCTCAACACCGCCACCCCCAAGGCGGGGCTTGGCTTCGAGCTGGACGTGATCGCGGCGGTGTTCATCGGCGGCGCCTCGATGCAGGGCGGCGTCGGAAAGATCACCGGCGCGGTTATCGGCGGCTTCCTGATGGGGGTGATGAACAACGGCATGTCGATTCTTGGCATCGGCATCGACTATCAGCAGGTGATCAAGGGGCTGGTGCTGCTCGCCGCCGTGATCTTCGACGTCTATAACCGAAGGAAAGCCTCGTGAGTTTCACGCCCAAAGCCTGGCCCCGCGCCCTGCGCTCGACGCGCTGGTTCTCCGGGACCACCAAGGACAACATCTATCACCGCTCGTGGATGAAGAATCAGGGCCTGCCCGCCGACCTGTTCGACGGCCGCCCGGTGATCGGCATCTGCAACACCTGGTCTGAGCTGACGCCCTGCAACGCCCACCTGCGCGATCTGGCGCAGCGGGTGAAGCACGGCATCTTTGAGGCGGGCGGCCTGCCGCTGGAGTTTCCGGTGTTCTCGCCCGGCGAAAGCGCGCTGCGCCCCACCGCGATGATGTTTCGCAACCTCTGCGCGATGGACGTGGAGGAGGCGCTGCGCGGCAACCCGCTCGACGGCGTGGTGCTGATGGTCGGCTGCGACAAGACCACGCCCGCGCTGCTGATGGGCGCGGCCAGCGTCGATATACCGGCGATCATCGTCACCGGCGGACCGATGCTGAACGGCAAGTTCCGCGGCGAGGACATCGGCTCGGGCACAGCACTTTGGCAGATGTCGGAGGCGGTGAAATCCGGCGCGATGACCAACGCCGAGTTCCTGGAGACCGAGGCCGCCATGTCGCGCTCGCCCGGCTCGTGCAACACCATGGGCACTGCGAGCACGATGGCGAGCATGGCCGAGGCGCTGGGCATGGCGCTGTCGGGCAACGCCGCGATCCCGGCGGTGGACAGCCGCCGCCGCGTCATGGCGCACCTCACCGGGCGGCGTATCGTGCAGATGGTGAAGGACGATCTCAAGCCGTCGGACGTGCTGACGCGCCCGGCGTTCGAGAACGCGATCCGCGCCAACGGCGCCATCGGCGGCTCGACCAACGCGGTGATCCACCTGCTGGCGATCGCGGGCCGCGTCGGCGTCGATCTGAGCCTTGACGACTGGGACCGGCTGGGCCGCGACGTGCCGACCATCGTCAACCTGGCGCCATCGGGCAAATACCTGATGGAGGAATTCTTCTACGCCGGCGGCCTGCCCGTGGTGCTCAAGCGGCTGGGCGAGGCGGGTCTGCTGCATCGCGACGCGCTCACCGTCTCGGGCGCGACGGTATGGGACGAGGTGCGCGACGCGCGCAACTGGAACGAGGATGTGATCCGGCCGACAGACAAGGCGCTGACCGCCAGCGGCGGCGTCGCGGTGCTGCGCGGCAATCTGGCGCCGGGCGGCGCGGTGCTGAAACCCTCCGCCGCAACGCCCGCGCTGATGACCCACACCGGCCGCGCCGTGGTGTTCGAGGGCATCGACGACTACAAGGCGCGCATCAGCGACGAGGCGCTCGACATCGACGAGACCTGCGTCATGGTGCTGAAATACTGCGGTCCCAAGGGCTATCCCGGCATGGCCGAGGTCGGCAACATGGGCCTGCCGCCAAAAGTGCTGCGCAAGGGGATCACCGACATGGTGCGCCTCTCCGACGCGCGCATGTCGGGCACCGCTTATGGCACGGTGGTGCTGCATGTGGCGCCGGAGGCTGCGGACGGCGGGCCGCTGGCGCTGGTGCGCGAGGGCGACAGCATCACGCTGGACGTGCCGAACCGAAAGCTGACGCTGAACGTCTCCGACGCCGAGCTTGCGGCGCGGCGCGCGGCATGGGTCAACCCGGTCGCGGCGCCGACCGGCGGCTACGCCGCGCTCTATGCGCAGCATGTCACGCAGGCCGATCAGGGCGCCGACTTCGATTTCCTGAAGGGCTGTCGCGGCGCGCCGGTCGGGCGGGATTCGCACTGATGGCGGCCGTCACGTTTCACGACCTGCGCGGCGCCTCGGTGTTCATCACCGGCGGCGGCGCGGGGATCGGCGCCGACCTGACGCTGGGCTTTCTGGCGCAGGGCGCGAAGGTCGCCTTTGTCCAGCGCTCCGACGCCTCCGGCTTCGTGGACCGCGCCGAGGCCGAGACCGGCCAGCGCCCGCTGTTCCTGCCCTGCGACGTGACCGACATCGCCGCGCTGCACGCGGCGATGGACCGCGCCGCCGAGGCGCACGGAGCGATCCGGGTGCTGGTGAACAACGCCGCCAACGACAGCCGCCACACGCTCGACAGCGTCACGGTGGCGGACTGGAACGCCAGCCTCAGCGTCAACCTGCGCCCGCATTTCTTCACCGCGCAAAAGGCGGCGCCGGGGATGAAGGCGATGGGCGGCGGCTCGATCGTCAACTTCTCCTCCGTCTCCTACATGATGGGCAACGCCGGCTATCCGGTCTATGCCGCCGCCAAGGCCGCGATCACCGGGCTGACGCGCAGTCTGGCGCGCGAGCTTGGCCCGGACCGAATCCGCGTCAACGCGCTGATGCCCGGCTGGGTGCTGACCGAGCGCCAGCTCGACCTCTGGGCCGACCCCGCGTCGCTGGCCGCGCACCTTGAGCGCCAGTGCCTCAAGGAGCATCTCGCGCCGCGCGACATCGTGGCGGGAACGCTGTTTCTGGCGTCTCAGGCGTCGCGGATGATGACCGGACAGGCCCTTGTGATCGACGGCGGCGTGGTGACGACAGGATGAGCATGAAACCCTACAGCGGCATATGGCCGGTGGCGCCGACCCCGTTCCACGACGACGGCGCGCTCGACCTGGACGGCATGAAGCGCGTGCTCGACTGCATGATCGCGCAAGGCGTGGACGGGATCTGCATCCTCGCCAACTATTCCGAGCAGTTCCTGCTGTCGGACGCCGAGCGCGAGACGCTGACGCGGCTTTGCCTGGAGCACGTCGCGGGCCGGGTTCCGGTGATCGTCACCTGCTCGCATTTCTCCACCGACATCGTCGTGGCGCGCGCGCGTCAGGCGGCGGCGATGGGCGCGGCGATGATCATGCTGATGGCCCCCTACCACGGCGCGCTGCTCAAGGGCGCGGCGCAGCAGACCTTTGAGCAATTCGCCCGCGCGGGCGCGGCGGGCCTGCCGATCATGGTGCAGGACGCGCCGCTGTCCGGCGTCGATCTGCCCGCGCCGCTGCTGGCGCGCATGGCGCGCGAGATCGAGCAGGTCAGGCTGTTCAAGATCGAATGCGCGGGCGCCGCCGACAAGCTGCGCGCGCTGCTGGCCGAGGGCGGCGACGCCATCGAAGGCCCGTTCGACGGCGAGGAGGGGATCACCCTGCTGGCCGACCTCGACGCGGGCGCCACCGGCACGATGACCTCGGCGCTGGCGCCCGACCTGATCGGCCCGGTGCTGCGCGCGCATCTTGCGGGCGACCGCGACGCGGCGGCGGCGGGCTACGCCCGCGTGCTGCCGCTGATCAACCACGAGAACCGGCAATGCGGCTTTCGCGCCGCCAAGGCGGTGCTGAAGGCGGGCGGGGTGATCGGCTCGGACTTCTGCCGCCATCCGATCGCGCCGCTGCCCGAGCCCTCGCGCGCCGAGCTTTTGCGGCTGGCGCGCGCGCTCGACGTGCTGGCGCTGCGCTGGGCGGCGTGAGGCGGCGGTGGACGCGGGCGGCTTCGCCCGCTACACCGCGCCCGAACCGCCTTGACCCCGAACCGCCTTGACAAGGAAGACCGCGATGCGCCCCTCCGGCCGCGCCCATGACGAACTGCGCCCCATCACCATCGAGACCGGCGTCAGCCGCCACGCCGAAGGCTCGTGCCTGATCCGTTTCGGCGACACCCACGTTCTGTGCACCGCCACGGTCGAGGAAAAGGCGCCGCCCTTCCTGCGCAACACCGGGCTGGGCTGGGTGACGGCGGAGTATTCGATGCTGCCGCGCGCCACCACCTCGCGCAACCGGCGGGAGCGTAACGGCCCCGGCGGCCGCACGCAGGAGATCCAGCGCCTGATCGGGCGCAGCTTGCGCGCCTGTCTCGACCGCCCGGCGCTGGGCGAGCGGCAGATCGTGATCGACTGCGACGTGCTGCAGGCCGACGGCGGCACCCGCACCGCCTCGATCACCGGCGGCTGGGTGGCGCTGCGGCTGGCGGTCAACGCCATGATGGCCAAGGGAACCCTCAAGCACGATGCGCTGACCGGCCCGATCGCCGCCGTCTCCTGCGGCGTGACCGCCGGGCGCGCGGTGCTGGACCTCGATTACCTTGAGGACAGCGCGGCGGGCACCGACGCCAATTTCGTGCTGACCGGCGCGGGCGCGCTGGTGGAGGTGCAGGCCTCCGCCGAGGGCGCCGCGTTCAGCCGCGCGGAACTCGACGCGATGATGACGCTGGCCGAAAAGGGCGTGGCGGAGCTGGTCGCGCTGCAACAGGCGGCGGTGGCGTGACGCGCCGCTTCACGGGCGGGCGGCTGGTGGTCGCCAGCCACAACGCGGGCAAGCTGCGCGAGATCGCCGACCTGCTGGCGCCCTACGGCGTCGAGACGGTGTCGGCGGGCGCGCTGGGGCTGACGGAACCCGCCGAGACCGAGGACAGTTTCGCGGGCAACGCCCGCATCAAGGCGCACTACGCGGCCAAAGCCTCCGGCCTGCCCGCCTTGTCCGACGACAGCGGTCTGGCGGTGGACGCGCTGGACGGCGCGCCGGGCGTCTATACCGCCGACTGGGCGGAGACCCCTGCGGGGCGCGACTTCCCGATGGCGATGCGCAAGGTCTGGGACGCGCTGGAGGCGAAGGCCGCGCCCGAGCCGCGCACGGCGCATTTCGTCTGCTGCCTGTGCCTCGCCTGGCCCGACGGGACCGACGCGGTGTTCATGGGACAGGTGGCGGGGCGTCTGGTCTGGCCGCCGCGCGGCGACAACGGCTTTGGCTATGACGCGATGTTCCTGCCCGAGGGCGGGGCGGAGACGTTTGGCGAGATGGACCCTGCCGCCAAACACGCCATTTCGCACCGCGCCGACGCCTTTCGCCAGCTTGTCGCGGCGTGTTTCAAGGGGACCGCATGACCCGCCGCCTGATCTCCACCGGTTCGCCCTTCGAGGCCGAGTTCGCCTATTCCCGCGCCGTGGTCCAGGGCGACTGGTGCTTCGTCGCCGGGACCACCGGCTATGACTATGCGACGATGATCCTGCCCGTGGACGCGGGCGAACAGGCCGCCAACGCGCTCGCCACCATCGGGCGCGCGCTGGCGGAGACGGGATTCTCGCTGGCCGACGTGGTGCGCACGGTGATCTATGTGCCCGACCCCGCCGACCACCCCGCCATCGGCCCCGCCCTGCGCGCGGCGTTCAGTGAGACGCGCCCCGCCAACACCACCGTGTGCTGCGCGCTGATCCGGCCCGAGATGAAGGTCGAGATCGAGGTGACGGCGTTCCGGGGCTGAGCATGACGCAGATCCCCGCGCCGGTCGCGCCGCCCCCCTCACGAGTCGCGCCCGCCCCCTCACCCCGACCCTCTCCCCCAAGGGGGAGAGGGGGCGAAATCGGCGCCGCCTGCGCACCGGTCGCGGCGTCGGCGCCGTCCGCGCCGCTCGCGCTCCCTCTCCCCCCGGTGGGGGGAGAGGGTCGGGG
>Ga0210044_10008160_pt1 | contig 13129 bp, 18 predicted proteins | sample CryGey13umfilter_2_FD_183959 | JGI IMG/M metagenome (GOLD analysis project Ga0210044, IMG submission 183959) | Groundwater microbial communities from aquifer in Utah, USA - Crystal Geyser 4/9/14 3 um filter (SPAdes) (version 2) | ecosystem: Environmental > Aquatic > Deep subsurface >... | reverse complement strand
TGATATCAAAGAAGTGATGAGCTTGCGTGGTACATACGGAAATTTCACAAAAGATTATAATCGTTTTAAAGCCGACAAAACAGAAAGTAGAGATTTTAAGGCAACCAGAACTGTGGAATATTTACATTATGTAAAATGCAACTAATAAGGAGTTTTTGATTTTGGGCATTCACCACTGACCCCTCTGCCCAAAATCAAAAACAAAAAAACTTATTTATCATTTTAAATAAAAAGCAAATTTAAAAAAAAAGAAAGAATTTTACATCACATAACAAGGCATATCTGGTTCAAAAATTTTGCACTTTATAATAAATTAAGGAAAGCAAAATTTTCTCTCCCAAATTTTTCTTACGCTCCGCTTCAGAAAAACTTCGGATATTCTTAACGTTGTGCAAAATGCCTCCGCTTCGCTCCGTCATTTCGCACAACGCGCGGCGGTGCCCGCGCGTTGTGCGAAATCACTCCCTGCGGTCGTGGATTTTACATAATAAAAAGTTTCCCACTTAGCTTTAAAAATAAGGAAGTTTTTTAAAAAGGAAATAAGGTGTTTCCTTTTTTTTACTCTAAAAACGATTTATTTATAAAATTGGTAAAAACATAATCCTTGAGTATAATATAAACATATTACTAAACTGATAATTTTTAAAATATGACTAAAAAAAATACTTCAATCGTACTTTTTCACGAAAAACAAGTTCGTCGTCATTGGAACGAAGACAAGGAATTATGGTATTTTTCCATTGTGGATGTTATTGAGATTTTGACAGAAAGTCCACGACCAAGAAAATACTGGAACGCTTTAAAAACAAAATTAGAAGAGGAGGGAAGTGGAGTGTCCCAAAAATTGGGACAGTTGAAAATGAAAGCTCAAGACGGAAAAATGAGGATTACAGATGTGGTCGATACAGAATCACTTTTAAGGCTTATTCAGTCAATTCCTTCACCAAAAGTAGAACATCTAAAACTTTGGTTAGCAAAAGTTGGCTATGAAAGGATTGAAGAAACCGAAGATCCGGAACTCGCCATAGATAGAGCAATGAAAACTTATCTGCAAAAAGGATATTCCAAAGAATGGATAAATCAAAGACTCAAAAGCATTGAAGTCCGTAAAGAACTTACAGACGAGTGGCAAGAAAGAGGAGTGAAAGAGGGTTTAGAATTTTCTATTTTGACTGACGAAATTACAAAAGCGTGGTCTGGGAAAAGTGTTAAGGCTTACAAAAAATTTAAAGGTCTCAAAAAACAGAATCTGAGAGATAATATGACAAACCTTGAATTAGTTCTAAACATGCTTGTCGAAGTTTCAACCACAGAAATTTCTAAATAAAAACAACCAAAAACTTTTTTAGAAAGCAAAAAAATTGCTAAAAAAGGTGGTGATACAGCAAAAAAAGCAAGGAAAGATATTGAACAAAAAACAGGGAAAAGCGCCATCTCTACAAAAAATGCAAAAAGTTTGCAAAACAAGAAAATAAAAAAATTACAATAATTTTATAAATTATGAACAAGTTAAAAAAAATTTAATATGAGTATAATAGAAAACTTAGTTTTACCAGATGCTTTAAATGCAACTGTTGGTCCTGAAAGTAAAGATTTTGTGGTGGAGGCTGGGCATATTAAGCCTTTTAACAAAGTAATCCCTTTTTTTCTTTTTGGCGTAGCATGGACACTTGGAACAAGTTTCTTTGTTTTTAATTTTTGGTGGCCATTTTTAATGGGCGAGGAGATTAGCTTTGATTTAAATGATGAAATTGTTACTATGAGCCTTCAAAATATGAGTAATATTACAGTGCCTTTAATTTTTACAGTTATTTCTATTTTAGTTGGAGTTGGAGTATTAGCTTGGGGAATATATTTTTTGGTTAAAAAAGGTGGATATTTTGTAGGAACACCAGAAAGATTGATTAATTATAGAAATGGAAAAATAAGGTCTATAGATTGGGAGCAATTTACTGGAGATATTGAGGTTTCCGGTAATGAAAAAAAGGGGGATATTTCATTACAAATGAGGACAGGCAAAATGGTAAATACAAGTGATGATACAACAAGTAGATATGTTCCTGATTTTATTTATATTTCTGGGGTTTCAAATATATTTGAAATTGAAAAAATTTGTAGAAAAAGAATTAAAGAAAATGATCCAACTCCTACACAAAAATAAAATGATATGGGTGAATTAAAAAGAACTTGGGATTTAATTTCAAACGACAAGAGAAAAATTTCTATTGAAGAGATAATGACTTTTTTTGCAAAAGAGCGAGACGAGGAGATTGGTGTAATTGCGGCCGAAGAAATTTTGGATTTCTTTTTGCAAGAAGTTGCGATGGAAATTTATAATAAAGGAGTGGAGGATTCTAGGGACATATTAAGGAGTCGTTTTGGTGATTTAGATATGGATTTGGAACTTTTATTTAAAAAATAAAATAGATTTTTTATGAATTTTGAAAAAGATATTTATAGTCAACCAAAGAAGGAAACTTTGGATAGTAACAGACCACAAAATAGAACTGAAGAAATTTTATCATCCTTTGACTTAAAAGAGGGTAAACCAATTTCAATTTCGGTTGTACGAGAAATTATTTTAAAAAATGAAAAAGAAATTACCGAGGGAATAGCAAGGACATTTTATCATAGCATTAAATCTTCTCTATTTGCGCGAAGAATGCAAGCGATTCGTGGTACTTTTTATACAGTGAGACGCATGCGAGTAGAAACACCACAAAAGAATATCTTGGATTTTGTTTGGTTTCTACAAAATCCAAGAGAAACACAAGATAAGAGGTGGAAACAGGTTGAAAAGCCAAAATTGATTTTTACTTTTAGTATGAATACCGAACGAATCTCCCAAGAAGAGCAAAAAGACAAGATGCATTCTTTTACTGGAACAGATACTTTCCAATTGGAAAAGATTTCAATTGGGGGTGTTTCTTTTGGAGATTTAAACCGTAAAGAAACAAGGGAATCAATACCCAACCTTCGTGAAAGTGATAGCCCAGATAACATATTTGCCTCATATGAAAGCATTAAAGAATTCTTAGAAGTTGCGACTAAACCAGATGAACTTTTTATAGAAGCAAATTCGCAAATAGAAAAGATTTGGGAAAAGTATAGATTTCCACCTGAAGAAGCTCAAAAGTTAAAACAAGCAATTCATGAATTTGGCAATTATGACTTTAAAACTCGAGACGGTTATGGAATGATAGGAAAATGTTTAATTGTTCCTAGTCAATTCGAAGAATTTGTCAGGTCAAGATTTGGTATTTTTCTTAAACATTGTGAACTAACAGGTGCAAAAAAACATCGAGAAAGCTATTCTTTAGAAGAAAGAGCTGAATTGGATGCAGAAAAAGCAGGCTCATTAATTCACGAGGCTTCAATATATAAAGAAACAATGATTATCGATTGGACTAGCAGGCAATTTGGGCGCGAAAAATCAATTCCTGAAATTATTGATCTTAATGATAATCCAGCATTAAAATTACGTATTGAGATTGAATGAGAATTAAATATGGATTTGGAAATTTTATTTAAAAAATAAATTTATAGAAATAAAAAAGTCTTAATCTATACCAAAACTTTGTGCTTTGTCTATTTATAAGAATTTTTTTCCTGATCTTCAATTTCTTGCAAAACACCTTCAGTGCAAGGAACAATTGTAACTGTGTTTTCTTTATATCTCTCAACAACCCCAAAACATAGGATTTTGCCACTCTGCATTTGGCGTTTAACAAAAATCATTTTCCCAATAAGTCTCTTGCCTGTTTCTATTGCATATTGTTTTTTGTCATAACTAATTTCGGTCTCACAAGAAATTTCAATAACTCCTACAAAATTAATATAAGTAAAAAGATCAGTGAATTTTCTATGTCTCTACTTCTTTTGTCAGAGTTTATGTTTTACCTAAGGTAGCATAAATAAGGAGTTTCGTTAATTTCTTTTAGTTTTGGTTTATGGTAATATAGAGAATATAAAAAGTTATTTTTTAATAAGCTATAATTTTATGTCTAAACTAATTTACGGTATAGATCCTACAAAAGAAGTGACAATTAAAAATGTGCGAGATGCAACAGTAAAGTGTTTTGTGAAGGCGCATAAAGATGTTTTGGCTGAAATGGAGGCTGGTGATTATATGGAAGATAAAAAAGAAGTAGAAAGAATGAAAAAGATGAGTATAAAACTACTTGTAAGGAATTTTTTTGAAGAAGTTGGCGGGGATTATAACCATCCAACTAAAGTAGATATGGAAAAAGTTTTGGAAAGATTAGCTGAGTTTGCCAAAAACTTTAGAAATCCGGAGTTGGTAACAAAGCATTATGCTCAAATAAATGAGCTTATGAAGGTGGCAAAGTAGTCTTTTTTAAAGAATTTGCTTGACATTTAATAAAAAATGTAGTATAATTCTTTTTAGAACGTTTGTTTTTCGTGTCAGTAAATTTAAATGTGTACAGTTTAATTTATAGAGATACAATTAGTAAAAACACAGTTCGAAAATCTTTATAATTTAAATATATAACATGTCAAAGAAATTATTTATTGGAAACATTAGCTGGGGAGTAACTGAAGACGATTTAGGAAAGTTATTTGCTCAGTTTGGAACAGTTGAAGAAGCTGTTATCATTACTGACAGAGCTACTAACCGTTCAAAAGGATTCGGTTTTGTAACTTACAGTACAGAAGAAGAGGCTGCAGCTGCAATCGCAGGATTAGACGGCCATGAATTAGACGGAAGAGCAATTACAGTTAACGAGGCAAGACCTCCAAAACCACGTAACGACCGTTACTAAGAATTAAAAACAAAAAATAGGGTGTGTACAGCCCTATTTTTTGTTTGTAAAAATTGTGGTTTTGATATTTTTTAAAAGGACTATCGCCAAACACGCTTTCGTTAGTAAAATTTAGAAATTTTAGTAGAAATGGTGTTTGGCTACAGTCCCTTAAAATAAAAGCCCCGCATATTAACTTATACAGGGCATTTTTTTACTTTTGTGGCGAATATTTGTATCCGCGACGTAGCGCTTCATCAAAAAGTAAACTGCGGATGATTTCTAAAAGTGTGGGTGCAAACTTTTTTGGTATAGATTCTTCATTTGTAATTAGCATATAACCATTTGCACCTGTAAGATTTTTTGGGTCGTCTTGCCCAAGGAATATATCCATAATTTCTTGGGCAAGTTCTGGTCCACCAGAATATAAAATAGATTCAAAATCTTCAAAACTTTCTTCTGGATCTGGTAATTGACTACAGATTTGTGCACATAAAACTCTACGATTTGTGTATAAGACAAATTGATCTATTTGTGCAATCACTTTTCTTAGAAATTTTCTAGCATCTTTGTTGTGAGGATTCCAGAGATTTTTCCCAAATCTTTGGGAAGTTTGTTTTATTCCGTTTATCATTAGTTTGAAATCTTCTTCTTCTTTTTCTATTTTTTTTCTACCTTTTACGGATGTATCAGAAATTATTTCTGATGTTTTCCATTCTGTTATTTCAACCCAAGGTTCTCGTGTTGGTTCATCACCAAGAAATAATCCTAAAAAGTGTTTAATTAAATAGCCAGAAATATTAAGCTGATCATTTGTAAGGGATTCTTTTGATATGGATTCAAAGCTAGGAGTTTTTGCAGGTTTAGAATAAAGAAAATAGAGACAATATTCTAAATTGAGTGCAATATTTACCACGTGAGTTGTTAAAAAGGGCAGTGGTTTTTTGTTCATTTACTTCTCCTTGTTTTTTAGGAACTATTTTAGTTAAACATTAAAAAAGTTCAAAGTCAATATAAAATTATCAATAAATAAATAAAATTGGTATAATGGGACTGTCGCCAATAAATATTATTTATACTAAAATTTTTAAATTTTATTAACGAAAGCATGTTTGGTGGCAGACCTATAGTATAAGTTTGTATTCCACATTTAATTATTTATGAAAAAAAAAGAGTTTGTTTGGAGTTTAAAATTTTTTTTGATGATGTTTTTTATTGTTTTAGTTTGTTTGTTATCAGTCTTAACTATTTCATTTTTTAAGAGTATAGCTTTTCCCGATACTAATGGAGAAACTTCAGATATAAAAATAGTAGATTTTAATACAAATAATTAATTTTAAATAATTTTGTTATGAAATATAAAAAAGAGCAGTATTTAATATCCACTTTACGAATTTTATTAGGTTCAATTTTTCTTTGGGCTTTTGTAGATAAAGTTTTTGGACTTGGATTTTCTACTGCAGCAGAAAATTCTTGGCTTTCGGGAGTTTCTCCAACCGCTGGATTTTTAAAATTTGGAACACAGGGTCTTTTTGTAGAAATTTTTCATTGGATGGCCGGTTCTATTTTGGTTGATATTTTGTTTATGGTTGGGCTTTTGTGTATTGGTTTGGCGTTAATTTTTGGAGTAGGAATGAAAATTGCCAGTTATTCCGGAACTTTATTGCTAACTTTAATGTGGCTTGCAATTATTCCACCGGAACATCACCCAATTATAGACGAGCATATTATTTATGCATTGTTGTTGATTTTGTTATCCACTACAAATTCAGGAGAAGTCTTGGGTATGGGAAAATGGTGGTCCAAAACAAAATGTGTTAAAAAATACGCTTGGCTCAAGTAGAAAAAAAGTTCTAACGCTTTGCTTGTTTGAAATGTTCTAATTGTTCTAGTATTTTATTTATAAAAAAAGAACCTCCCAATTTGGGAGGTTTTTACTTATTTAAATTCTGTACCTAATAAATCTAGAAGTTCTTGTATTGATTCTGGAGTAAGCTCAAACATTTCAGCTACCCTATAAAAACCCTCTTTACTGAAGTATTCTCCACATTCAAATATTGAGTAATCTTCAGGATCTGGAGTATTCGTTATTTCAATACATTTTTCATAAATACATAAAAGAGCGTGGTTAGTGTTTTCGGCAATTATAATAGGTGCTTCATCTAATTTGTATAATAATCCAGAGTCGAAAAGTTCAGTTAATAGGTCAGCTACTATATAAAACTCTCTTTCCTTTTCTTCTTTTTCTTTTTGTGTTTTCTTTCTTTGTAGTTTTGACTCTAAACTTAATCTAACTTGATCCAAATTTAAAAGACCCATTGTTGACTCCTTTGTTTCCACTAACTCAATATAAGTTAGCACATAAAAATTAACATAAATATCCAATTTTGTCAATAAAAACCGAAGTCAGAAGACTGAAAGCTAAAGTCCAGTCTCACTTTTTAAAAGAAATAATTTCCTTCACTGTTTGTTTAGAAAAACCGCCGAGAATATATAAAGTAGCAAAGTAAGTAATACTTCCAATTATAATTAAAAATATAATGTTTAGGTCTTGAAGAGACAAAATAATTATTGCCATAACAGCGGAAGAGAGGAGTGCTTTCATAAAAGTTCCTAATTTTATACGAACTTTTGTATATTTCCAAATTACTAATACAAGTAAAACTCCCGCGTATATTTCGGAAAAAACGGTCATCCACGCAGCACCAAGTGCGCCAAATTTTGGAATAAAAATTAAATATCCAATAAGAGTAATAATAGCATTTGAAATATAAATCCACATTGTTTGTTTTTGTTTATTTATAGCAACTGCAGTGTGTCCAAAAATGGCACCCAAATAAACTCCAAAAACAGCTAAAGATAAAATTTGCAAAAGTAAAACAGAATCTACAAAACCTTCTCCTGCGACTAGAAAAATAATAGGTTTTGCAAGTGTGATTATGCCAACTGTCATTGGAATTGCAAAAATCATCATAACATCAAAAGATGTTTGCAAACGGTAAGAAAATTTCTTTTTTAAATTTCTAGACCAAGCATAGGTTAAAAGAGGAAGAATAACGCCCATTATCATCATTGCTGTTTGGGCAACTACATCTAAAATTCGGTAAGACATTCCATAATTTCCAACTTCTGTTTGGGATTTGAAAATAGAGAGTAAAAGTATGTCTCCACGCAAATAAATAACATTAAAAACTATAGAAATCGCAATAGGCCAAGATTTATGCATAATTGCTTTCCAAATGTGCCAATCAAAACGAAGTGTGGAAGTGTTTTCTTTTGTAGCCCTTATCCAAAGTACGGCAGTGTAAGAAATACTTGATAAAGCAAGTAAAGCCATAATAGGCAGAAATGTTGAATTTTTGCTTATTAAAAACCAAAGTCCAACTACAAGTACAACTTTTCCAACCACTTCTCCAAGCGCTTGAATATGCATTTTTAATTTTGCTTGGTAAAAACCAATTAAAACCTGATTCATTGAAATTGCCACAAAACCTAAAACTAAAACAGAAATTGCTATTTTTACCTCTTTTGGATATGGAAAAAATAGAACAATAAGTGGAGCTAGTGATAAAAATAAAACAGAAGTTAAAAAACGAAAACCAAGTAAGTTTTGAAATAATTTTTCTTTATCAAAGTCCTTCTCACTCATCATTTGCGCAGTGACTGGGACTAGCCCAAAGTCAATTACGATTCCAATAAATTGCAAAAAAGAAATTGCTGTTATATACCACCCAAACTGTTCTTGTCCTAAATATCTGGCAAGCATTCCAATTGCGACCAAACCTAAAACTGTAGAAATTATTTTTCCTATAATTTGGACAATGGTATTGTGAGCAACTTTTTTGGTCAAGGACATATTTGTTTAATTATTCTATAGCCACTATAACAGTTTGGAGTAGGTTTCGCAACGTTCTATCTTTGACAAAATGGGCTAAAAATGGTAAAAATATAAAGTATTTGCTCGTTAAATCTAAAAAATCGGGGGTTTTATGGAAAATACAGACTTGGTATTAAGTAAATACAAAAAGAGAAAACTTCTGATAAAAAGAATTTTAGAAAGTGGAGCTGAAAAAGTATTAAATAGGTTTAGAGGTTCTTCAGATTATCGTGGCAAAGTTGTTCTTGATTTTGCTGATTTAAGAGGAGCAGATTTTAGATATGCCAATTTGTCAGATGTTAGTTTGATAGGCGCGAATTTGAGTAAAGTTTCTTTTAATGGAAGTAAATTTACTATAAATAATGAATCAAGTATTGTTTTAAGAGGTGCTTTGCTTTTTGAAGCTGATTTGCATAGTCAGAGTTTTGCTGGGATAGATTTGGCCCATGCTAATTTTACAGGTGCGGGGCTACAAGGTGTAAATTTTTCTAGAGCGGTTTTGTGTGGAGTAGTTTTTGATTACGCTGATTGTATGGACGCTGTGTTTACGGACGCTGTTTTTAAAAAAACTACAAACAGCGATGATGATTTTGGCGAGGTTAGTTTTTTGAATACAAATATCTACAATGCAATTTTTAATGAAAAAAGAAAAGATTGTTTGGAAAAAATTATGCAACAGGCGTCAACTTCAGTTGGAGATTACTTAATTAAAAGCACAAAAAGAAGAGAAAAGTTTTCTAAAGTTTAAAGTCAGGATTATAACCTGACTTTTTTATTTTTACATCCTAATATGTGGTATAATTAAATATCAAGCAGAACACTTTAATCTTTAAACGACATCTATGAAAACCTTTAAACTTTTTAGAAATTTATTGATATTTATATTTTTCCTAACACCTTTTCTTTTCGCAAACAAAGTTTTGGCAGTAGAGTCTCCAACTATTCGAGATACCGGGTATTCTGCAAAATTTGTAGATCAATCAATTGTAGATCCAATAGAAATTCCGGCTGGAACAAGTAAAACCGTTACAATTAGATTTAAAAATACAGGCACTAAGGTTTGGTATTCTGGCGGATCTAATTTTATTTCGGCTTATACAATAGAACCAAAATATCATAATTCTTTATTTAGAGGCTCAAACTGGATTGGAAGCGACCAAACTGCAACAATTTCCAAAGATACTTACCAAGGACAAATTGGTGAACTAAAAATAGATTTGATAGCACCAAATAAAGTGGGTGATTACACAGAAAGATTTTATCTTGCGGCAGAAAATTATAGTTGGGTTCAAGGAAGTTATTTCTTTTTAAAAATTAAAGTGACAGAGGCAATGGCTACAGAAAAAGTTGAGAATATCCCGGTAGCAAAAGTAGAAGTAAAAGAAGAAACATCGCCAACAATTTACAAAGCAAAGCGTTTTATTTTAAATAAAACTGAAGTGGTTGCGGTAGGAGGAGAGCAAATAAAAATAATTTTAGGCTATCAAAATATAGGAGAGTCGAATTGGCAAAATTATTCTATCGTAGCCGGCGGTACAAGTGTGGCAAGTGGGGAATTAACCTCATTTGCGGACGCTAGCTGGCAAAATAGTAGCATTGTTTTGCAAAAATCTGAGTCTGTTTCTGCCGGAAGTATTGTCCGAGAAACTTTTTATATGCGCGCTCCTGCCAAACAAGGAATTTATACTGCCAGATTTCAATTAAAAGTAGATGACACGGTTTTGGGAGACGATATTGTGGAATTACCAATTACAGTTACATCCGACGCACCATCTCATTATCAAGAACCTGTTTTAAGTGGAGCACCGGCAGAAATTTTTAGATTAACCACCGAGCCTAGAATTCGTGTAGGACTTTGGAAAGACGCAAATTCTGTTGAATTTATTTCTGATGAAGATAACTACAATGTATTTGAAGGTACAAGTTTGATGGGTATTTTACCCCGTGGTACAATTGCAAAAATGGGTTATTCTGCTGGAACTTATACTTTTAATGGCACAGGAATTGTATTGAACACAAAAAACTATATTAGACTAGAGCCAGCTACAAACCCTCATGCAGTTTTTACACTTCGTAATTATGAAAAACAAGTTTCTTGGAAAGGCCCTGTAAATTTCAATAAATATAGAGGTGTTGCAGAATATAGGGTGACCCAAGATGGCTCGGCAATTTATTTGATAAACGATGTTTCGCTAGACGATTACACAGCAGGAATAGGGGAAACTACAAATTATGACAATGTAGAATATATTAAAGCTTTGTTAACTGCTGCTAGAACTTATGCTTTTTATATTCAGCAATATAGTAGTAAACACGATGCACGTAATTTTGATGTAGTAGCGCATACAGGAGATCAACTTTATCTTGGTTATTTGCACGAAACTTTGGCACCAAAAGTTGCAGAAGCAGCCAAAGCAACCAAAGGTTCGATTATAACTTATAATTCAAATCCGGTTATTACAACATATTTTGGGAATACAGATGGCAGAACCAGATCTTGGGCAGAGGTTTGGGGAGGTGCAAAACCTTGGCTTGTTTCTGTAAAAGCAGATTACGATTTGCGAGATGGAAAAAGATTGTTTGGACACGGAGTAGGAATGAGTCAACGAGATGCCGAACTTCGTGCCGACGACTTGGGAACAGGTTGGGTGGACTTGATAAAATATTATTACACCGGAGTTCAGGTTGAGAAGTTTTATCAATAAAATTTTCTATTATTATAGGGTATAATATAAAAGTTATTAATTAATTTTATAAGTTATGAAAAATCCAGTTAACTCTATAATTTTTGCTGTTGTTCCCACTGCTTTAATTGTAGGAAGCACAAGTTATTTAATGTTTAACAAATCAGTAGACGAGGAAGAATGTTTTCAAACTTATTAAAAAGATAATATAAGTTTTAAATATCCTTGTGATTGGGAAAAAGATGTGTTAAATAAAAATACTTTAAGCGCTATCGGAACAGTTGTTTCCCCAGATGGAAAAGCTTCTTTTCAATATCCCGCCGTAGAAATAGGTTTACAAGGAATGGAGTTGGTTGAAGAATTCAATACTACAATTAATAATAAAAAATACCCAACTCAAAAATTTGAAGGTAACGGACTGTTTTTATTTCTAATTGAAATGGGGACAGACGCAAATAAAAATGGTTACAATATCTCATATATTTACAAAAGTTCAGAATATAAAGATGATCTAGAGCATATTCTTCAAACTTTCAAATTTTAAATAGAATTTTACAAAATAAAAAAAGAGCAGAATTTTTCTGCTCTTTTGTTTTTTTACATTTCCTTCATTTGACGTGCAAGAATATAAAAAAACATATAAAGGTCATAATCATTTTTAATTTCACAAGTGAATTGTTTTTTGTTTTTTTCATATGGACCAAACACCAAATTCTCTGGAAATCCTTCGCAATAACAGCTACTAATTTTTGTTGTTTGGTCAAAAAGTTCCATAAAATCATTTTCTATTTCATTTTCTGATTCTATAGACACTTTCCAATCATAAAAGTTATCTCTCATAGTAATTGTTACCGTTCTTAATGAAATTTGATAGACTGGTAAAATTACAGATTTCGAAGAATGTTTGGCAATTACTACCACTTTATCTCTAATTTCTGTATATTCCTCATATGATGAGGCCAATGATGAGGCCAACAATCCAACTAATGTATCAAGAATAAACCCAATTTGTTTGTAAAAAACATCTTTAAACAACAAATTTTCTGCTGGTTCATTAGATTGACACCAGTCTCTCAAAGTTGTTTTTTCTTGTGACATTTTTCTCCTCCTGTGGATGGATGGTGGTATTTGAGCTGTAAAATTCAATTATTTTGTGAGCTTTAACATCTCAACAAGCATATTATACCTTTCCATCGATTTTACAATAATATCATTTTGCATCATCTGGACTTGCAAAAAATCTCTATTTGTTTTTGTATCTGGGTAAACATGGTAATTGTTTGAAGGAATTTCATCTTTTTGTTCATCAGATTTTATTGGTTTACCATAACAATCAAAAGAAAACTTTCCCCCATTAATTTTTGCTTCCAAAACACAGGTTTTATGTTTATTGGAAAAAAATTGAACAGTTTCTCCCCACAAAATTCCATTTAAATAACCATCAGTCCCTAAAATAACAATAATACAAGGGGAGCCCGGCTCCAATTGAGATTTATCACAGTCATTGAAAAAACCACTAGATTTTTCTTCTTTTGAGTACATTTCCAACTCCTTTTGTGTAATGTTATAAACGAGCACCTGAATAGTACCCACTCACAACATTGGTTGTGGAATTACTACTTAACAGGATATTACACAATAACAAAACATATCATTTTTGTCGGTTTTAAATTAAAAATGTCAACGGGAAATAGAAATGTCATACTTTAAAGGATTTAGAAATGTCATACCTTTGAATAAATTGGGGGTTTTGTGGGCGTTGCAGCTAATACCCAAGGTATCTCTTTTTTAATTGTTTTTATCCC
>Ga0210044_10008156_pt1 | contig 13135 bp, 10 predicted proteins | sample CryGey13umfilter_2_FD_183959 | JGI IMG/M metagenome (GOLD analysis project Ga0210044, IMG submission 183959) | Groundwater microbial communities from aquifer in Utah, USA - Crystal Geyser 4/9/14 3 um filter (SPAdes) (version 2) | ecosystem: Environmental > Aquatic > Deep subsurface >... | reverse complement strand
TCGTTCGCCTTGCCTATGCCGCGCTCGGCGGCGAACGGCTGAGAACAGCGGTCCAAACGTTCATCCGGGTGGCGCTGGCGAGCGAGCCGGGCGACCCATTGGTCTAGGGGCGTGAAATGAGATCGTGCCAGACGGGCGCAAAGGGGGAAACCATGCGATTCGACAGTCCGGAATTCAGAGTCAAGGTAGGTCTCGCTGAAATGCTCAAGGGTGGCGTGATCATGGATGTCACCAATGCGAGCCAGGCGAAAATCGCCGAGGATGCCGGCGCCAGTGCGGTCATGGCGCTGGAACGAGTGCCGGCGGATATTCGTGCCGAGGGCGGCGTGGCCCGCATGGCCGCGATCGAGAAGATCGAAGAGATCATGAAAATCGTGTCGATCCCGGTCATGGCCAAGTGCCGGATCGGGCATATTGCCGAGGCGCGTGTGCTCGAAGCACTCGGCGTCGATTTCGTCGATGAATCCGAGGTGTTGACCCCGGCCGACGAGGAGAACCACGTGTATAAGCACGACTTCAAGGTTCCCTTCGTGTGTGGCTGTCGCAACCTCGGCGAGGCGCTGCGGCGCATCGCCGAAGGCGCCGCGATGATACGCACCAAGGGCGAGGCCGGATCGGGCAATATCGTCGAGGCGGTGCGCCACCTCCGGGCGGTGCGGCGCGAAATGCGCCGCCTCGGCACGCTCGATCCGGAGGAACTCACTCCCGCCGCCAAGGAACTCCAGGCGCCCTACGAGCTCGTACAATACGTCGCCCGCGAGGGCCGGCTGCCGGTTCCGAACTTTGCGGCGGGCGGGGTCTCGACGCCGGCCGACGCGGTCCTGTGCATGATGCTCGGCGCTGAGGCCGTGTTCGTCGGCTCGGGAATTTTCAAGTCCGACGACCCCGCCAAGCGCGCCAAGGCGATCGTCGAGGCCACGACCCACTGGCAGGATCCCGCGGCCGTCCTGGAGGTCTCGCGGGGCCTCGACGGTGCCATGCGCGGCCTGGACCTGGCCAAGCTGACGCCCGAGGAAATGCTGTCACGCCGGGGGTGGTGACGTGACGGTTGCGGTGCTTGCGCTCCAGGGCGACTTCGCGGCGCATATCAAGGCACTGGCCGCGCGCGGGATTGCGGCCCGCGCCGCCCGCCGGGTCGGCGAGATCGAGTCCGCCGAAGCCGTTGTGCTACCGGGCGGCGAGTCGACGACGATGCTCAGGCTGCTGGAGGGCACCGGAATCGACGAGGCGCTGCGGCGCTGCGCCGCAGCCAGGGTGCCGATTTTCGCGACCTGCGCCGGGATGATCCTCCTGGCGAGCAAGGTCACGAACCCGAGCCAGCCCTCGCTCGGCATTCTCGACGTCGAGGTCGAGCGAAACGGCTATGGGCGCCAGCTCGACTCGGCGGTCGCCGCGGTGGTGGGTGAATCAGGCGGACCGTGGCCGAACCGGACGCTCGAGGGTGTATTCATTCGCGCCCCGCGGGTGACGCGTTGGGGTACCGGGGTGGAGATCCTGGCGCGGCGCGGCCGCGATCCAGTCGTGATCCGACAAGATCGCATCCTGGCGGTCACGTTTCACCCGGAACTGACGATGGGTTCGCCGGTGGTCGACCTCTTCATCGCCGGCTTCGCTCCGGAGAAGCTCGTTTCGTCCCTGCGCGGTGCCGAAACTGCTGACGGAAACCATGACGGTGCCTGTTCCAGCCCGGGCCGGCCAGCGACCGGCGCAAACTGTTCGACCGAATCGGCGGATGAGTCCTGAGGATCAGGAACTTCCTGCGCCGCCCACTCGGCGAGTAGTCGCCGGCGGGCGGCCTCCGGCTCAGAAGTGATACGTGTCGCCCTGGCGCAGTTCTTCCACCGGATGGGGGAAACGGGTGGCGGCCAACTCGGCGCGGAGTTCGTCGAGATATGGCACCTTGAGGTGGTAGAGGTAAACTGGGACATCCTTTTCCAGTTTGCCGAGTTCTCCGGCCAGGGTTGCCGGTGTGAGGTGCAGCGAAGCATCCGCGACCGGCTGCATGCGCGACGGAAACGACACTTCGACGATGATTGCCCGAAGATTCGCCGTGGCATTGGCGCGCTCCCAGATCTCCATGGTCGGGCCGGTGTCGGAGGTAAATAAAACGACGCCGCCGGCATCCGCGACGAAGTACCCGTGAGTCGGCACGGAGTGCCGCACCGGCACGGGCGTCAACTCCAGGCCATCGATCAGGAATGGCTGGCGTGGCGCGACCTCGGTGAGCCGCAGGGCGGGCGCCAGATCGGATGGAATCCGGGTGAAATCCGGCCAGGTGTCGTTGTTGAACAGGTGCTGCTTGACCGTGTGCATGACCTGGGGAGTGACGAGGATCTCCAGGCCGTCCTCGCGCGGCGAACCAAAGGTGTTCTCGACCAGAAACGGCAGCGAACCGGTATGATCGAGATGGGAATGGGTCAGCACGATGTGCCGGATCATGCGCTGCCGGTCGAGTTCGAGGCCCTGAGTCAGCGAGCCGGCGTCGAGGGCGAGGGTGCCATTGATCAGGAACGATGTCATCCGACAGGTCGGACTCGACCCGCCAAAGCTCCCCACGACGTGCCATTCCATTGTCGAAGTCTAACCCCATGTTCTCCTGCAAGGTAGTGGGAGCGCGTTGCGGGGGTCTGACCAGGGCGAGATCGATGGTGCAGGCCGGGTGAAACGGCAGTCGCCGTCGGCCCGATGCGCTTGGGCCATTGCCCTGCTTCTACAATGCAACAATGCCGACGTCTGACCCGCATGTTCGCGCCCTGGTGGGCCTCGACCTGGTCGCCGCGGGCCGGCCCGGACTCACGGTTCTCGAGGCGAGGCGAACCGTTGTTGTCATATCGCGGTCGCGCCGGCCGGACCGCGAGATTTTCCTCGACCGCTGCGCGGCGGATGATGTCCCGGTCATCGTGCGACCCTCGGGGGGCGGAGCCGTCGTGCTTTCTCCGGGAGTCGTCGTGGCGAATCTGGTCACGGATCGGTCAGCGGGACATTCCATGCCCGACGACTGTTTCCGTTGTTTCGGCGCTTGCGCCGTGGCAAGCCTGGGCGCCCTGGGTGTGACGGGGATCACAATGCGCGGGGTTTGTGACCTCTGTCTCGGCCAGCGAAAGGTCGCGGGCACGGCCCTGAGGTTATGGCGCGGCCTCGTCCTGTACCAGCTTTCCCTGCTCGTCGACCCGGACCCGGGCCTGCCGGAGCGCTATCTGCCGCACCCGTCCCGGGAGCCGGACTACCGCCGTGGCCGCGGCCATGGCGAGTTCCTCACCTCGCTCGCCGAGGTCGGTTGCAATATCGCCGCAGGTGAAATCGAAACCGCCCTGCGGAAATCCTTCCTGCCGTTCGTATCAGGTCGATTTCCACAGTACTGACGAGTGATTTTTCCCGCGCGCGACCCGGACACGAATCTTCGGCTTGCGCCCCGCGCTGCCCCCGGAGTACCCTGCGCGCGCCGGGCCGCGCCCGGCATGTCGATATGCGACCTTTGCTTGCACTCGTTCTCAGTATTCTAACCGCGGCCGTCGCCGGCGCGGTTGCCGTCACCGCGCCGCAGGGTACGGTGGAGGTTTTCGCCCGCGGCGAGCTGGTGGATGTTCTGGCGCTGTTTCAGGTTGCCGGGATCGAAGTGAAGTTCGCGCCGGCTGCCGGTTCTTACTCGGCGGTCAACGCCGATCACCAGGTCCAGTTCACCCCCGGTGGCACGCTCGCCGTGGTCGACGGCAGATTGCTCGCGCTGCCCGGACCAGTCCGAACCCTGGATCGGCACACGGTCGCAACTGTGGCCAGTGCGGCGCTGTTGCTTGCTCCCTTCGACTGGACCCTGACGGCATCCGCGGCCGGCCTGATCCTCAGCCGGGGCGTGACCGGGGACCGTCTCGAATTGTCGGTTGTCCATGCCGAAGACGGCGCCACCATTGTGATTGCAGGTTCGGCCAAACGCCCGCGGGTGGTCGCGACGGCGGGTGCGGTGACGCTACAGTACCCGGGCCCGATCATGCTCGCCCAGCCATGGCCGCCCGGACCCGAAGTCACTTCGGCCGAAGTTCAGGACGTCTCGCTGGTTCTCAGGCTGGCGGCCGGTCTCGAGGTGGCCTCATCGTATCCGCTCGAGGACCCAATTCGGTTCGTCATCAAGCTCGGCAAGCCGCAAGCACAGGGCCAGGTGGCGAGCGCCAGAGGCAGCGCGACCGTCGTGCTCGACCCCGGTCATGGCGGCGAGGATCAGGGGGCGAAGGGTCCGGGCGGTGAGCTCGAAAAAGACCTCACACTCCAGATCGCCAGGGTGGCGGCCGCAAAATTGCAAGGCGCCGGAGTCACGGTGCGGCTCACCCGTGACGGCGATGAAGCCATCGCGCTTCAGCACCGCACCGCGCTGGCCAATCGTCTGCAGGCGGTCGTGTTCGTTTCGATTCATGCGAACGCGTCGGTGGCCAAGGGCGCCAAGGGTGCCGAGACTTACTTCATGAATGCCGACGCCTCAGATCAGCAGGCGGCCGCTTCGGCGGCGCGCGAAAACGCGACCGCGGGTGCGGACACGGTTGAGCTCATCCTCTGGGATCTGGCCCACGTCGCGAACCTCAATGCTTCGGCTCGACTGGCGCGCACGCTCCAGGAGCGGCTCAACGCGCTGCAAGGCATCCGAGATCGCGGCATCCGCCAGGCTCCGTTCGTCGTCTTGACCGGAGCGACGATGCCTGCCGCCCTGGTCGAGGTCGGGTTCCTCTCCAATCCGGACGAGGCTACTCGCCTGCTCACCACCGAATACCAGACGGAACTCGCTATTGCTCTGGCGGATGCAGTTATCGAGTATCTGAAAACTCCCTCGCCGGCGACGCCGACGGCGCCGCAACCATGAAGGCGTTGCGGCCGCTGCTTGCCGCGGGCCTCCTCGTTATCGGTGTTCTCGCCGTGATCGTGTTGGCGCGCATGCCGCGAATTTCCGCTCCGCCGGACGATACGCCATCCGGAGCGCCGACTCCGACAGCCACGGCCGGCACCATCGTGCTTTACTTCGTCGCCGACGATGGCAGTCTCCGCCGGGAGGGACGGGAGGTGCCGGAGGTTCCGGCTGCGACCCCGGCCTTGATCCGGCTGGTGCTCGATGAGCTCCTGACCGGTTCACGCGAGGGCTTGACCTCACCGTTTCCCTGGGCCACCAACGTCCAGGCGGTTCTCGTCGACGACCAGGGAACAGCGTATGTCGATCTTTCCCCGCCGCCCGCCGAGGACCCACCGACCGGTTCCAACGTCGAAACCACCCTGGTCTACGCCATTGTCGACTCGATCACGGCGAACTGCCGCGGCATCGAACGGGTCCAGCTCCTGTTCGGGGGACGTGAAATCGAGACCCTGGGCCACCTCGACCTGTCGCGGCCCATTGCGGCCGGTGCGGACCTCGTCACCCCGTGAGCGACCAGCGAGCAATCGGCATCTTCGACTCCGGGATCGGAGGCCTCACTGTCCTCGCCGCCCTTCGTGCCCGCTTGCCCAGGGAGACCTTCGTCTACCTCGGCGACACCGCTCGTCTTCCCTACGGCACCAAGTCACCCCAAACGATCCAGCGCTACGCGTTGCGCGCTGCCCTCACCCTGGCCTGCCACGACATCAAGATGCTGGTGATTGCCTGCAACACGGCGACCGCCGCGGCACTGCCCGTGGTCCAACATGCGCTCGCGATTCCCGTGGTTGGCGTGGTCGATCCGGGTGCGCGCACGGCACTCGCACGCACCAGGGGACGAATCGGCGTCATTGGTACCGAATCGACCATCGCCTCGGGCGCCTACGAACGAGCGATCCACGAACTCGGCCCTGATATCGAGGTGATCGGCCGTGCCTGTCCGCTGTTCGTGCCGCTCGCCGAGGAGGGGTGGTTCGACTACCCCGTGACGCGCGAGGTCGCAAGGATCTACCTCGAGCCCCTGAGCCGAGTGGGCATTGACACCCTGGTCCTAGGATGCACCCATTACCCGCTGCTGCGTGACGCCATCGCCGGCGCGCTCGATCCCGGAGTCTGCCTCGTAGACTCGGCGCAGGCACTCGCCGACGAGGTCGTTCGGCTGCTCGACGCGAATCACGGCGCGAGCCACGGGCCGGGTAGCGCGCGGGTGCTGGTCACCGATGCCGCGCAGCGCGTGGCGCGGATTGCCGAGATGATCTCGCCCGGTCTCGGCGGGAATCTCGAGCTCGTCGACTTGCACCAGTGATGGCCGCCGAGGCGATGGCGGTGGGTACTTCGGCCGCAGTGGCGGCGATGGCTTGGTGGTGGCTTGCCGGGCCGCGGCGGGATGACGTACCGTGCCGCCGTGGGAGGAACCGTGCAGTCCATTTCCTTTGTTCGCTCCGACGGGCGCGCCGATGATCAGCCGCGTCCACTCGCTCTGACCCTGGACTTCGTCAAGTATCCAGAGGGCAGTGTCCTCGCCCGAGCCGGCGACACGGTGGTGCTGTGCAACGTGTCGGTCGAAGGGCGGGTGCCGGCGTTCATGCGCGATACCGGTGAGGGTTGGCTGACGTGCGAATACGCGATGTTGCCACGCTCGACCGAACAGCGTTCACCGCGCGAGTCGGCACGCGGCGGGGTGTCGGGACGTTCGGCCGAGATCCAGCGTCTGATCGGCCGTTCGCTGCGTGCGGCGCTCGACCTCTCGCTGCTGGGAGAGCGCACCCTCACCGTCGACTGCGACGTGCTTCAGGCCGACGGGGGAACCCGCACCACCGCCATCAGCGGCGCCTTCACGGCGGTCGTGCTGGCCCTGCTTCGGCTCCACGGGCAACACGCGCTGCCCGGCTGGCCCGTCCGCGATCAAGTGGCGGCAATCTCGATCGGTCTCCTGGGCGACCGGTGCCTTCTCGATCTCGCGTACGACGAGGATTCGCGGGCGGCGACCGACATGAATCTGGTCGGTACGGCGCGCCGGGGCGTGGTCGAAATCCAGGGAACCGCCGAAAAGGAACCGTTTTCACGCGCTCAGCTCGATGCCTTGCTTGATCTCGGGGAGCGCGGCCTCGATGCAGCATTCACGATCCAGCGCACCGCCCTCGAGCACCGCGTGGCGATAGCAGGACTCAAGGCGCTGGTGGGGACGACGGCGTAGCCCGAGCCTGCCTGTGACTGCCTGTCGCTGCCTTGACGGCAGCGCGTGCCGTTGCTAGCCTTGCAATCCCCCAGCGGGGACGTTGTTCTTTGAATCGAAGTGCAAGCCAGAGGGGACGGGGCGTAGCGCAGCCTGGTAGCGCACCTGCCTTGGGCGCAGGTGGTCGGAGGTTCAAATCCTCTCGCCCCGACCATACCTCGCCTTGCGCCGCGGGCCAATGAGTCCGCGCCGGGTTCGCCGACCGGCAGAAACCGGTCGTCGCGTCGATCAGACACCGTATCTGCCTGTAGCTCAGTTGGATAGAGCGGCGGACTTCTAATCCGCGGGTCGGAGGTTCGAATCCTCTCAGGCAGGCCAAATTTCACGGTGAGCGTAGCTCAGTTGGCAGAGCACCGGACTGTGGCTCCGGCGGTCGGGGGTTCAAATCCCCTCGCTCACCCCAGTATTGCTCCTTCGAGTGTGCCCGTAGCTCAGTTTGGATAGAGCGTCAGACTCCGGATCTGAAGGCCGCGCGTTCGAATCGCGCCGGGCACACCACATTTCTTGACCAACCGAGCCGTTGGAACACAACGGCGTGGGGACAGGCGCAGGCCCGTCTGAAGCGTGGAACTTCCGATTGGGGTCCGGTCCCAAGGCCAGTGCTAGACTCAATCGAAGGAATCTCCCCGACGATGTCACGCCGCATCGATCTCATCAGAGTCCGTCAGACCCTCGCAACTCGCTGCTACCGGTGTGCCCGTGGCATGAGGGCCCTGGCGTCACGGCGGCGACGGCCTCGTGCCGGAGCCACCCGGGCGCCCTCGGAGCGAGAAACGGCCTCTGAGGCGGGGAAGCGAACGTGATCCCGTCGACCGTTCTTGCGACAACGAAGCGCGCATCGGCGGTCCTGTTCACGCTGTTTCTCATCCTCAGCGCCGGAATCATCGGGGTCGGCGGCCTGTCGTTCCGGGCCTTTACCAGAAGCACTCGGGTCGCGGCCGAGCACCAGCTCGCCGCCATCGCAGAGCTGAAGGTCAACGGACTCACGCGATGGCGCCAGGAACGTCTCGCGGACGGTGCTGTCCTGGTTGCCAACCCGTCGTTCTCCGCCCTGCTCAGGCGGGGGCTCGATGCCTCCCAGGGTATGGGCCCGCGGGAGGAGCTGCAGACCTGGCTCCAGAGTTACCTTGACAGCCACCACTACAACGAGGTCCGAGTATTCGACGCGCAAGGTGAGGTGCGCCTGACGATCCCGGCCGGGCAACCGCCGGCTTCCGCCGTGAGCCGCGCTCTGGTCCCGGAAGCGATGCGCTCCGGCAAGCCGACGTTCCAGGACTTCTACCGCAACGACCATACCCACCGTGTCCATCTCGCGGTACTGGTTCCAATCATCGATGACCGAAACGGCCGCGCACCGCTCGGTGTCGTTGCGCTGCGCATCGATCCGGGGATCTATCTCTACCCGTTCATCGAGACCTGGCCGATCCCGAGCGCGACCGCCGAGACGTTGCTCATCCGGCGCCAGGGCGACACGGTACTGTACCTCAACGAACTGCGCTTTCGCACCCACACCGCCCTGGCGCTGACGGTGCCGCTGGCAACCATGACGCTGGTCGCGGCGGCGGCGGCCGCGGGTCGCGAAGGCACGGTGGAAGGCGTGGATTACCGCGGGATACCGGTGCTCGCTGCGCTGCGCCAGGTCCCCGGCTCGCCCTGGGCCCTGGTCGCGAAGATCGATCGCGCGGAGTCCGAGGCACCGGTGCGTGCCCGGCTCTGGCTCATGCTGCTGGTCGTGGCCGCGCTGGTGGCCGGCGTCGGCGCCGGCTTCGCGTTGCTCTGGCGCCACCAGATTCATGGCTTCGAGCGTGACAAGCTTCGCGAGGCGCAGGAACGAGTTTGGCTACAAGACGTGATCTCCCGCTCGCTCAACGAGATCTACGTCTTTACCCCCGACACGCTGCACTTCAGGTTCGTCAACGCCTGCGCGTTGCGCAACCTCGGTTTTGGCGAAGCGGAGATGGCCGCTCTCACGCCTGTCGACATCAAACCCGAATTTACCGTCGAGCAATTCCGCGCCATGGTCCAGCCGCTGGTGGCCGGCGAGCGCGAGGTGCTGACGTTCGAGACCATCCATCGCCGCAAGGACGGCAGCGACTACCCCGTCGAGGTCTACCTCCAGCGTATCGAGCTTCCCGACGAACGCGTATTTCTGGCCGTGATCAACGACATCACCGCCCGCAAGAAGCGGCAAGCGGAACTCGCCACCAAGAGCGAGGAACTGGAGCGCTTCACCTACGCCATCTCCCACGACCTCAAGAGCCCGCTCGTCACGGTGACGACGTTTCTCGGCTTCCTCGAGGCCGACATCGCCCGCGGCGACGCCGAAAAGGTCCGCCAAGACAGCGATTTTATCCGCACCGCCGCGGAAAAGATGAGCCAACTGCTGGGCGAATTGCTGGAAATGTCGCGCCTCGGCCGAGTCGTCAACCCGCCGGTGGCGACGACGTTTCGCGAGATCGTGGACGAGGCGCTCGGCCTGGTCGCCGGACAAATCGCCACGCGGGGCGTCCAGGTCGTCGTCAGCGACGACGAGCTTGCACTCACCGGCGACCGGCCGCGCCTGGTCGAGATCTGGCAGAACCTGATCGACAACGCGGTCAAGTTCGCGGGAGACGCGACAGCTCCGTGCATCGAAGTGGGTGTCGAGGGAAACGGACCCGATGCCGTGTTCTTTGTCCGCGACAACGGCGTCGGCATCGATCCGCGCTTCCAGGGCAAGGTGTTTACCCTGTTCGAAAAGCTCGACCCGGCGCTCCCCGGGACCGGCCTCGGCCTCGCGCTGGTCAAGCGCATCGTCGAACTCAACGGTGGCACAATTTCACTCTCCTCGCCCGGGAAGGGTCACGGAACCTGTTTTCGCTTTACACTGCCAGATGCCATCCGGGCCGCGCAGAAGGAGGCGGAGCCATGAAGGGCGAACCACTGCTGATCCTGCTTGTCGAGGACGATCTGGCGCACGCCGAGATTATTCGTCGCAACTTCGCGGGCTTCCGCCTCGCCAACCGCCTGATCCACGTCGCCGATGGCCAGGCCGCGCTCGACTACCTGTACCGCCAGGGCGACTTCACCGACCCTGCGTCCTCGCCACGTCCCGGTCTGGTCCTGCTCGATCTCCGCCTCCCCAAGGTCGACGGGCTGGAGGTCCTCGCCAAGGTCAAGGCCGATCCCGACCTCGGCCGAATCCCGATCGTGGTGCTGACCACCTCGGCGGCCGAGAGCGACATGATCAAGGCCTACGGCAGCCACGCCAACAGCTACCTGGTCAAACCGGTCGATTTCCCGCAGTTTGTCGCCCTGATGGAATCGCTTGGCTATTACTGGCTGGCCTGGAACGAGTACCCCTACTGATGCCGGACCTGGAGCCGTCATGAACGAGGGACCCACGCGGGTTCTGATTGTCGACGACGAACCGGCCCACGCTCTGGCGATCCGGCGCGCGCTGGAGCATGCCAGGCCTGCGTTCGAAGTCCAGGTCGCCGGCACCCTGCGCGAGTTCGACGAAGTCGTCCACGACAAACCCCCGGATCTCGCCCTGGTCGATCTCAACCTGCCGGACGGCCGCGCCGTCGAAATCCTCACCTCGCCCCCCGAGGCCGGACGATTTCCGATCCTGATCATGACCAGCTACGGCAGCGAGGCCACCGCCGTCGAGGCGATGAAGGCGGGCGCGCTGGATTACGTGGTCAAGTCGCCCGAAGCGTTCCTCAACATGCCGCAGACCATTGCCGGCGCCCTGCGCGAGTGGCGTCTGCTCAAGCAGGGGCAGGAGGCGCAGGCGGCGCTGCGGGAGAGCGAGGCCCGCTATCGAACCCTGGCCGGGATGGCGCCGGTGGGCATCTTCCGTACCGATGAAACCGGCAAGACGATTTTCGTCAACCCGCGATGGTGCGAGATCTCCGGGTTGTCGTCTGCTGACGCTCTGGGCGACGGGTGGATCGCGGCCGTCCATCCGGACGATCGCCATGTGGTCAGCGCCGGGTGGAACGAAGCCGCGGCGAATCGCCAGACCTCCCGTGCCGAGTACCGCTTCGTCCACCCCGACGGCACGGTCGCCTGGGTGATGGGCCAGGCCGTCCCGGAAGTGGATGCCGCCGGACGGGTCACGGGATACGTCGGAACACTCACCGACATCACGGCTCACACCATGGCGCAACGGGCGCTGCGAGCCAGCGAGTCGCTCCTGCGCACCATCGTCGAATCCGAACCGGAGTGTGTCAAGCTCGTGGGCGCCAATGGCTGTCTTCTGGAGATGAATCCGGCGGGCCTGGCGATGATCGAAGCCGAATCATTCGATCAAGTGAAAGGGAAGCCGATCGCCGACTTCGTCGCGCCGGATGACCGGGCCGCATTTGCAGCGCTCAATGCCCGCGTCTTTGCCGGTGAATCCGGCACGCTCGAATTTGCCGTGGTCGGCCTGAAGGGGACGCGTCGCCGACTGGAAACCCACGCCGTGCCGCTGCGCGACGCGACCGGGACGGTCACCGCCTTGCTCGGTGTCACCCGCGACGTCACCGAACGCAGACAGGCCGAGGAGCGCATCCGGCGGTTGAACCGAATCTACACCGTGCTGAGCGACGTCAACCAGGCGATCGTTCGGGTCGGCAAAGCGCACGAGTTGTTCGAGAAAGTCTGCCGGATTGCGGTCGAAAACGGCGGCTTCCGGCTGGCGTGGATCGGGCTCGTCGACGAGTCCAGCCACACGGTCAAGGTCGCCGCCCACGCCGGATCGAGCAACGGCTACCTGGAACGCCTCCGGATCACACTCGGCGACGACCCGCGTGGGCTCGGGCCCACGGCCACTGCGGTGCGCCAAGGTCAGCATGTCATTGCAAACGATATTGAGCACGACCCGCGCATGGCCCCGTGGCGTGCCGACGCCCTCGAGCGCGGATTTCGTGCCTCGGCGGCGTTTCCGCTGCGGGTCGCGGGCACCACACGCGGCACGTTCAACCTGTACGCCGCCGAACCGGGCTCCTTCGACGAGGAAGAAATCAAACTACTCGATGAACTGGCGACGGATGTCGCCTTTGCGCTGGAGGTTTTGGACAAGGACGAGCAGCGCACCCGCGCCGAGGAAGCGCTGGCCGCGTCGGAGTCCGAGCTGCGCGCCCTGTTTGCCGCGATGCAGGACGCCGTGCTGGTCATCGACCGCGATGGCGTCTACCGCAACATCGCCGCAGGCGGCGTCGACCTGCTTGCCAGGCCGCCGGAAGAGCTGCTCGGCAGGAACCTGCGCGAGGTCTTTCCCGCCGACCAGGCCGAGTGGTTTCTCGATACGATTCATCAGGTCCTCGAGACGCGCCAACCCACCCACATCGAGTATCAGTTGCCGATCGGCAAGCGCTTGATCTGGTTTGCCACCACCGTCACGGGGATGGACGCCGACAATGTGCTCTGCGTCGCCCGCGACATCACCGAGCGCAAGCGCGCCGAACAGGCGCTGCGCGAAGCCAGCCAGAGGCTGAGCCTGCACTTCGAGCAGTCGCCGCTCGGCATGATCGAGTGGGACTTGAACTTCCTGGTGACGAAGTGGAATCCCGCGGCAGCCGAGATGTTCGGTTTCAGCCGCGAGGAGGCCATAGGCCGGCACGCCTCTTTCATCATCCCGGAGGCGGAACACCACCTGCTCGATCAGGTGTGGCGGAACCTGTTCAACAGTCGCAGTAGCGAGCGCGCCATCCACCAGAACTTGCGCAAGAATGGCACGCCGGTTCTCTGCGAGTGGTATGACACGCCGCTCATTGATGACAAAGGGACCATCGTCGGGGTCGCCTCCATGGTTCAGGACGTCACCGAACACAAGCAGGCCGAGGAGGCTCTCGCCTCGAGTGAAGCGAAGTTCAAGGCGTTGTTCGAGAATGCCAACGATGCCATCTTCCTGATGACCGGGGACACCTTTGTCGACTGCAACCCGCGCACTGAAGCAATGTTCGGGTGCGCGCGCGAGGAGATCCTCAACCGGGCGCCGTACGAGTACTCGCCGCCGCTGCAGCCGGACGGGCGCGATTCCA
>Ga0210044_10008150_pt1 | contig 13141 bp, 11 predicted proteins | sample CryGey13umfilter_2_FD_183959 | JGI IMG/M metagenome (GOLD analysis project Ga0210044, IMG submission 183959) | Groundwater microbial communities from aquifer in Utah, USA - Crystal Geyser 4/9/14 3 um filter (SPAdes) (version 2) | ecosystem: Environmental > Aquatic > Deep subsurface >... | reverse complement strand
TGGGCGGGCCGCGAACCATCGTCGGCGTCCACGTGACCAACGTCGGCAGCGACATGGGGAGCCTCGGGCCGATGGTCGAGCAGATCGAACAGCGGACCGGCCAACGACCGGCCGTGCTTCTGGCCGGCTGACGCTGCATTGGCAACAGGTCGGCGGAGCCTTTGGCGACCTTGGCGACCTCACGCCAAAGATCAGCTCCACATCGACATCGCGTTGCCGAGAGGCTCGTCGTAGCGGTCATCGCCGCCTACGTTTCGATCGTGCGCCCGCGCGCTTCGGCGCCAATCACGCGATAGATGGACACATCTTCAGAAGGGGCCCGACCCCGTACACAGAATTTCTGACACTCCCCGCCCTCGACGTGGACGACGACACTCTGGTGATCTTCGTCGCGGACCATGGCGAAGAGTTTCGGGATCGCGGCCGTCAGGGACACAAGAACCAGCTCTACATGGAGCTCGTCCACGTGCCGCTGATCGCGCGTTGGCCGAGCCACTTCCGGGCCCATCGCGTGAGCGAGAACGTGAGCACGATCGACCTGCTGCCGACGCCGCGCGCGCTCGTGCAGGCACGGCCGGGCGCTCAGGATCGCGGCATCAAGCTCGGCGCGGCCTTGGCGGGCGGCAGCCTCGACGCCGAGCGACCGCTCTTCGCCATGCGCGCCAACGAGCTCTTGAAGCGGCCACTGTGGCGACGCGCGGTGATTCGAGGATCCCCCGAGTACATCTGGAGCATGCCGGGCGACCAACGCGAGCTCGACGAGCTGGCGAGTGATCCGACGGAGATGCACGACATCGCCACCCTCGACCAGGGACGCGCCGACGCGCTCCACACCCTGCTCGATCACGAGCTTCAGTCGCAGCAGGTCTACCCGCGTGCCTTCGCCCCCGACCGTCCCGGCGACGACGCCCTCGAGGGCCGCCTGCGATCGCTCGGCTACGCGAACTGACGGACCTCGAGCCCCGGAGGTCTGGGCGCGGAAGTCCGGCGCTGGACCGCGAGAGTTGGTGGCGCGCTCGCGCGTACGACCGGGCGGAGCAATGAATCGACGGGGCACGACGGGGGCCCAGGGTCATGACCTTCGCTACACGTCTTGCACACCCCGCTCCCCTTGCCAGCGCCCCTGGAGTCGCCCGCGTTGGTGCCATGAACGGTGGTTCACGGCCCCACTCCCTATGTGAACCGACCGAGCCTTCGATTTCGCGCGAGATCGGGCGAAATCTCGCTGGCACGAAGCATGCTCTGACGCCAGCCATCATGACCCCGCGATCGCTCCATCCCAGCTTGCTCGCCGTCTTGGCCCTTTCCCTCTCGGGCTGCGCCAGCGTGTTCGGCGTCACCGCCTTCGGGCCGGGCGTCCCGCTCCGTGCCGACATCCACGCCAACGCCGACGTCCAGACGCAGGTCGAGGTCGACGCCACGGCGCAGGCCAACGCGACCGCACAGGCCGACGCCACGGCGCGGGCCAACGCGACCGCTCAACGGGGCACCGTCGAGGTGAACGTCACCCAGACCGGCGGGGCAAACGCCCAGGTCGAGACGGAAGCGACCGGGCAGGTCGACGTTCAGGTCGCGGCGGGTGGCGGTGGGGTCTGGGCCGACGACCGCGACGCGATCGCGGGCTGGCAGGGCTCCACGCGGAGCGGCGCTCCGCCCGATCCCTTCGACGTCGGCGACGCCTCGGCCGAGGTTCAGATCGCGAGCGTGGGCGGGGCGGGCGTGGGAGCGAGCGGCGCGGCCAGCGGCGGCGCGACGTTCTCGCGCGACGGCGACGCGAACTCGAACGTGAACGGCCAAGGCGTCGTCGCTTCAGTCGACGCACAGGGAACGCAGCAGACCGCGGGAAGTCTGGACCCGTTCGCGGGCGCCGATGGACACGTGGACTCCCAGGCTCGACTCGACGCACAAGCTCGACTCGACGCGCAGGCTCGACTCGACGCGCAGGCTCGACTCGACGCGCAGGCTCGACTCGACGCCAGCGTCCAAGCCGACGCCGACACGCGAGTTCACGCCCAGGCCGAGGCCGAGGCGAGGGCGCATGCGCGACACCTCGGCGGTGGAGCGGGCGTTCGTGGCCTCGAGGGTCACGCACCGCACCTGACGGCGCTGATCCGGGGCGGGCTGAACGTCGACGGTGAGCTCACGGACCTGACGGAGCTGGCTCCCCTGTGGGTGGACGCGAACGCCGGCGCCGACGTCGGAGCCAGCGTCGAGGCTCGGATCGACACGGGCGCCGAGCTCGTGTCGAGCGTGAGCCTCGAGCATTCCCGCCTGCCCGCCGTGGGTGGCGAGACCCATTTGGTGGTGCGCGTGCGCGGCGCGGATCTCGCGACCGGCAGCGGCTCGGCCCAGGCCAGCGCCCGCGGACACGTGCGCGTTCGCCTCGTGATCGACCGATCGAGCTCCATGCAGGCCTCGTGGCGTCAGGTGCTGGGCGCAGCCCGCGATCTGCTCGCACGATTGTCTCCCGACGACGAGCTGCAGATCGTCGCCTACGGCACACGCGCCGTGGAAGCGCTGCCCACCTCTCGCGTGGGTGACGGATCCCGCGCGCGTCGCGCCCTGGCCGACATTCGCGTCGGCGGAGGCACGAACATCGAGGCGGGGCTCAGGCTCGCCTACGACGCCGGCGCTCACGACGCGGACGACCGACTCACCCTCGTGGTGCTGGTCTCCGACGGCGTGCCCAACGGCGGCGCGTTCACCGCGGACGAGCTCGCACCCATGGCCGCCAGAGCCAAGCTCGAGCAGGGCTGTCGCACCACGGTGGTCGGCTTCGGTGACGAGTTCGACGCCGAGGCGCTGAGGGCCATCGCGCAGGCCGGCGGCGGCGCCTACCGCGTCGCGCCCGGCGCGGAGGAGCTGGCCGCGGTGCTCGAGTCCGAGGTCAGCGCCATGGGTCAGGTACGCGCTCGCGACGTTCGCGTTCGCGTGGCGCTGCCCGCGGGTGTGCATCTGAGCGAGGCCGCCGGAGACGCACACCTCACGGCCAACCACGAGGTGGAGCTCACCGTACCCGCCCTCGGCGCAGGCGAAGAGCGCAGCCTGATCCTCGGCGTGCGTGTGGACGCGGGCCGCGGCTCGAGCCCGGTCGCGCGCGTCAGCGTGAGCTATCGCGTCGGGGCGACCCAGAGGCAGGCCGACAAATCCGTCAGCGTGGTTCGTGGGGCCGTCCGCTTCGACGCCGACGCCGCACGCGCCCTCGCCGACGCCGACCTGGGCCTGGCGCTCGACATCGCCGCCCGCGCCGTGAACAACGGCGACGCCGCCGAAGCCGCCGCGGCCCTGCGCGCCCACGCCACGCGCATGAACGCCAGCGTCGACGTGCGCGTCCGCGCCCGAGCCGGCGCCGCGCGCCGCGTGGCCAGCGCCCTCGAACATCTGGTCCCCGGCGCCAGTTGGCCCGAGCGCAGGCGCACCTCGCTTGCCATCGGCGAGCTCAACGCGCGCTTCGGCGGCTGAGGCGGATCACGGACGAACGGCGCAGTGCCGCGCCGTCGCCCGGCAGCCTGCGCGGCTCGCATCAGCGGGTCACGGACGAACGGCGCGGACGTGAATCACAGGCACGCGGTGGTCCCACCATGCGACCAGCACGTTGTCGTCCGAGAAGCCGACCTCGCAACCAGCGGCCGTCGCGTCCATCTCCCCGACATCGATGGGCAGACCGAGGCGTGCGAGGTCGGGCCCGAAGAGGAAGAGTTTGACGACCGTGGGAGCATCCGCCTCGGGCGAATCGCCGGGATCGCCGGTGGCAGCGCAGACCCCGACTAGACCCTTCCCGTCGGACGCCGCGAGAAACGTGCCGTGGTCTAGTGAGAGTGCGATCGGGAAAGGGGAGATGACACGCCGAGCGGTCACGATTCCGTCGAACGGGTCGAAGGCCGCGAGATGCAGCGCTCCGTCGCCGCCGCTGGATGATACCAGCGCGTTGTCGCAGAAGGGGGTCGCTCGAAGGAAGCCTCCGCCGTACTCGAAGATCTCGTGCTCGTCGGCGGGGCTCGCGGCGAAGGGACTGGTGAACGTGCTCGCCACGACGCCCGGGAGGCTCGAACCGACGTCGAACACGACGATGCGGCTCTTCAGACCCACGAGGGCGGGCGGGACGGAATAGCCGATCATGGGCTCAAAGAGCGCCGGCTCACCCAAGACGCGTCCCGAGCCGTCCAGCTCGTGCAACGCGAGCTTGGTCCACCGGCCTCCTCTGATCGATCCCGTGCCGGCCACCGCCCATCGATCGAGGTGCGTCATCCGTGCCACGGTCGCGCCGTACGTGGCGGGGCTGGTCGTCACCTCCGATGCCAGGATCCCGCGCGCATCGACGATGCATGAAGCTGGCCGTCTCCTCCGGCAATCCCGTTCCCACGGCGACGCCGAAGCGCCCTCCCGCCCAGGCGATGTCTCGAAGGAAGCCACCTGGCGCCGGCAGCGGTCGGTGCGTGCCGGGCTGACCGAGGGGCTGTAGTGGAAGAGAGACCGCCCGATCAAGGCCCACCTAGAGCAGGCCCCACCCGCGACCATTCCACGCCAGGGCCACCGTCCCGACGCCATCGCCGCCCATGTCGAGGGTCTGCGCCTCGCCAATCAGAGTGCAGCACGGCTCGTCCGCGGGATGCGCGCTCGGGTCGGGATCCTCCCAGCTCCCGGCGTCGACGTAGTCACTGGGCCGAGCGTCCGGGCCGAGATCCCGATCGGGCTCGGTCGGCAACGGCTCTTCCCCGGCGTCGAGCATCGTCGTGTGGCCCGTGTCCACAGGAGACGCATCCACGGGAGACGCACCCCTGCGCGCCGCATCCGCGCGCGCCGCATCCCTCCGTCGAACGCCGCCATCCGCGTCCCCGAGGCCACGCGACCGGTAGCAGCCGGCCATCACGAGCGAAGATGCTAGAGAGATACCGAGAGCTTTGCGCATTGATTCTGCGCAGATGCCAGCACACATTCTGATCAGGCCGGCGCGGCCGCGCTTGCTGACTCCTGCTGCAGACGACGACGCTCGAGCATGCGATGACGCACCGCGCCCCAGAGCGCAGCGCCCATGGCGCCCGCAAAGATCGCGTCGGGATGGGTCACCACCTCGCAGGCGACGCGCTTGTCCTTGGCGATGCCCTCGACGACCGCGGCGCGCAGACCTTCGTCCTTGGACAGGCCGCCGGTCATCACGATCTTCTCGCCGATGTCCGCGGAGCGCAGCAGGCGAACGAGCCTGTCCGCCATGGACAGATGGATGCCCTTGAGGATGTCGTTTCGCGCGATCCCTCGGGAGACCATGTTGATGACGTCCGTCTCGGCCAACACCGCGCAGATGCCGCTCGGCTTCTCCGGGTTCTTGGCGGCCAGGGAGAGTCCGCCGACCTCCTCGATGGTGACGCCGAGGTAGCGTGCGATGTTCTCGACGAACTGCCCACTGCCCGAGGCGCACTGGCTCGTCATGCGATAGCCGAGCACCTTGGCCCGATCGTCGATGCGAATGGCGCGCGCGTGCAGCGAGCCCACGTCGAGCACGCCGTGCGCGTCTGGGACCAGGAAGAGCCCGCCGCGCGCGTGGGTCGTCATGCCGTAGAAGTGGCCGCGTCGAAACTCCACCATGGAGCCCTCGCCCGTGGAGGCGACGTAGTCGATCTGCTCCTCCATCAGCCCGGCGTCCTGGAGCGCGCGCTCGTAGCAGTGGCGCGCCACCTCCTTCGGGTCGCGCCTGCGGATGCGCTCATGCACCTTGGCGAGCAGCGTCTCCTCACCCTCACCGACGCGGAAGAGGGTGACCTTGATGGCGCTGGTGCCGACGTCCACGCCGCACGTGTGTAGTTTGCTGCCGTTCATACTCGCACCTCCGCGCCCTGCGCCTCGGACGCCCTGGACGCCGCATGGATCTCCTCGGCCTCACGCTTGGCGAAATGCGCCGCGCCCAACGCGCCCATGTAGATGGACTCGGGCGAGATGTTGATCGTGCGGTCGCCGTAGTTCTCGTGGATCAGATCCCGGAGCGCCTTCACGGCCGCCTGGTTTCGCGCCACGCCACCCGTGAAGGTGAACTCCTCTTCGACGCCGCCGGAGCGAGCGAGGATGCTCATGGCGCGCAAGATGATCGCGCGATGCAGACCCGCGAGGATGTCCTCGCGCTTCTCGCCCAAGCTCAGGCGCTCGCGCAGCTCCGCGCCCGCGAACACCGTGCACGTGGAAGATATCTTCACGTTCTTCTTGGCCTGCTGGGCGAGCGGACCGAGCTCGTGCACCCCGATGTTCATCTCGTCCGCGATGTAGCCGAGGTAGCGACCGCAGCCCGCCGCACAGCGATCGTTCATCTGGAAGCTGGTGACGATGCCGTTCTTGTCGACCTGGATGCCCTTGGTGTCCTGGCCGCCGATGTCGAGCACCGTGCGCGTGCCGGGATACATGATGTGCGCCCCGAGGCCGTGGCAGAGGATCTCCGAGCGAATCTGCGCCTTGGGAAAGGGCAGACGCGCGCGCCCGTAGCCGGTGCCGACGGAGCAGGCCGTGTGGAATGGGCGATTGAGCAGATCGTCGATCAGGCGAATGGCCGCGTCGCGAACCGCGTCGTCGGCCTTGGCGTAGCGCTCGAGGGATCGCCTAAGAGCCGCTTTGGCGTTGCCCTCGAAGCTGAGGTCGTCGGGCTCGTTCTCGACCACGAGGATCGCGCGATCGAAGACGCCCACGATGGTCTCGTAGGGCAGTGTCTTCGCGCTCGCCTCGCCCTCGGCCAGGCGCTGGAAGACCGAGCCCGCGATGTCACGGAAGAACTCGGACTCGCTCGCTACCATCAGCCCCGAGAAGAGCCGCTCCGCGTCCACGCGCATCGCCTCGATCATGCGCTCGAGAGCCGCGTCCAGATCCGGCTTACCCACCGCCAGGCGTCGACACTCGCGCTCGAGGGTGTCGAGCTGACGCGTGTGTTGCCGATAGCGGAAGGAGCGCCCGACCGAAGCACCAAGCACCTCCGCGTGGGGCCCGAGCAGAGGGTCGGCGGCGAAGGCCATGCGCAAGCGACTCATCTGCGCGTCGACGAAGGCCTCCGTCTGGGCGATGTCGCAGGCGAGATCGTAGTTGCTGCGACTGTTGGTGATGCCGCGACCGAGGACGCGATACTCCTCGTCCAGGACCACCGCCTTGGTAGTGGTGGATCCGAGGTCGATTCCGACGAAGCATGTGTCGCTCATAGCATCGCCCCCACAGCCTGCGTGCTGCCGCTGCCCTTACGCTGGGCGAGCATCTGGAAATAGCTCTCGAGGCGATTCTTGATGTTCGCCGCGGAGAAGTAGCGGGGATCCACCAGATCGCTCTCGATGAATCCGCCGGGAACGCCCGTGAGCTTCTCCACCTCGCGCAGCATCAAGAGCTGCCCCGCGCTGAAGGAGTTACAGGACTTGACCGAGTGGGCGATGAAGCCGTCGGCTTCGTACTCCTCGCAGTACTTCGCGATCAACTTCGTGCGCTGCGGCAGGCTGAGGTTCGTGTAACAGCCGAGGCAGTAGTCGGCCATCGTCTCCATGGCGTGGTCGGGATCGTGGCGGAAGCCCTGGTCGTAGAGACCGCCGACGCGGGTGTACGTGCTGGCCACGCACACGGCACCTTCGTCCGCGAACATCGACCAGAAGTCGCGGAAGCTCGTCCAGTTGGGCGGCCCCTCGACCACGATGCGGAAGCGCTGATCGTTGAGCTGACCGTGCGGGGTGATCGGGCCCTGATGGGCATCGATGCGCGCCTGCACCTCCTGGCGCAGGAGCCGGTAGTAGTCCACGCCCTCCTGCGTGCCGCGGAAGGCCGTGAAGATGGGGCCGATGTAGAACACGCCACCGAAGTAGCCATCGATGGGCGAGGGACGATGCTTGGCGGCCTCCCAGGTCCAGACCAGATCCTCCTCGGCCTGCGCGGAGCGCTGCAGGAGCTCCTTCAGGCGATCGCGGTCGAGCTTCTTGCCGGTGATCTTCTCCAGCTTCGGCACGACCTCGGTCTCGAGCTGCTGCACCGTGTAGTCGCGCATCTCCTTCGTGATCACGCCGTCGCCCTGGTAGGGCACGTGCAACATCGCGACCTCGGCCTTGGGGAACCTCTCCTTCAAGAGCTCGAACCACTTCATGAAAGTGAAGCAGCCCGTGTAGGAGAGCAGCAGCATGTCGGGCTCGGGGATGGGCTTGCCCGTGGGCCCGATTCCCTGCTCCATCATGCCGAGGTCACACTTCACGTAGGTGCAGACGTCCTCGGAGTGCCCGGACTTCTCGGCCGTGGCGATGTAATCCCGCGAGAGCTTGCGCATGCCCGATTGGAGCGCGTTGATCTCGGGGAGCACAGGGATCACGTCGAAGGCCGCCAAGAGCTCCGCGAGGTTTCCGGGTACGAAGGTGTAGACGACCTTCTTGCCGTCCTCGTGCGCCGTGGCGAGCTGGTCGAAGTAGCCGCTGATCAGCTCCTTCTGGCGAACCATGGAGGGTTCCTTCGGGATCTCCTTGGTGTCTTTCTTGTCAGTCATTTGCCCTTCTCCTTCGAAGACTCCCTCAGGAGGCTTCGCTCCACAGCTTGATCGAATCGGTGAACGTCCCCGCCTGCTCGAGGATCGGGTGGAACTGGCCGTTGTTCTCGGCGTACTTGAAGGCCGTGTGATCGATGCCCGCGCGGTCGAGGGCGGCCTGCAGCATGGGCTGCTCGAGCAGCGCGGGATCGCAGAAGCTCGGCGCCGCGAAGATGACGCCCTCCGCGTTTCGCTTGCGAGTGAGCTGCACCAGGTACTCGCCCTTCACCTCGTCCGGCACGAAGCGCGAGGGTGTACTGCGCGAGTGATAGAACCAGCTCTCGGCGAGGGTCTGGAAGGGATCTCCGTCGAGCGGCAGATCGTCCAGGATGAAGTGCGCGCCCAGGAGCAGATCGTCGTCGACGATGTAGCAACCGGCCTTCTCCAGCGTGCGGATCAAGCCGATGGGTGGCTGCTCGCAGAACGAGCCGATCACGATCACGCGCGCGTTGTCGAACTCGGGACGGGAGGACGCGAGGGCAGCCTCGTAGTACTCGCGCACGAGCGCGTCGTGAGCGGCCTGAGGCATCTGGAAGCCCGCGCGCATGAGCACGTAGAGCTCCGCCGTGGGGACCTTCTCGGGCGTGTCGGAGCGCAGATCGAAGAGCTTGCGCATCAGCCGACGGCTCTCGTTGCGACGCTCGATGGCGGCGTGCAGCCTGTCGTCCGTGACCTCGACGCCGGAGATCTTGCTCAGGTCGTGCGCCAGGCGCCGAAGCTCGCCGGCGTAGAACTTCCCACCGACCTCGGGGTCGTGGTTGTGGGGCACGTCGAGGTAGTGAACGAGCTTCTCCGGGAAGAGCAGCTTCCACATGCCCGAGAGGTTCCGGATCACGTCGCACGTGGCCGGGAAGACCATGGCGTCGAGGCCGTCGAGGCGACCCGTCAGGCCCATCTCCACCACGCTGCGTGGCAGATGGCAGATGTAGGATTGGAAGTAGGCGTCGCCGCGGATGATCTCCATCTCGCCGCTGCCCACGATGCCTACGGGGAGCATGCCTGCGGCGTCGATCACCTCACGGGGTGTGTAGACGGGCAGGTGGCCCGCGGCGTGCCCGCCGGTCTCTTCGCGCCATCGCGTGACCGCGCCCAAGCGGTCGTCGAGCGCGATGAGCTCGCATTCTTCTGCGATCTTCTCAGGTGTTCTCATCGTCTTGCCCTTCTCCATCGATCGATCTTCGCGCGCACGGCTACGCGTTCGTCCAGTCCGGTTCGCGACGTTCGAGGAAGGCAGCGATGCCCTCCTTGGCGTCGTGCGTCCCCATCAGCTCGTCCAGATACAGGCGCTCGAGGCGCTCGAGGCGGTCGTGGAGAGCGTCATCCCAGGCCGCCCGCGCGGCGCGAGTGGCGTAGCGCACCGCCACGGCCGAGAGCTCCAGGTAGCGATGCGCCCAGCTCAGCGCCTGCGTCCGCGCCTCGGCGGGAGTAGCGCTCACGCCGTCGACCAATCCGATACGCAGCGCTTCCTGCGCGTCCACGATCTCGCCCAGGGTGACCAGGCGATCCACGACCGGCTGGGACACGCGCAGGGGCAGCACGGCGGAAGCCACGGGCGGGAACACACCCAGGGTGACCTCGGGCACGCCGAGCTTGGCGTCCGCGGAGACCTCGATGCGATGGGCAGCCAGCGCGAGCTCGAGGCCACCGCCGAGGCAGCGCCCCTGCACGACGGCCACCACGGGCAAGGCGCTCTTGGCGATGTCGCGGAAGAGCTGATGGAAGGCCGGGAGCATGGTCTCGACCTCCCCCGGCACGTGCTCCGGCACGCTCGCGCCGAAGGAGAAGTTCGAACCCTGGGCCGTCAGCAAGATGGCGCGCAGCTCGCGGTCCGCGCCGAGCTCGGCGAATGCCTTGGAGAGCTCACTGATGGCTGCGCGGTCGAGCACGTTGCCCTTGCCCGCCGACAACCTCAGCTCGGCCAGGCGTCCGCCTTCGCGGCGTTCGATCGAGAGCGATTTCACGCTTCGCCCTTCATCGACGCGGCGAGCGCGGCGTCGTCGACGCCGAGCTCCTTCAGCAAGGAGTCGTCCCAGGTGCGACCCGCGGCGAGCATCTGCCGCAGGGCGAAGAAGTCGATCTCGCGCTTGCCACCAGGCTTCAGATGGAAGGCGCGGAAGCCGGCCTTGGCCTCGGTCATCATGTTCAGGGAGAGCCAGGCGCGGTTCGTCTCCTTGTTGCGGTCCCAATGCTCGAGCTTGTGCTTGCGGATGCCCTCGATGGTCTTGGTCAGGCAGTCGGGCATGGTCGACGTCAGCTTGGTGACCAGCCCCTCGACCGCGTCGTCGAGAGGAGTGAGGTCCACCTCGCCCTTGGCCAAGAGCTCCTTGGCCACGTCGCGCGCCTCGCCGTTGTGAGGTTCGCCGTAGACGATTTCGCCCGTCGAGGGATCGACCCAGCGATCCGTGACCACCATGGGGTTCGGCACGAAGGCTCCGTTGACGCGCAGCGCCGGCACGATCTGCGTGAGCAGTCCGAGGCGCTTCGCTTTGTGAGCGCTCCACATCTCGCACAGCGTGCAGCTGACCATCGCCTGCTCGACGCCGACGAAGAGCGGGAGGAAGTCGGTCGAGCCACCGTCTGGCGCTGAGCCGTGCTTGGGTCCGGCCTGGCCGAAGCGGGCGAGATCCTGGGCAACCGAGAAGTCGCAGGCCATGCCGATCTCCTGGCCACCGCCGACGCGCATGCCGTTCACGCGACAGATGGTGGGCTTGTCGCAGCCGAGGATGGCCGAGACCATGTCGTTGAACAGGCGCATGTAGGCGCGGTAGCGCGAGGGATAACCGGAGTAGTGCGTGGCGTACTCGCGCGTGTTTCCGCCGGTGCAGAAGGCGTGGGATCCCTTGCCGGTGAAGACGACGGCGCTGACGCTGTCGTCCACGCTGGCGCGACGGAAGGCGAGGATGACTTCCTTCACCGCCTCCGTGCTGTAGCTGTTCAGCTCGCGCTCGTTGTCGAGCACGACCCAGGCCGAATACAGGCCCTCGACGGGGCTGCCGTCGGCGGCGCGTACCGGGCGCTTCTCGTAGACGATGTGCTGAAACTCGTAGGTCGGAAGTAGCTCGTGCTCGGACATGGCGTTCTCCAGGGCGGTGCGTGACGTGTCGTTAAGGTCTAGGGGATGAGGACGGCGCGACGGCTCAAGCTGTGTGCGCGTAGGGCGTCGAGGACGTCGTTGACCTCGTCGAGGGGGCGGCGCTCGAGGAAGGGCGCGAGGGCGACCTCGCCGCTGAGCGCGCGGTCGACGACGCCGGGATAGAGGGCCGGATCGCAGCCCCAGTTGCCGTGCACATCGGCGTCGAGGGCCATGATGTTGCTGAAGCGCAGCTGGACCTTGGCGGGCGTGAAGCCGACCACGGAGAGGGATCCGCCGCGGGAGAGCAGCGTGAAGGCCAGGTCCTGTCCCGACGGGTGACCGCTGGTCTCGAACACGCGCATGGGCGCGTCGGCCAGGCCCTTCTGCTCCGCGAAGGCGCGGAGTTGCTTGCGAACCGCGCGCGCGTCCAGGCCCTTCACGTCGATCACGTGGTCGACGAAGGGCGCCAGGGTCTCGAGGCGCGCGGCGTCGACGTCGAGGGCGACGACGGTGGCGCCCACGGAGCGGGCCAGCTGAGCCCCGAAGCCGCCAACGCCCCCTGTACCGACAAAAACGGCCAGGTCACCCTGGGACAGACCTGCCCGGACGATGGCCTGCCAGGCTGTCGTGCCTGCGTCCGCCAGGGGTGCGAGCTGCCAGGCCTCGAGCTTCGCCTTGCCCAGGAGGCCGTCCTGACCGGCTTCCGCGTCGAGCGCGAGCAGATCGCGGCTCGGGACGTAACAGTGGGAGGCGAAGCCACCGTCGGCGTCGTTGCCGGGCATGCGCCCCTTGGGACACGCCGTGGCGCGACCACGCTTGCAGGCGGGGCACTCGCCGCAGGGGGAGACCGCCGGCACGAGCACGCGACGGGCCACGAGCTCGGTCCGGTCGGCGGACAGCACGCGCCCGACCACCTCGTGACCGAGCACCAAGGGCAGCGGATGCTTGGGCGCCACGTCCCCATCGGCGAAACCGAGGTCCGTGTGGCAGACGCCACAGGCGAGCACCTCCAGGAGCGCGAAGCCCGCGGGCGGATCCTCGAAGAGACGCTCGCGCTCGACCAGCGCCCGTTTGGCCTCCTCGAGCACGAAAACACGACCTTCTACCGCCACGCGCACCTCCTGATGACTCTGAGATAGGCGGGCGCGCGCCGGATGAAATTGATTCTGCTCAACGGCGAGGGGCTGTGGATGAGGCTGCTCACTCCGACGTGCGCGGGGCAGCAGGAATGGGCCTTCCCCCTACTTTTGTGCGCGTGTGGCGCCTCACGGAGAACGCGTGCGGCCACTCACGACCGGCGACGGCCAAGGAAGAGCGGCCCCACGACGTGTGTGGGTCACCCTGAGACACTCGGGTCACCCTGAGACACTCGGGTCACCCTGAGACACTCCGGTCACCCTGAGACACTCCGGTCACTCCGGTCACTCCGATCACTCCGGTCACTCCGGTCACCCTGGGTCACTCCGGTCACTCCGGCCCCCCGGTCACCCTGGGTCACTCCGGTCACTCCGGTCACCCGGGGTCACTCCGGTCACTCCGGCCCCCCGGTC
>Ga0210044_10008149_pt1 | contig 13141 bp, 10 predicted proteins | sample CryGey13umfilter_2_FD_183959 | JGI IMG/M metagenome (GOLD analysis project Ga0210044, IMG submission 183959) | Groundwater microbial communities from aquifer in Utah, USA - Crystal Geyser 4/9/14 3 um filter (SPAdes) (version 2) | ecosystem: Environmental > Aquatic > Deep subsurface >... | reverse complement strand
ACCAATAAAAATTTAGGAATTTGCGCCGATAGCTATCGGGATTGGGGGATTTGATAATATGATGATCTGATAATATGATGATTCAATGATTTGATTAATTTTAAGTGTTGAGTTCTTAGTTTTGAGTAATGAATGATGAATTACAAAATCTTGAAAGTTGAGTCATAAAATAACTAAGCACTAAAGGCTAAAAACTAAAAACTTTTGAATAACGCATAACTTATAACAAATAACACGCATGCCTTGTTGAGGAGTTTTTAGTTTTGAGTTCTTAGTTTTTAGAGATAAATGATGAATTGATGATTTCCTTTTAACTAATGACCAATGGCGGATAACGAACTATTGGCTTCATAACGATTTGGGGAGTTTTCATGCAAATAAAAGAGAGAAGAAAGTATTAAAATGCATTTAAAATATACTAACGGAAACACTATAATCTGAGCCCTATTTATGTGCGGAATATACGGGACAACAATAAATTATCCGGAAAAAATAATTTGGGAGAAGTTAAACAGATTTTCTTTTAGAGGACCTGACCAGCAAGGTATTGAACGATATCATACTCAAGATTGGCAACTTATTTTCGGGCATAATAGACTGTCAATCGTCGATTTAGATATTCGTTCCAAACAACCTTTTTCTTATTTGAATCAAGTACACGTGGTTTTCAATGGAGAAATTTATAATTTTAAAGATATCCGAGAAGCACTTATAAAAAAAGGTTATACGTTTAAAACAGAAAGCGATACAGAAGTTCTTTGTGCATCTTATTTGCAATATGGATTTGACTGTGTCAAACATTTTAATGGAATGTTTGCTTTTGTGATTTATGATGTGAAAAAACAGCTTTTATTTGGAGCAAGAGATAGGCTTGGAAAAAAACCTTTTTATTATTTTAAAAACGGATTAGATTTTGAATTTTGCAGTCAATTGTCAGGGATAAAAATGCATCATAAGAATTTGACTGTTTCTGAAAAGTCAATCGGTCTATATTTGGCATGGAAAGCTGTGCCTGATCCGTACTCTATTTATGATGAAGTTAAAAAACTTAGAGCCGGTCATATGTTTTCCTATTCACTTACAAATGGTGATTTTAAAGACTGGCCTTACTGGGATGTAATTAATCAAGATGCCCCTGCTTTTGATGGTGATTATGAAGATGCCAAATCAGAGTTGAAAGATTTACTAACGGATGCCGTCAAAGTCCGTCTTTTTGCTGACGTTCCCGTTGGAGTTTTTCTATCTGGCGGTATCGATTCGTCTTTGATTGCTGCTTTGGCAAAACAATGTCACGAAGATGAAATAAAAACCTTTTCAGTAAAATTTAATGTAACTGAATTTGATGAAAGTGAGCATGCAAAAGCAGTTGCGGCTCATTTAGGGACAAACCATCACACCATTCATTGTGATGAAAAAGAAGCACTTAAGCTTATTGATGATTTTTCCTATTATTACGATGAGCCTTTTGCAGATTCTTCTGCGTTACCTTCTATGTTATTGGCAAAATACACCAAACAAAATGTCACAGTTGCATTATCTGGAGATGGCGGCGACGAAACTTTCTTAGGATACAGTCGGTATCTTCGTTTCTTAAAAAAGAAAGAATTTTATAAAATTCCGTATTTGTTAAGAAAACCAATTGCGCAAGCTCTTTTAAGTACAAACAATCAGAAATTAAAGCGATTCGGAAACCTATTTGGAGAACTTTCTGCGGTTGAGGCATATATGGCTACAATCACAACTACTGACAATAGCTGGTTTGATTTCGATAAAAAATATTTTGATATTTCGGAAAGCAAATATTTAGAAAACTTAGAACATGATTCTTTAGAGAAAATATCAAATTTTGAAACCAAGACCTATATGAATTGGGATATAAACACCAAGGTTGACCGAGCCACGATGGCATTTTCTTTGGAAGCCAGAGCACCGTTAATGGATTACCGGGTTATTGAATTTGCTAAAAAACTGCCTACCAGGTTTAAGTACGACGGCACCTCGCAAAAGCGTATTCTAAAAGACATACTGTATGATTTAGTACCCAAAAACTTATTGGACAGACCCAAAGCCGGTTTTGCAATACCACTTGAACATTGGTTTAGAGATGAGTTGAAAGAAAAAGTTATGGATGAATTAACATTGAAAAATTTAAAGGAAATCCCTGTGATTAACCCTCAAGTAACCTACAATAAAATTCAGGATCACATGAGGGGAACAGCGGATAATCACTATATTATTTGGAGTCTTTTGGTGCTAAAGGGCTGGGTAAATGAAATAGAGAGTTAAACTGAAAAGAAGTTGTAAATATGTCAAAGTTTGATTTTAAAAACCTAATTATTAACAATACGATAATTATTAAAAACCTTTTTTTTTTAAATGTCAATAATTTTGTTCTCTATTTTGCTCCAATAATTGTTGTTCCTATTCTTATCAGACGGGTTGGGATTGATGGATATGGATTGTTTGTGTTTTCATTTGCATTTGTTTCATATTTTAAAATATTAGTAGATTTTGGTTTTGAGCTAAGTGCTCCAAAATACATTGTCCAATTAAAACAAGATGATGAGACTAATTTATCTAAGATTTTTAGTGGGCTTTTGTATTACAAATTTTGGCTGATATTAATATCAGTATGTTTGTTTCTTCCGATTATTTATTTCAGCACATTAACTAACAAAGTTTCTTTATTGATTTATTGTTTGAACTTTATAACCGTGATTGCTTCCTTTCTTAATATTAATGCCTTTTTGTACTCTTTCCAAGAAATAAAATATGTGACATTATTTAATTCACTCGGGAGGTTGTTTTTTTTGTTTTCGGTACTTTTCTTTGTCAAAGACGGTAACGATCTTGAGCTATTGGTGCTGCTTAACTCGTTGAGTTATCTATTACCGGCTATTGGGTTGTTCTATTTTATAAAAAAAAAATACCATCTGCGTTGGACGGGCTATGATCTATTATTTTTTAAACCGATTCTTTTGGAATCAAAAAATGCATTTATCTCCGGTATAAGTGTCAGTTTGTACGGACCGACAAATTCTTTTCTCATAGGATATTTTTTATCACCTGCTTTGGTTGGTGTTTTTAGTACTATAGAGAAAATTTACAATGCATCGACTACTTTAATTAGCTCAACTTCAATTGTTTTCTATCCGATATTAATTAATAAATACCAAAAATCAAGAGAAATATTTAAAAGCTATCTAAATCGGGTTGAACTTTTCTTTATTATTAGTTCTCTAATTACAGGCATAATCATTTGGTTAGCTAAGAATTTACTAATTATCTTTTTCTTTGGTGAAAATTTCTACTATGCAAACTATGCAATTTGGTTTTTGGGTACAATTTCTATATCGCTTATTTTTTCTTCGTTTGGCTCTCTTTATTCTAAATGTTTTATCATTTTTGGTAAATCAAGATATTTAGTTCATTTTACTTCAGTAGGATTTGTTATTAACCTTTCTGTCATGTTTTTAGTTCTATATTTTGAAAATTATATTTTACTAATGTTGCCAATTTTGATGACACAAATGTTTATTGCTGTTTCTAAGAAAATTTTTATTTCAAGAATCTTAAAAAAGGCAATAGATTGAACTGGTTTCTTTATATATTGTTCTTGATCATATTCGTATTCAATTTGAACGGAATCTTTTATGTTTTTGCTGATTCCAGCGCCTTTTTGTCTCCTTTAATTTTGATTATCAGTTTTTTAGTAATTTTAAGAAATTCACAATCGGATTCATTTAGCAAGGCGTCTTTGATACTCAGAGGGTGGTTTTTGTTTTATTTAAGTTATATAGTTGTCGGCTTGATAAGTTTAGCCATTTTTGGTTTTTATAGAGATATTAATTTTACCGTCATCAGAACTATCTTTTCCACAATCATACTCCTTTATGCATTAACAATGCTAATTTTGGAATTGATAAAAACAAAAGGGCTTGATAAGGTCATTTCAATCACAACTGTTTTCTTAACAATTTCGGCCGTTAGTATTATTTTTATTGATTACTTTGATTTGATAATCCTTTTTAAGAAGGGTATGGATGAAGACAACAGGAATCCCGGTTTGTTTTTAAATCCAAACGAAGCAGGTTATGAAGCGGTAACTGCATATATTTTTATTTTATTTTCTTTTAAAAACATCAAAAAATTTTACCAAAAATCAGCAATTATTATTCTACTTATGTTTGTTGCTTATGCTGCTTTTTTAACTTTTTCAAAGGCGGCCATTCTTTCTGTTTTTATAGTCACTTTTGTTTATCTTTTTTTGTACGCAAAGAAGAATTTTCTATTAATAAGTTCAATCAGTCTTGTCATGATAACAGTATTTTATCAAAACGCGGAAAAGATAAAATCAAATTTTGAAGGGGTTGAATTAAGGAGGATAGAAACGATTGAATCTTTGTTGAAAAGAGATATTAAAGGTGATGTTACAACGGGTAGGTCTGAAATAAACGAATATTCATGGCAGTTAATTTCTGATAATCCCTTGATTGGTATCGGTCTTGGAAATTTTGGATCACTTCCGGGTCTGGAAATGGCTAGCCACAATACCTATTTTCAGATTTGGGGAGAAGCAGGAATTTTGGTGCTACTTATTTTTTTAGTTACCCTATTAAACATAACTGTTAAATTTATTTTTGGCTCTTTTGATATTTCATATAGATTTTTAGGAATTTCGCTGTTGCTTCTTTTCTTGTCAAACGCTTTAGTTTCTAATAATTTATTGGAAAATAGAGTTTTTAATATCTCATTCGTATTGCTATTATGTGTAATTTACAAGTTTACAGCTCATGAAAATCCTCTGCGTCATAGATAGCCTCGGCTCGGGCGGAGCGCAACGGCAGTTGGTTAATCTCGCCATCGGGTTTAAAGAAAGAGGCCATGAGGTTTCTTTTTTGGTTTATCACAACGAATCTTTTTTCAAACCCATACTCGAAGAAGCCAAGATTCCCATTACTTTTATACTTGAAAAGAATTATTTTTGGAGAATCCTCAAAATAAGGTCTTTTATAAGAAATGGAAATTTTGATATAGTATTGTCCTTTCTTGAAGGTGCAAACTTCATAGCGGAGCTTTCTTCTCTGCCCTATCGAAAATGGAAACTTGTTGTGGGGGAAAGAAGTGCCAACCCCAATTTGCTCAAGTCAAATAAGCTGATAGCTTACCGTTGGTTTCATCTCTTAGCAAATTATGTGGTGGCCAACTCTCACGAAAATATCAGGTTGGTAAAAAAATGCAACCCTTTTCTCCCTCAAAATAAACTCAAGGTAATATATAACAAAGTAGATTTGAATAAATGGAACCCAAAAAATGATGAGGTTTTAGAAACAAACAAAACTTTCAAACTCCTCATCTTAGCCAATCATCAGCCTCTTAAAAATGCTATTGGGCTGATAGAAGCCATTTCTTTAATCCCTGACGACCACAAAAAAAAACTGACCGTGCATTGGTATGGCAGGCAGGATAGTTATGAAGTAAAAGAAACATTCTCACAAGCAATAGATTTGGTGAAAAAATGTAAATTGGACACAACCATACAATTCTTTCCGCCCACATCTGAAATCCAAAACTTGATTCATAATTATGATGCCTTGGGGCTTTTTAGTTTATACGAAGGATTTCCCAACACCATTTGCGAAGGTATGGCAAGCGGTAAACCCATTATAGCATCCGCAGTATCCGATGTTCCGGTCTTTATAGAAGAGGACATAAACGGGTTTCTTTGCGATCCAAATGATACGCAATCCATTGCAAATGCACTTATTAAAGCCATAGAATCGTCTAAAGAATTGCTTAGCGAAATGGGAAAACGAAACCGCGAAAAAGCAGTAGAAATGTTCTCAATAGAAAAAACGGTCGATACGTACTTAGAAATATTCAATTCAGAAAGCTAAAAGTCAAAGATTCATGTCACTAATTTTAAAATGTAGAAAAATAATTGCAGGATTTAATTGCCTGATAATTAAATTTTTTTATTTTGATAAATTGAAAATCTCATTTCCATCAATCTCATTTTCCATGAATGCTTTAAACTTAAAAAAAGGGAGCAAGACAATTATCGGTAAGAGAGCTATATTGGGTAAACATTGCGAGATAATCGTTTTGGGGGAACTAATAATTGGAAATAATTTTAGCTTAAATAAATATTCGAGAATTGTTGCGCACGAAAAAATAACTATTGGTAACAATGTAACAATAGCTCAATTTGTTTCAATACTCGACCATGACCATGCGTATCATTTTGAAAATGAAAACCTAATATTTAATGGTTACTCAACAGCTGCAATAGAAATTGGAAATAATGTTTGGATTGGTGACAAGGTAGCAATAAACAAAGGAGTAAAAATTGGGAATAATGTAATTATTGGAGCAAATAGTGTTGTAACAAAGGATATTCCTAATAATGTGGTTGCAGTCGGTGTACCTGCAAGAATTTTAAAAAATTTAACTTAGAATGAAAAAAAAAAAAATTTTATTGATAGGACCAAACATTGGTAACAAAAATAATTTTTATGGAGGAGGAGTAGGAGGTTATACGAGGAATATGGCATTATATCTTAAAGATTTTCAATTTAAGGATTTTTCAATTATTCCATATTTCTGTAGTGCCCGAAAAAAAAATGAATTAAAATTCATTTCGTTTCCCGTTAGATTTTTAAAAGATATTTTCGGTCTGATTTTTAAAATAATATTTAACAAAATTGATGCAATTCATATCCTTGGACAATACAGAAATGCGCTGCCCCGAGAATTTGCATGGGTTGTGATTGCCAAATTATTTAGAGTTGCAATAGTTTATGAAATTAAAGCAGGAATGTTCATTGCGGCATCTAAAAAAAATAAAGTACATAAATGGCTTTCAAATTTTATCTTAAAAAAAAGTGACCTTATACTTGTAGAAGGTAAAACATACTTAGATTATGTTTACAAGGAAAGCCTTAAAAAAGCAATTTACTTTCCCAATGTTGTCTCAAATTCAGAAATAACTAAACCAAAAGAAATTATATTGAAAGAACCGCTAAAGATTTTATTTGTCGGATATTGTTATGAGGGAAAAGGAATCTTTGAAGCTGTAAAAGCTATTCACTCTGAACGCTTAAATGTCAATATTGAATTAGAAATAATTGGAGCTGAAAGTGAAGATTTTTCAACTTGGATGGATTCAATTTCTAAAAATACAAGAGTCAAAATTATGCGATATGGAGCTAAAAACCATGAGTTTGTGCTTGATAAAATGAAGGCAAACACAATTTATTTATATCCGTCAAAACATGCAGGCGAAGGACATAACAATACAATCAATGAAGCAATGATGAATTCTATGATAATTATTTCATCAAACGCTGGCTTTTTAGAAGATGTTTTAACCAATTGCGGGTATCTTATTGAATCAGATGACAGTCTGATTGAAAAAATTGTAGATACAATCCTAGAAATATTAAAAAACCCTCAAATTGCTGTTCAAAAAGCTCAAAACGGTAGGAATAAAATTGAAAATATTTTCAATTCAGAGACACAAGGAAAAATACTTGAAGAACAATACGAGAAAATCTTTAAGTCCCCATGAACCAAATCATCCAATCCTTTAAAACAGAAGCCACCCTATTAGAAGAAGTCCCGACACCAAAAGTAAAGCGCGGGCAAGTCTTGACAGAAACTTCTCGAAAGTTTTTATGGGCATAACCCTAAAAATTAAATTATAACATTTATTTTTGTGGTTATAACCCTAAAGAATGATTTTACGCCCAAGTTATATCGAAGCCATCAAACCCTTTATAGGCAAACCACCCATAAAGATCATTACCGGTATCAGGCGTTCCGGTAAATCTACCGTACTGCGGTTGCTCAAAGAAGAACTGTTGGAAAGAGGTGTTCAAGAAGAGCAGATTATTTCCATCAATTTTGAAAGCTTTGCGTATGCTGATATTTTAGAAGCCCTAAAGTTGCATCAATATATTAGCCAGCAAATAAAAACAAAGCAGAAGTATTACCTGCTTTTAGACGAAATCCAGGAAGTAGAAAATTGGGAAAAATCGGTTAACTCTTTTTTGGTTGATTTTGAGGTGGATATCTATCTTACCGGCTCCAATTCTCATTTGTTGTCTTCCGAATTGGCTACTTATCTGTCAGGAAGGTATGTGGAAATTCCTGTTTACACCTTGTCATACCGTGAATTTCTGGATTTCAGAAAACATTATTTTTCTGAAGCACAAAACAGCGTAAATCTTTTTTTGCATTATTTGCGAAAAGGCGGCTTTCCTGTAGTGCATACCGCAGATTATCCCGAAGAATCGGCTTATAAAATGGTTTACGACATCTACTCTTCCGTTATATTAAGAGATACGGTACAGCGCTACAAAATTAGAGATGTGGAGTTGCTAGAACGGGTGATTAAATATGCTTTTGAAAATATTGGCATTACCTTTTCAGGTAAAAATGTAGCCGATTTCTTCAAGAGTCAACAGCGAAAAATTGACATCAATACCGTTTACAACTACCTCAATGCATTGGTCGGAGCTTTTATTTTGTATCGTGTGCCACGTTACGATATCAAAGGAAAAGAAATTCTTAAAACACAAGAAAAATTTTACGTGAGTGACATCTCTTTGATCTATGCCACTATGGGAAATCGCGATAGAATGATCGGGGGAATTCTGGAAAACATCGTGTTTTTAGAATTGACAAGAAGAGGATACAAGGTTTTTGTAGGGAAATTGGAAAACAACGAAATTGATTTTGTGGCGGAAATAAACGGAAAAAAAATTTATGTACAAGTGGCTTATAAATTGGAAAATGAGCAAACGGTAAAACGAGAATTCGGGAATTTACTGTCCATTAATGACCAATTCCCCAAATATATCATCACTATGGATGAATTTTGGAAAGACTCCATAGAAGGCATAAAACATCTGTATATTACGGATTTTTTGATGAAAGATAATCTTTAGCCATAAAAATATATAAGATGAAGCAAATCATCCAATCCTTTAAAACAGGAGCCACCCTATTAGAAGAAGTCCCCGCACCAGAGGTGAAGCGCGGGCAGGTACTCATTCAAACCACCCGTAGTTTGGTGTCGCTCGGCACAGAGCGCATGCTCGTGGAGTTTGGCAAGTCAAACCTGATTTCCAAAGCCCGCCAGCAGCCCGACAAAGTCAAGCAAGTACTCGACAAAATCAAAACCGAAGGTTTGTTGCCCACGCTCGAAGCCGTATTCAACAAACTCGGTGAACCGCTACCACTTGGATATTGCAACGTGGGCAAAGTCATCGCCATAGGTGAAGGCGTATCAGAATTTCAAACAGGAGACCGCGTGGCCTCCAATGGTCAACATGCCGAGTTTGTATGCGTACCCAAAAACCTTGTCGCTAAAGTATCAGAAAATATTAGCGACGAAGAAGCCGCTTTTACCGTCATCGGCTCCATCGGCCTGCAAGGTATTCGGCTGCTCAAGCCAAACCTCGGCGAAACCATTGTGGTCACCGGATTAGGGCTCATCGGTTTGCTAACAGCACAACTGCTCAAGGCCAATGGCTGCAATGTAATTGGGATAGATTTTGACCAGTCTAAACTCGACCTTGCCAAACAATGGGGCATTCATACCATCAATCCGGCTTCCGGAGACGACCCGGTGAAAACCGTGATGGATAAAACCCGGGGTGTTGGGGCAGATGGGGTCATCATTACGGCATCGACAAAATCACATGATGTGATTTCCCAAGCCGCACAAATGAGCCGCAAGCGGGGCAGAATCATCTTGGTGGGTGTCATTGGCCTGAATCTGAGCCGCGCCGAATTCTACGAAAAAGAACTGAGCTTTCAGGTGTCTTGTTCTTATGGGCCGGGCCGTTATGACGATGCCTACGAACAAAAGGGGCAAGATTATCCTTTGCCTTTTGTGCGCTGGACAGAGCAGCGCAATTTTGAAGCCGTGCTCCACGCCATCAGCACCGGCACTATTCAAGTAAAACCTCTGATTACAGAAGTAGTGCCGCTGCAAGACTATCAAAAGATTTATGGCGAAATCGGTTCAACAAAAGCGATTGCCTCAATACTGTCTTACAATGATGCTACCTATAGCAACCAAATTACACTGCATAGCAACACAAACACAAAAACAAACAATGGCTTGGCAATAGTGGGTGCCGGAAACTTTACAAAAATGACCATGCTGCCCGCACTCAGTAAAACCAAAGCTAATCTGATTAGTATCGTGAGCAGCGGTGGGGTTTCTGGCACAGCATTGGCACAAAAGTTTAACATAGCGAAAAGTGCCACGTCCATGGATGCTGTTTTAGGAGATGATGCCGTAAACACCGTGCTGATTACCACTCGCCACAACCTGCATGCAACTATGATTGTCAAAGCATTGGGGGCTCATAAAAATGTATTTGTAGAAAAGCCATTGGCGCTCAATCACGAGGAATTAAATAGCATTATCGAGGCCTATCAAAAAAGCACTTGTGTGATTACAGTCGGTTTCAACAGGCGGTTCTCTCCTTTTGCAACAAAAATGAAAACACTATTGGGCAATGCCAATACGCCAATCAACGTTATCGCTACGATGAATGCCGGAATGATTCCGTCCAATATTTGGGTACACGACCTTAAAGTTGGCGGCGGTAGAATCATTGGCGAAGCCTGCCATTTTATTGATTTGATTTCTTTCTTGACGGGTTCAAAAGTAACCGATGTTTGCATGAATGCGATGGGTGTCAATCCACAAGAGAATACAGATAACGCCAGCATACTACTGAAATATGAAAACGGGTCAACAGGTGTGGTGAATTATTTTGCCAATGGCAGTAAATCCTACAGTAAAGAACGCATAGAAGTGTATTCACAAGAACGAACATTGGTGATGGATAACTGGAGAATCCTCACCGGCTATGGTTTTAAAGGCTTTAGCAAAATGAAAGCTAAGATGGATAAAGGGCACGCCGCTCAGTTTGCGCAGTTGGTATCACAAATTGATAATAAAGGGGATGCGTTAATTCCATTTGACAACTTGGTAAATACGACCCAAGCGAGTTTTGCTGCTATTGAAAGCTTAAAATCAAAAGCCTGGGTTAGCGTAAAATAACATCAAATATTTTGTTCAAAAAACTCCTCCTTTTACTCCCCATCCTTCCCAAACTCGGCTTCCGTAACGTAGCCTATGTGGTTTGGTATCGGGTATCTTTAAAAATGGGTTGGCGAAAAAACAAATTTCCATTAGGAAAAGCTGTTGAAGGTTTGTTTTTTAAAGAAACTACACCGCTTACCAACTATCCTGAAGCTTGGAAAACTAAAACTATAGAAAAAGCCGATCAAATTTTAAAAGGTAACTTAACTTGGTTTCGCTACCATAACTTTCAAGTGGGCAATCCGCCCAATTGGTTTAAAAATCCTTTTGATGATTCCGTGCTTAATATTCCCCATAAACATTGGACAGAAATCAGCGATTTTGATCTAAATACCGGTGATGTCAAAATCCTTTGGGAGCTTTCCCGTTTCGACTGGCTCACTGACCTAGCGCGTGCCTATCGGGTAACCGGGTACGAGAATTATTTGGAGGCCATCAATTACTGGCTGATTGACTGGTCGAAACACAATCCGAATAATCAAGGTCCAAACTGGAAATGCGGGCAGGAAACCGCCATTCGGGTGATGAAGTTGATTACCACGGCGCAAATTCTGAATCAAGATACCACGGCTCAAGTTGCCCTGCAACAAATGATTGCAGAACACTTGGAACGGATTGCCGCCAACATCCACTATGCCATCGCTCAGGATAACAACCACGGCACCTCAGAGGCTGCCGGGCTCTACATCGGTTCAACATGGCTGTTACAGCAAAAACTACCGCAGTGGGAGGCTTCACTCCTGAAGCAATGGAAAAACAAAGGACGTAAGCTGTTAGAAAATCGTATCGATAAACTCATCGCGCCACAGGGCACGTTTGCGCAACGTTCTGTAACGTATCACCGTGTGGTGGTCGATACCATGAGTTGGGTGTTGTATGCAATGGAACGCTATAACGAACCTGCATTTCCAGAAAACATTCAAAACAGATTGCAAAAACTGGGAGAGTGGCAATATAAAATGATTGCTTCTCATAACGGAGAAGTACCCAACATCGGGTCGAACGACGGAGCGATGTTTGAAACCCTTCATAATTGCGGTTACCGCGATTTTAGGCCATCAACCCAATTGTTTTTTGGTGTCTTGAACAAACAAAGGGCTTTTGACAACGATGTAGCAAATGAAGTTTTATTTTGGCGCTATCCGGAAAATTACAATCGGTTTAAATTATATCAAGTACAGCAACCCATCCTTGAAGGACTAGATGAAGAAATAGTGATTTTGAATGATGGCGTTTTAAAAGTTTTTTTAAAACTACCCAACCAAAGATATCGGTTTGCAACCTGTGATGCCTTTCATTTGGATGTTTGGTATAATGGTGAAAACCTCTTTTGCGACAGTGGTTCGTATTCTTACAACGCCGGAGCGGAAACTGATAAATTCAAATCAGTAACAATGCACAATACTGTTCAGTTTGACTCTCACGAACAAATGCCTAAAATAAGCCGGTTTTTATATGGAAACTGGCTTCAAGTTACCGAGATAATAAAATCCGAGGATAAAGACGGCATTTGGAGTTGGAAAGGAAGCTATAAAGATTACCGCAAGAATTCGCATTATAGAACGATAGAATGGAACCGCGAAAAAAATCAATTGGCCGTTACAGATGATTTAGACTCGCCAAGTGAAGAGGAAAAAACACTGTATTGGCACAGTGCGATAACCAAAGTACCGTTTGATAAATTAACCGTAACAGATGCCGATGGTCAAACTTTAGAGCCTCAAGTATTTACTTCTGCTCGATCTTTGTATTATTTGCAGAAATCTGAAAAAATAACCTATGCCTATTCGACAAAAACCAAGCAATTGAAATCCACAATCCAATTCTAATAAATGAAAATTTTACTCATCCATCAATATTTTTTGGAAGATTCGGACTCGGGAGGGTCAAGATTCAACGAAATGTCCCGAACTTGGACGGAAATGGGGCACGAAGTAACGGTCTTGGCCGGAATGTTCAATCCCATCGGTCAAAAAAAATACCCCGAATACCAAGGCAAATACTACAAACACA
>Ga0210044_10008143_pt1 | contig 13146 bp, 19 predicted proteins | sample CryGey13umfilter_2_FD_183959 | JGI IMG/M metagenome (GOLD analysis project Ga0210044, IMG submission 183959) | Groundwater microbial communities from aquifer in Utah, USA - Crystal Geyser 4/9/14 3 um filter (SPAdes) (version 2) | ecosystem: Environmental > Aquatic > Deep subsurface >... | reverse complement strand
GCTTAAATATGTAGTTATGGTGCATTAATAAAGACGCAGCCATAATTTACACTGTTGAAGATTTATTTTAATGTCTTTTCGGTTCAAATCTTTTTTTAATATTTCTGTAAGTCCGTTAATAAAAACACCAGCCTTGCCAATTAATAACTCTGGTCTGTGTGTTTCAATTAAAATTTCAAGTCCTTTTTTCGTTTCAAATGTTTCAACCTTTGTAATTGAAGTTTGATAATTCCATTCATTACAGTAAGAGTATCCATTCATTGAACGTCTTACTAACTTACTATTTATTTTGATTTTAAAACCAAAATAACGCATCATAGCATATACCTTGGTGTATAGGTAATTTAACGTTTTATTTTTCATATTAAATGTATTTTAAGATTAAATTAATTATTGGTAGATATTTCGCAGAGCCTGTAAAAATGCTTGGCTACTTACATTTTTTGCTTTTTGGCTCAACCAGAATGCAACCGGCTTTAAAGTCATGCCAGACACATTTTCTTTTAAAATTTCCGGATTTCTTTCTTCTATAAAAAGTTTATTCACTTTTATAAATGTAATTGCAGTTAACACCTCTACTTTAAAAGTCCTGATTTTCTCATTTTCTAATTCTTCGGCTTGAGTTTGCTCGATTGCTAATTTTTTCAAATAGGATTTTACTTTTGGATTTGTCTTATCGAGAAAAATAATTTTTTTGACAAGCGGATTAAATCCTTTTTTAACAATTTCTCTTTTGTCATCAGTGATCACAAAAATTTCGCTGTCAAATATTTTGCCGTAATTTGTTGTACGACTTTGATAAAAATCGCTCAACCTTCGCGGAGCCATTTTCTCATTGAATAGCAGGAATCTTTCGATCGCTCTTTTTTCTGTTGATGTAACATTTGCTGTTTTTGTTTTCATAATTTTTTCGCCCGATTAAAGGTCCTTGTTAGATTAACTAATTTTTAGAAATTCGTTTAAAAGTTCCTGATTTGCAAACTCCCATCCGGTATAATATTCAGCCAAATTGTAGCTTTTATAAGTGCTATCAAACCAGCCATACTTCCCGTTCATTTCTTGAGCTGTTTGATAAAAATAATTCGGTTTAGTTTCAACCCTTTCAACTTTTTTAGCGTTATTTTGCAAAAATTGTAATTTCAATGATTCGAGGTTTCTTTTTTGTTCAGCTTCGTTTTTTGAAGCCTGGTTTGACAAATTATATTTTTCGATATAATCAGCCCAATTTTGCGCACAATCGCAGATCTCACTTGCATTTAAAAAGTATGTTTTTTTCATTCCGCCGCCATAACTTTTCGGAAGTTTTCCGGCATGATGCCACTCCATGTTTGGAACAGCATAATTTAAAACGTCTTTTATTAAATCAACGTCTAAATTTGTAGCTTTTTTAAACAATTGAGTTGCTTGGCCCAGTGTCAACTTACCATCGTCATATTTTGCATTTTCGTGCCTGTTGCTGGCAAACTTGCCTTCAGATAATCCACCGCCTATCGAATAATTTTCACGATATTGCTTACCGCAATATTTATTGATGATTGATTCTAATGTCATTTTTGCTTTCATTTTTTTTCGCCCGATTAAGGGACTTTGTTAAAATTAATTAAGTTGATTAGTGATGGATGGGTTGTTAAGTAGCTCAACAACGTATGCGACAAACGCGACTACAAATAAGGTAGTGAATGCAATTGCAAAGGCTAAAAATAGATTCTTGTTTAATGCTTTCATAATTTTTTTGCCCGGTTAAAGGTCTTTTTTAATTGTTACTAATTTTCTACTCAACAAATATACAACAAAAATGTTTAAAAAAAAGTTAATAAACCTATTTGTATTAAGTCTAAATAAGGAACAAAACAAAACAAACGCTCAAACACACTATATACATCATAAGGTTAAGTCACTCCAGGCCACTTAGTTTATCATATACACGTATATAGTTAGTCATAACACTATCTACTAATCGTGACTGGTTAACTCCCTCTTCCTTACATATACGCTTTATTGCGTAAATAGTCTTCCTCCGTAGGCTAAATGCTGTCGGCACTCTTTTTTGATAATAATTACGTTTCTTGTTGTTCATGTTGAAAGGTCTCATGGCTCTTATATTTGATGCTCAAAAGTAATAATTATTATAACAACAGCTTTATTAACCAATCTTATATAAAAGCTATTCCGGAAAGAATGATAATAGTGTACAATAAAAAAATAAATAATTAGTGAAAGGATAATCCTATATAAAAACTCTTCGAACAATTCGCTGAAGGCTATACACTTTAATCCTGGCGGCATTTCTTTAAAATAAAGTATGTTATATCATCTCACCAAAAGATAATCCACCAGAAAGCCTTAAAATAAGTCATTGTTCAAACAGAAATATATCCTTGTTTTTGTTTTGTCTAAATAAATATATAGTTTTACAAAGTATTAAGCTAAGTATATGTACTATATTAACCCAACTGTTGTATATTAAACATAATGTTATAATATGTAATTCGCTGATAATCAGTACTAAAGTGTCAATCCGCCATGGAGTGGATAAAAATATATTCTAAAAAACCTGTACTAAATTGATATTATGGAAGCAACTAATAAAAAAGATAGGTCTATCAATAAAATGAGTACAAAGCTGATGCTTGTTGACGAGTACTTCAACAACGGGCTTAGTGCGACTAAAGCTGTTAGGGCTGTAATAGATAAGGAATGTACTGCTCACGAAGCCAACAACATCATGGCTGGTGTAATGAAGACTATGGATGACGAGGTAAAGGATAGGCAGGTAACGGCTCAGGCAATAGCCGGCATCACAAATAAGGAGCTGTTAATCGAGCTTGTCGGAATGATGCGCGCCGATGTACGTGACTATGTAGGCTTAACAGAGGAATCAGTAAAAGAATTAAGCCCCGATAAAGCCAAACGCATACAAAGGCTGTCAATTAAAACAAGCGAGGTGACAGTCAACGGGGTAACTACCAAGAATACAATAACTGACATTCAGACTGTCGACCGTCTGGCAGCTGCCAAAGAAATAGGAAAACATATAGGATTCTACCAAAAAGACAATGCACAAAAACAGAAAGTGATTAACGTTGAAAAGCTGAATGTCGAGAATATAAATGCACTCATAAATGCACTCGAATGACCTGTAATGAAGCATACATAAGGGGGGGTGGCAGCCCCCACAGGGGGTGATGAAAAGGGTATACTTACCTTACGTGAAAAATTTTAGGAAAAACCGAAAAAAAGTTTATATTTTAGTTTTATCAGGATTAACTTTACATATATGGAATTAATAGATGATTTAAAGGTAGAGAAGTGGGAATTACACTTAGAGTTATTTAAGCGTGGCAACTATGACAATTTTGTTGGTGGGGTTATAGATGGAAAAGTTGTAAGGCATGAGAAGCAGGATTATGCTTTAAAGATATTGAGGGATGAAATTAGCAATTACGTATTATATGGTGGTTGTATAGGTGGAGGCAAGTCTGAGTTAGGTTCGTATTGGTTAGTTATGATGAGTTTATTATATCCGGGCATAAGGAGTTATGTAGCGAGGAATGAGTTAAACAAGATATTAGATTCTTGTTATGTGAGCATTAAGGATATATGTAAGCGCATAGGTTATTCTGATTTCACGTTTAATGCGAACAAGAATTTCATAAAGTTTAGCAATGGGAGTGTAATAGATTTTGTAGAAGTTAAGTATAAGCCGAGCGATCCGTTATTTGAGGATTTAGGGTCTGTTCCATATACGATAGGATGGGTTGAGGAAGGGGGGGAGATAGATGAGCGTGGATTTACGAAGTTAGTTGAGCGCACAGGGAGGTATAAGAATTTGAAGTATAAGATATTGGATAAGGTATTAACCACATGTAATCCAAAGAAGAATTGGATGTATCTAAGATTTTATGTACCATATAAGGGGGGTTTTTTACCATCTAATATGTGTTTTATAGAGAGTTACATGGATGACAATCCATTTTTACCTGAATCATACAAGGAGAAAGTAAGGTCTTTATATAGTGACAAGGAGGGTGAGCGCAAGCGGTTGCTTGAGGGTGATTGGGAGTACAGTGAGTCTAACGACTTACTATGTGATTATGATTCGATAGTCTCTATATTCAGTAATGACCATGTTCACAAGGGTAGGACATATATAACTTGTGATGTTGCGAGGTTGGGTAGTGACAAGGCGATACTTCTTGTGTGGAGTGGTTTTGTTATAGTAGATTATTATGTTTATGACAAGTCAAAGATAACGGAGATAATATCCACCATTGATTTATTGAGGAGGAAGTACAAAGTACCTAAGAATAGGGTAATAGCGGATGAGGATGGAGTAGGTGGTGGTGTTGTCGATGTTGCTGGTATTTTAGGGTTTGTAAATCAGAAGCCTGCCATCCCCAACAAGTTAAACCAGAGCAATTATGCGAGCATACAAGACCAGTGTTTATATTTATTAGCGGATAAGATAAATGAAGGGGGTATTTGGTTTGAGGCTAATTGTGAGAAATTAGACAGGGATAGGATTATATTAGAATTAGACCAAATAAGAAGTGTAGAGAAGTCTAACGGCAAGTTAGGTACTAAGCCTAAGAGCAAGATTAGGTTAGACATAAAGGGTTCGCCCGATTATAGGGATGCTATGGCATTGCGGATGTATTTTGAATTAAAGCCTGTGAGGAGGAGTTTAATATCTTTTAGTTCAGGTTTTTAATTTACTTATAAAATATACAAATTAATTATTATATTTGTAGTGCAATGTTATTAAATGCATTGCAACGTAGGAAGCTACACGCAGGGGCGGATTGCGGGCGATTTCCTGTCAAGCCGAAAAGCAGCTTGAGCGGAAAGATGCCCACCGAAAACCACTGCTGCCGCACTTGACGGGTAGCTGAAGTTATAAACAGGGTTTAGTTTTTTATTAATCATTATCAGCTTGTTATGAAATTTATTTTGTTTTTAAAGAGTCAACACGAGTTTTGGAATTATGTAAAGAATCAAGACTTTTTTGGTCTAAAACTAAAGTACGCAATTTGGATAATTCCGATTCCATTTGTTGGTTGGTTAGTTCTTGCGATTCTATATATTTTGCAGTTTTTCGGTTATCTATAAAATTATAAATTCCAGATATAAATCCAATAATACCAAATACAAATACTGGCCAGAATGTTTTTACTTTCCATTTGGACAATTTGTATTCATTTGTCAATTTTGCGGCATTTACTCTATCTGTTATCTCTTTACGTTTATTCTCTAGGCGTTCTTTTTCTGCAAATAATCCTTTGATCCTTAAAAATTCAAACCAGCCGCCGTTTTTGAAGATTTCATATCCGGCTTCTGTCAAATCACAACGTTGTCTACTTGAATATTCAATATTTATAAGCCCTTTTTGCTCTAAATACTCAGCAAATCGGTCTTCGTCGTCTAAGCTATTCCCGTCTTTATCTACAAAATCATATTTCCATAAAGAATGGTCTTTAGATTTTGCAAGTAAGGCAAGATTTATTTCTACAAGTTCGTCAATGTTGTCGTACATTTTCTAAAACTTAGTCGCTATGAATACGTCTCGTTTTTCATTTACTGAAAATACAATCATTAAATATCCGTCTGATATAGTTGTCATTTCTTTCAGTTGTGATACGCTGTGATTTGGATATAAACTTAACAGGTATTCCCTTTCAGACTGTTCGATCTCTTTTAATTCAATAATTGCAGAGTCAGACTCATTGAAGTCTAATTTAATTCTCTTAATGTGTATTGTTCTCATAGGTCAAAATTTAGTTTATATGTACAACGATTCAAGTTAGCGATGTCCCAATAACCTTGTTTATAACGTTCTACGTATATAGTTTGTGGCGATAAAATATGCGCTGATTTTTGGTTTAGGTTATATGTTTATAAATATAAACGAGTTTTAGATTCAGCACCTACTTCGCCATAAAGTATATGCGATGTTGGCAATAGTTTTTAATTTTAATGTATTTTTTATGTTCAAGTCAGATGCACCAATTACGAATGAGAGATTAGAAGAAATGAGGAAGGAATGTGAGTCTATATACGTTAAGGCTTTATCAGACTTAAATAAACTTGATAGTAAATTTCCTTTAATCGCTTTATGCTTTAATTCAGACACAGGGTTTTTAAATGTTACAAATAAAAATGATTATGAATTATACACGGAAAAAATCAAGAATCTTTTAGATGCAATTCAACCCATTTTAAAGCATCTTGATATTCGGTGAAATGATCTTTGACATACGAATTAGTATCAGAATCAATTTTTTTTTAAAATAAAAAGAGTGTTTAAGAAGCCAGAACCGCCGAGAGATTACACAAAAGGATGTTTCAATGTTCCAAGTGGTTATGACGAAATGAAACGTTCTTCTCAAATTAAACCCAACGTTCTACTGATTTGCAAAGTGGCGGAGTTCTAAGAATGCAGTTTGTTTTTAGTAATAAAACTGCCATTTTGCAAAACCGATGTTGGCAACCGTTTTTTATTAGTAATGTTAATTTTAAATTCTCAATAAATGTTAAAACTTATTTTTATTCTTATTCGGAATTTTTTACCAAAGTCTTTAAGAGAAGACTATGAACTTTTTTTGATAAAATTTGAATATCAAGCTTTAAACTTTTGTGTTGCCAGTTTTGTGATTCTTTCACTTCTTTTAATATATCGCGTCGTATTTCTCGGTTATCATTTTTAGATTCTGGTATTCTATTAATCCAATTCTTGATATTTTTTCTTTTTTATCTAAATCATAAAGTTATTTTTTGGTTGTATTTGTTACAAATAAAATATTTTTTGTAAAAAACCGCATTAATATAGAATAAATTTATATTTTTGTTAAAATATACATCGTGAAATTATCCTTTGACGAAATAGTAGAAAAGATTAAGGGCCAAACTCCAAGCAAAATTGCTTACGCAAGGGAAATGGCTACTAAAATCAATATGCATATCACAGGTGAAAACGTAAAAGAGTTTCTAATAAAACTTGATGATTACGAAAATGATGCGCAAAAAGAATTAAGAGAAAAACTTCTAAAATCTAATAAAGCCCTCATGTCTTACCTTTTGAGGCCTATGGATAAGATATTTACTGCAAAAGGAGGCTCAATATCATACAATGTATCTAAGAATGAAGAGGACATTATAAAAAATATAGAGGTTTCTGTCGTAGGTAATTCAGGTATAAAAAAGCACTTGAAAAAATCTATAAAAGACAAATATGTAATAGATCCAAACACTATACTGTTTTTTGACTTATTTATAGATGATAATGGTGACGCCATACCCATCGAAGCCTTAGTAGATTCTTTCAGACAAGTTGACTACTCGATAGTCGGAAATTCTATTGAGTGGTTCATATTCAAAGAAAGCACAAGAATCGAAAATGTGTTTAATAAAGAGCTGAAGCTATATTCGGATGAAAATGTTAAAAGGTATAGGTATATAGACAAAGATTCGGATATTATTATAGATTCATTCAGTGGTGTGTTTTTGAAAGTAGGTGATGATATAGAACGTTTAGGTCGAAGCCCGGGTATATTTTTAGGTGATGAATTGTGTGCTAATAAAAATGTATTTAAAAGCCTAATTTGGGATATAGTAGAAGAAGCGGATGAGTTTCTTAGAGACAGTTCAGTGCAGACAGTACACAAGTTAGCACATAACTATCCTATATACTGGTGGTATGCAAACGACTGTATAAGGTGTGAAGGAGAGGGCGTGATAAAATCAGAAGTAGATGGCGTATATGTTGAGAATACGTGTCCGAGTTGCGGTGGTGATGGCAGACATAAGAGAAAAAATGCCAGCGATAACATTATACTCACAGTGCCTAAAAGTGACGAACCTACGATAGCCCCAAATGTAGCAGGCGTGGTACAACCAAATACGGAATGGATAGAAAAGATGATACATCTTGAGGAAATTGCAATAAGAAAAATGTATAGGTCTCTTTGGGGAGATGTGAAGGAAAGTTCAGGCAAGAGAGAAACAGCAACAGGCAGGATAATAGACGCACAGCCAAGTGTGGATAGGCTAAGAGACCACTCCGATACGTTCTCAAAGATACACAAACACTATATAGATACAATAGGTCATATAGTTCTTTCTAAGAAGGTAAATTCTTCTGTATTTTATGGCACAAGATACATTCTTGAAACATCTGATGACATAAGTAGATTGATAATAGATTCATCAATAGCAAAAGTACCTGACAGCATCATAATTGATTTAGTTTTCAGGTATTATGACAGCGAATATCAGAATGATGATATTGAACTATTGAAAAGAAAGAAATTAGCTTATATAGAGCCTTTTCCTACCGTGAGCGCATCTGACATAATAAAAACAGGTAATCAAGACTACATAGATAAAAAACTATTTTTTTCTGAATTTTCAAGAAGCATAAGTGATGGGGATTTAATAATTAAATCGATACAAGAATTAAAAGAACAATTTAAAATTTTTATTAACGAAAACAAGCAAAATGGACAAAATTAAAAAATACCGCAGAGAAATTGCGGTTGGCGGAAGTTGGTATCCGCAAAAAGAGAAAGACGGTAAAGAAGTCTATGTAAAAACGACTGAGGAGTATGCTTCTGTGCTGAACGAAAACTCGGTGTTTACGAAAATCAGGTATGTTCTTCATCAAGAAGATGTAAAACCACACAAAGAGGAAGCGGTATTCAACATAGCTACTGCTAATAAAGAGGGATTACTTAAAAAATGTGCTACATTAGATATTGAAACTTCTGGTGATGAAACAAACACAGAATTAAGAATGAAGATTAAAGATAAACAATTAGAATTGAAATGAAAAAGATAATTAAAAACTTAGCGGATATTCTAAGTATAGATGCCGAGATACTGGCAAAGGCTATCTCTTCCGAAGAGGAAGTAGATATTGAGCTACCAAAAGGTAAATTTCATAGAGACGAGGATATTGAATCAATGAAAAAAACTTTTGAATTGGATAAAACCCAAGCCTATGAAGATGGCAAGAAAGCGGGAATTGAAATACCTACAAAAACTTTTAGCAGGGCTGCTGGATTAGGAACAATTAAAAGCCCAGAAGAGTTTGTAGATGCATTCAGAAAAAAGATAATTGAAGAATCTACGGCTGAACCTGATAAAAAAATATTAGAATATGAACAGTCCGTAGAGAATTTAAGAGTTCAATTGGATGAATCTCAAAACCGTTTTAAAACGCTTGAATTTGATTTAAAACAAAAAGAAATCGACAATAAAATTGCGAACAAAATTCCAGACACTGTGATTAAGTATGGACTATCTAAGGATGAGGTCATACACCTATATAGAATGGGTAGAAAAATCACTGATGAAGGCATTTTTGTTGGTGATAAAATCCTAAAAGACCAATATGAAAGACCTATATCTATTGAAAAAGATATTGAATCTTTCATAAGCACTAAGGGATGGGTCGATAAACCGCAAGGACGAGGCGGAATTGGAGAAACAGACACACCTAAGACTTTTTCTGAATACGAAAAAGCAGTAAAAGACAGGGGATTGACACCCGGATCTGTGGAGGCTAACCAATTGCTTCATTCTATGGCAAAAGAGAATCCTGAGATTTTAAACTAAAGTTAAACCTAAAAAAATAAAAAAATGGCTAATTTAACAGCAACGCAATTACTTAAAGTAGTTGCAAAAGCCGAAAATACAATTTTCGGAGAAGCAGAGAAGAGAACCTTTGAACACGCCTTAATGGGCAATCTCATAGCTGCAGAGAATACTTTGTTCCTTGACATCAAAAATAGGAAACAATCTGACGAACAACCTACTAAGGTTTCTTTGTTTACGAGGAACAAAAAAGCATCAACGAATGTCAAAGCTGCAAATCCTGCAATGAGCCTCGGAGATACTTTTGAATCAGACATCGCTTACATACGTAAAGTGCAAACTTTCAGCTTGTCTTACAAAATCCTTGCAAACAACACCTTTGGCTATCAAGAGAATTTCAATGCTGAATTTCGCAGAGCAGTAATAAGCCTATATGAGGATATTTCAGCTGAGGCAATTGCGTACATGGACGCAAACAGAACTCAATTGGCAACCAACTCAATTATAAACTTTGACGCTGTAACCACAGATTCATTTTTGAATCCTGCTGCTGAAAAAGATATGTTTTTCTCTAACTTACAGGCTGCAATGAGAAAAAATAAATACAGACCTGCATTTACGGTAGTCGGAGACCAAAGGAATGCATCTGAGTTTAATAGGATAGCGGCTCAAGGTTCAGGTAATGCAACAAACTTGCAGTATCAAATACCCGGAGTTAACTATATCAGCGAACCACAGATAGCAAACACCGCTTTAGGGTTGGCTTATTCGTGGGAGCAAGGTATGTTTGCCATGACAACCTGGAATGAATCGCTTAATAGACAAGGATTTGGAGACCCTGAATCTAATCAAGGTTTTTTTACTACCGTACAAGATCCTATCTTCAACCTCATGCATGACCTTAGAATTTTGAGACGTTCGATAGATAGTTCTGCGTCAAGTGGTAACCCACAAGATGTAGAAGACAGTTTCGAGGTAGCAACAACCTTCGCGTTTAAAACTGCTCCTTTATCTACTGCTACTGAAACTCCAATATTCAAGTTTACACAACAATAGATGGCATCAGTAGTCGATATATCTGCATTATTCATAAACCGCATCGGATGGAAAGATGATGGCACTGTGGGCGGGCATATCCTGTCCGCAGGTGCATCATTATCCGAATCAGGTAGGTTTTTTCAGGATGCACACCCGGCTGTAACTCTTATAAACATTAAGTCCGTTAATCCAATAAAATCTATTACGGATGAAAAATTTAATGAATTTTTGCAAGATTTCAAAAGGATAGTAACCGAGAGAGTAGTTTCAGATGTATATGATGGTGATTATATTCCTTCCAATATACATGGTGCATTTCCGCAAGCCTTAGATAAGGCTATAATGTTAATGGGCGTTATCAGAGTTTCTGAATATATAATGACTTCGGTAAATAGACACAACAATGTTGAAAAATTCAGCAAGGACTTTGTTGCTAAACTGCATTATGATATATTTAGAGAAGCCCCTAACAAATTTGCCATAAGAGGTGCTAATTATGCTTATGCTTTAGGGATAACCACACAATATTCAGTTGAAATAGAATCATTGCAGAGAAGATTTGGAAAGCCTAAAAACTCTTTGAGTTCTGCCACATCGGGACAAGCAATAAATATAACATGAATAGATTAAGACAAAATATGGAAGGTATTGACAGACCTATAAATAGGCTACAAAAATCTATATATGATAACTTGTCTATTAATTTTCCCGGTGCAGACATACAAGGCTATCCCAGGGTTTATAAAGTAAATTCAAAGGAAGGCATAATTTTAAGCCATTTTGAGAATGGAGAGTATGATCCTGTGATGTATTCAGAGAATGCACTAAGATTTTTTTTCATAGATTCTGATATTGCAAAAGGCATAGATTTCAAAGATTACAGAAATGGCGTGAATATTATATTTATTGCTAATTTAGATAAGCTGTACCCTGTAAGCAGTGAGCTGAACGATGAGGTTCTTGTATCTTTAGTATTAAAGCAAGTGCATAAAGAAAATGCATTCTACGGTATAGAAGAAATAACTAAGGGCATCAGAAATGTGATGGACAACTATCGTTCCGACAATATAAAATTTGATGACACATATCCTCTATTTTATTTTGAGGTACGAGGTACAATGGAAGTTAATTATAATTATTAAAAAATGGCTAAAAAAAATGTAGAAACCAAAAAAACGTATATCCTAAAAATGGATGTAACAATCGGTGAAGTAGAACACAAAAAAGGTGAATCTATAAGCCTAACTGAAAAACAAAAAGAGTATTTCATAACACAAAAATTCATTTAAAATGGCAACACTAAAAAGTATTATCGATGTTATTCCGTCAGCCGTACTAAAAACTAAAGGTACAGGCAACAAAGGGAATATTTCCGAATTTACGAACACCAAATCTATCTGGTTAACAGAAACAGGTTTCACTTACGATCCAAGTGCTAACTTCAACGAAGCATACTTAAAATCATTAATTGCGTCTAAGAAACTAATTGTATTGAACAATGTAGTTAATTTTATTGCAGAGGCAAGTGATGACGGTGTAGAAACTTTTGAAGATGGAAGTGAGAAAGTACAAAACCAAGGTCTATACAAGATTACGGCTGAGTTTACAAAAGGTTTGCACTTTAATTCAGCTTTATCCTCTTTAGCTTCTTTCAAATCGTTTGAGGCTACATTTGTAGATAGAGAAGGGAACATAGTATTGTCTAAAGATGCATCTAATAATCCCAAAGGTTTTGCTTTAGGCATGGTTCAAAATAAACCTTTGAAAATGGCAAGTACAACGACTTCTCAAAGAGAATCAATTGTGATGCAACTTTTGAAGAGAGAGGAACTTGACGACAATTATTCTTTCATAAGCTCAAGGACGCTTGATTTTGACTCAAATTCACTTCCTGAAGTAGTCGATACTGTTGTAAGTTTCGCTTCTGTACCTGCAGCAGCAGCTACCTCTATCACTTTTAAAGTAGCCATTGAAGAAAATGGAGACCCACTATCAGGTTTGTTGAGTTCAGACGTTGCCGTGTTTGTAAACGGAACGAAAGTAGTTGCTCCTAATGTTGTTGAATCTCCAACAATACAAGGGCAATATACTGCTACCGTGCCTATTTTAGTTTCTAATCAAGAAGTTTTGGTATTGTTAACTGATTCAGCAACCGGAAACAGTGTTATAGAGCTTGCAGGATTCATGTTCCAAGGAAATGAAGCTAAAGTGCCTGTTGTATAATGGATATAATTAAAGATGCAAGGGCTAAGATTTCGGCATTAAAAAAAAATGTTGAAAAAATAGCCTTTGCTTCTATTAAAAAAAATAAAAAATTCATTATAGAGGAATTGTTACAAGCAGAACAGCTATCGAAAGGTTTTGCATCTTCCGAAGAAAGATTGTCTTTTAATAACAGGGGAGTAATGACGAGTGGGTTTTATACCTCAAAAACACAAAAACATGCTAAGGATACCGTCAAGCCTAAGATAGCCGGGGAGTCTTACAATTTTCAATGGACTGGTGAAACTTTTGCCC
>Ga0210044_10008137_pt1 | contig 13149 bp, 14 predicted proteins | sample CryGey13umfilter_2_FD_183959 | JGI IMG/M metagenome (GOLD analysis project Ga0210044, IMG submission 183959) | Groundwater microbial communities from aquifer in Utah, USA - Crystal Geyser 4/9/14 3 um filter (SPAdes) (version 2) | ecosystem: Environmental > Aquatic > Deep subsurface >... | reverse complement strand
TTGGCCATCGCCGAGATCATCAACCCGTTCCAGGAGGTGAGGATTTTATCATCCAGCAAAGGCCGGATGCGCTGGCTTCTTGCCTCAAGAAGCAGACCGCGCGCCTTCTTAAGTTCTTCTTTCACGATGGGTTCTGGAATCCCCAGGTGTTTCGCCACATCCGTCGTGGACCCGGTCACGTTTAAAATATTCTTGCCTTCGAAATTGCCTTTTTCCGTCACGTTGTAATAGGAAAGGGCCACCTTGGCGGTTTTTCGTCCCAGCAGTTGCTCGATTTCTTCCTGCGTCCAGACATAGAATTTTCCCTCCACGCCTTCGCTGTCGGCGTCTTCGGCGCTGAAAAACGCCCCTTCGGGCGATGTCATATCGCGGTCGATGTATTGCAAAACGTCGTTGGCGTAGCCGGCGAACTCCGGGTTTCCGGTCACCTGACAGGCTTCGATCAGCGCGGTGACAAAGAGCGAATTGTCGTACAGCATTTTTTCAAAATGCGGCACCAGCCAACGGTAATCGGTGCTGTAGCGCGAGAGACCGCCGCCGATCTGGTCGTAGATACCGCCGTGCTTCATGGCCTTCAAGGTGCTGTCGGCCATTTCCAGGCTTTTGGCATGACCCGTGCGGTGGTGATGCCTGAGCAAGAGAGAAAGACCCATCGACGGAGGGAACTTGTTCTGCTGTTGAAACGAAAACCCGTAGTTTAGGGAATCGTAGTGGCGTTCGTAAAGCTCCGCCGTTTTGTCTTCGCCGTCAAAACCCAGGGTGTCGAGCGACCCGGTTTTCGGCATCCGTGTGGAAGAACTGCGGATGGCCTGAATCAGCGCCGCGCTTTGTTTTTCGACCTTGTCGTGTTCCTTCTCCCAGGTATTGGCGAGAAAAATCAGCACATCCTCGAACGAAGGCAGGTTGAACCGCCTCTCCGGGGGGAAATAAGTGCCGCCGTAAAACGGAATACCGTCGGGCGTCACGAACACGTTGAGCGGCCAGCCGCCCTGCTGGCCGAGACTCTGCACCGCCTGCATGTAGATGCTGTCCACATCCGGGCGCTCCTCGCGGTCCACCTTGATGCTGACGAACAGGCTGTTGAGCAGTTTCGCCAGTTCCGGGTCTTCAAACGATTCCCGTTCCATGACGTGGCACCAGTGGCAGGTGGCGTAACCGATGCTCACCAGCACCGGAATATTTTTCTCCCTGGCGATTTTGAAGGGCTCGTCTCCCCACGGGTGCCAGTTTACCGGGTTGTGCGCGTGTTGCAGGAGGTAGGGGCTTTTCTCGTGAATCAGTTTGTTGGTATAAGGGTATTTATCCATGAAATCCTGAAACCATGTAAGAAATCCTCCCAACCCTCCTTCAGAGAGAGACCTTTGCATGACCCGTCATCGCGAGCCGCGAAGCGGCGCGGCGATCCAGATCCTCTGGATTGCTTCGTCGCCGTTGGCTCCTCGCGATGACGGTGTGGGATGGGTTCATGATAAACTCCATGAAGATCTCGACTTATGCGAAGGTCTCTTTTTAAAAGGGGACAGGGGGATTTAAAATTCAATATTTGATCGCAATTTTTCAAACCGGTCGAAAAAATCGGGAAAGGATTTTTCCACACAGCGCGGGTTTTTAATTTTCAATCCCGCAATTTTCAATCCCGCCACCGCAAAGCTCATGGCCATGCGGTGATCGTGGTAGGTTTCAATTTCCGCGCCGCAATATTTGCCGGGTTGAATCGCTAAAAAATCGTCTCCCGCTCTCACCGTGGCTCCGAGCCGCGATAGTTCCGTTTCCAGCGCCTGAATGCGGTCGGTTTCCTTGATCCTGAGATTGCCGATTCCGTTGATAACGGTTTCCCCCTGGGCGAACAGGGCGGTCACCGCCAGCGTCTGCACGGCATCCGGCATGCTGTTCATATTGATGGTGATTCCCTTTAAAGGGTTTCCCTTGAGGTGAATTTTTTCTGCCGATGTTTGCACCCCGCACCCCATTTTTTGCAGGACGTCGAGAAACCCGGCATCCCCCTGAACGCTGTCCGGGTTGAGGCCCGTGAGGGTGATCTCACCCCCCGTAACCGCCGCCGCCGCAAGGAAATACGAGGCGCTGGACCAGTCGCCTTCGACGCGGTAATTCTCGGCCCGGTAGCGCTGCCCGGCTGAAACCCGGAACCGCTGGTAATCCTCATTTTCTACACGGACGCCGAAGGCCCCCATGATGTCCAGCGTGATATCGGCATAGGATTTGGAGGTGAGGTCTCCCTGAATGTGGATTGTGGTGTCCTGCTCAAAATAGGGAGCCGAGAGCAGGATGGATGTGAGGTATTGACTGCTCTTGTCGCCGGCGAGGTGAATATCTCCGCCCGGCACATGGCCGCCGTGAATCTCAAGCGGCGGGCACTGATTGTTTTTAACGGAGACCGCCTCAACCTGCATTTGTTGCAGGCATGCGATCAGATCGCCGATGGGCCGCTCCTGCATGCGTGCATCGCCGGTCAGCCGCGTGACACCGTCGGCCAGCGCGGAAAAGGTGGTGAGAAATCGCATGGTGGTCCCCGCGTTGCCGACGAAAATTTCCTCTTTCGGAGCCTGCATGCGGCCTCCGGTTCCCTGGACGGTAAATGCGTTTTCTTCCCTTTTTACGAGGATGCCGAATTGGTTGAGCGCCTGGCTCATGTAATGCGTGTCGTCGCTGAACAGGGGATTTTCGATCCGGCATTCCCCTTCAGTCAGGGCGGCGATGAGCAGGGCGCGGTTGGTGTAACTCTTGGAAGCCGGAATTTCCACCGTGGCGGAAATTGAGGATGCAGGGTGAATTTCGATCATGTATATCTTTCCTTTAAGTCCTTGAAAATTGATTCGGTCTTTGACAAAGCATGTTCGCATCTTGACCTCAATTCTTGCTCATCCCATCTAATATTTTCCGAATCCAAAGCGAGAAATTTTATTATTTCAAGACAATCCAGGCAAATGCCTGGAAAACCGCTCACCTCAATGGACCAACCCTTTGGAACAAAATGAATGAATTCATTGCGAAATTGATTTAACTTTTCGACACTTCTATCCTGATTTTGAGTAGAAACTAATTTTTTACCCTTACCATTGGCAAACATTTTGTCATTTTTAATTTTTTTATAGAGCCCCAGGCAGGTATCCAGTTTTTCCTTTTCTGGATATGGTCCATTGTTTTCTAATGCATTAAGCCAAGCTTGTGCGTTTTTTTCGGTCAGCACTGCCAATCCATTTCCCGTTCTTAAAGCGAGGACCATGAACCCTTGGAAGGCATTATGAAGGGCAATTATCACCCATTTCCATCGAGATTTGTCTTTGCAAACGGTTGAAGCAAACTCTGATACCATTTCTAATGTCGAAACCGCTTCTTCATATTCATCTGTTCGAAGCCAATGTTCCATAAGGGCGCCTTTAAAATACAAATTGTGAGATTTTCTCTTGATCCTCCAATTGGTAGCACGGGCTTTCCAGCCCGTGTAACAGGCTAGAAAGCCTGTCCCACCAAATCCGGTTTTCTTATTTCATGGCTTTGGACGAATTTTTAGAGCTCCCAAAATTTTTGGGTTTAGTTTGTGGTTTCTTGTAAAGATTTAAATTATTTTCTTCTATAGGTCAGAAATGGAGATTTCTTTCAAATTAAACACTTGCCCTTGGACCATATAAAATGATTGCCGCCCCTACCAGACAAACGATCGCGCCCAGTAAATCCCACCGGTCCGGGCGCTGGCCTTCGACGACCCAGAGCCACGCCAGAGAGGCGGCAATATAAACTCCGCCATAGGCCGCATAGGCCCTTCCCGCAAAGGCAGAATCAATCCGGGTCAGTAAAAAAGCAAAAACCGCGAGCGAAGCTAAACCGGGAATAACCCAATATAGGCTTCGACCCAGTCTCAACCAGGCCCAGAAAGCAAAACATCCCCCGATTTCCGCAAGTGCCGCGGCTATGTAAAAAATAAAAGAAGTCATAGCAAAATGGGATTAGACCATATTTCCCCCTGGGAGAGAATGATGCGGTTTGTATAGCTTTTGGAAGCCGGAATCTCCGCCGTCGCGGAAAGGGAGGATGCGGGTTGTATCGCGAGCAATGCAATGCTCCTTTATATTATTTGTTCAAGGCGTCAAGCCTGCGGGTAAATGAAATAATATAACAGCAAAACAGGTGATTGAATAGCCGGGTCGATGGGCTCGCGCACGGATGCGGTTTCAATGAGGCGGCGGTTCCCGTGGATGCAGGGGAGCGGAAAAATAAAAAAAGGGTTTACGGTTTTGCCGTAAACCCTTTTTTCACAAAATGGCGGGGCCGACGAGACTCGAACTCGCGACCTCCGGCGTGACAGGCCGGCGTTCTAACCAACTGAACTACGACCCCAGAAGCTTTATGCTGTCAAAGCCACCAACCGATGGTGGCCATACTATATCAAGGAACCCGGACCGGATTCAAAATTCCTTTGCCGCTCCCGCTCCGTTTTTTACCGGGACTTGAGGGAGGCGCTTCCTGCTGATAAATGGTGGGCGGAACAGGGATCGAACCTGTGACCCTCGGCTTGTAAGGCCGATGCTCTCCCAGCTGAGCTATCCGCCCTCCCTATGATTCAATAGTTGAAAACAAGTATCGAACAAGCAAGAGGAAGAAGGGAGTATATAAACGGGTTATTTTTCTGTCAAGAGATTTCATTTGCCGACCCCCTTCCTGTGGCAATTCAGCAAAGAAATTTTTTCAGTCATTATAAAGGATTGACACTGAATTTCCATCGCTATATTATGCGTTTCCAGGAGGAAACTTTTCTCACCCCTGCGCCGATCACAGTTCAGTTTTTAAGTTGTAGATATCTCTTCCCACTAGTGCCGACACTATGAAAAAAAGCTTTTTGACCTTCCTGGAAACCCTTCCAGTCAAGGAGCTCTTGAGATTCCGGGAAAGTCTGGACCGTATCATTAAAAGCAAACTCGAGAGCGACCTGGGAAGAAGATGCAGCAAGCGGGCCAGGGTGAGGATTCCGGCCACCGTGAACATAGAAAGGGAGACGGAATTCTTTCACATGCGACACAGGATCACCATCCTTGATTTATCGACCCACGGACTGTTTTTCAAGACAACGGCCCCCGTTATTGACAACGATATTCTGGCAGTCACCTTTCGTTCGCCGCATAGCGGAGAGCAACGCCATATCGACTGTCAGGCGGTTCGCGTGAAAGAATCTGAAAACAACGCCGGATGGGAGTATGAGGTCGGCGCGAAGGCTGTAGACAAGCGTGCGGTCCGCGCCTACAGAGATATGCTTAAAAACCGAGGAAGGGTTTAAAACTCCTTTCAAGATAATTTCCGGTCTTGCATTTTTTTCCTCAACCGGCGATGTGCAAACTGTTCTCAGGCCCCTATGGTCATATCGGATATTTTTTCTCACCTCATTGAACTGACAAGCAACGTTGCCAATGCGTATTCCACCGTCCTGTATTCCGCGGATCGGGAGGAAGAGACGTTTTACCTGCGGGATCATTTCACGCTGAACAGCGCTCTGGTCCCTAAAGCGAAACTCCCTTTTGGAAAGGGCCCCATCGCCCAGGCAGTCGCCGACGGCAAGCCTTTCGTTTTCGACTATTTCGATGCCGCCGCCGCCAACCTCGATGTTTACAGGAAAAACGATGACCTGAAAAGCTTTCTGATTGTTCCGGTGGTCTATCGGGATCTGGAAGGGGTGCTGGTGATCACCGCCAAGGAAACCTACAGTTTTACGCCGAAACTGCAAAAGATCGTCGGCGGGTTCGCGGACCAGATGGCATGGCACCTGTCTCAGGAAAAGCAACATGCGAACCAGTGCGGACAGGCATGGCCTTCCATTCGCAAGATGAATACGTTCATACGCTTTCTTGCGGAATCCTCCGACCGGGCGGCCCTGGCGAAACGGCTGCTCGAGATCCCCGCGTCTATTCTCGATTGCGATGCGGTTGCCGTTGTTGTTTTTAGCGGCAGCAATACGGGCAAAGTTCAGGAACAGCGCGGGTTTTCCCAGAATTTTTCGCATCATACCGTGCATCTTGGCGCGGGCATTGCCGGCGCCTGCGCCCAGAGCCGTTCTCCCATTCTTTCAAGGTCCTTCGACAATACGTTGATGACGTTATTTTCCGAAAAGGAGGAGCCCGAATCCCTCAAATCCGTTGCGGCGGTTCCCATCACCCAGGGGGCGAACCTGTTAGGAGTGCTGGTTTGCGGCTCCCTGGAAATGGAAGGGTTGGCTCAGCCGGATCTGGATAAACTGGTTCTGATCGCCTTCGCGGCGAGTTCGTCGATTTACGCCGCGGAGACTAAAGACAAGGGAGTGAATGACAAAAACCGCGATCCGGTCACAGGAACATACAACCACCGTTTTTTGGTTCAGTACCACCAGACCGTAGCGCAAAAAATTGCAAATGAAACAACGCCGGTTTTTTTCCTGACCCTGCAATTGACCAATCTTGTTTCCATTTATGAAACTTATGGAATGGCCCGTGGCGATATGTTGTTGCGCGGCATCGTTTCTCTATGTTCAAAGATGATTCCTTCTCCCAAAAATATATTTAAATATTCCGATAACTCCTTTATTATTATGATCTTGAAGATGGACCGGGAGGCAGTGGAAGCCTTGGAATCCAAATTGAAAAAACTTTTCGACAATAAACCTTTCTCGGTCGATGGAACCCCTGTGCGGGTCAAAGCCGACTGGGGCCTGTCTTCCTTTCCAGATGACGGGAAAAATGTTCTGGATCTCATCAGCCTGTCCTGGGCAAGAACCTCAAAGCAGATGAAAGTCACTCTATGATCGGGAAGCTCCTGAATAAAATTTACGGCTGGTTTTCAGCGGATCTGGCAATGGATCTGGGAACCGCAAATACCCTGATTTACGGCAAGGGGGTCGGGATCGTTCTCAACGAACCTTCAGTCGTAGCCGTCAGCACCAATGGCAACGGCGTCGAAGCGGTCGGGATCGACGCAAAAAGAATGTACGGCAGGACGCACTCCAAGGTGGAAACCATTCGTCCCATGAAGGACGGTGTGATCGCCGATTTCGACATCACCAACACCATGATCAATTATTTCATAAAGAAGGTGTTAAAAAGTCACCGTTTTGTCAAGCCGCGGATGGTGGTGGGCATTCCATCCTGCATCACCCAGGTTGAAAAGAAAGCGGTGATCGACGCGTCCCTCATGGCTGGCGTTCGCGAAGTGTTTCTGGTCGAAGAGCCCATGGCGGCGGCGATAGGGGTCGGCATCCCGGTGCACAAACCGGAGGGCAATATGGTGATCGATATCGGCGGCGGCACCACCGACGTGGCGGTGATCTCGCTTTCGGCCATTGCTTACGGAGAATCGATCCGCCTGGCGGGGGATGAAATCGACGAGGCCATTGTCCGCTACATGCGCATCAACCATCACCTGAATATCGGGATATTTGAAGCCGAACGGGTGAAAATCGAGGTGGGCAGCGCTTACCCGCTTGTGGAAAAACTGACCACGGAAGTCAAGGGGCTGAACGTGAAAACCGGAGTTCCGATGTCCCTCATCGTCGATGACGAGGAGATCCGCGAAGCCATGAAGGAACCCCTGGCCACCATCGTCTCAGTTGTCCTCCGGGCTCTGGAAAAGGTGCCTCCCGAGCTTTCCGCCGACATTCACTCCAACGGCATCTATCTGACCGGCGGCGGGGCGCTCATCCGCGGGCTGGACAAGCTGGTGGAGGAAAAAACCACGCTCAAAGTCTATATTCCCAGTGATCCCCTTCTCAGCATCTGCAAAGGCGCCGGGGCCATTCTGGACGATTTTGACGAAATGAAAAAAGTTTGCATCAATTGATTGCATTTGGGGTAAAATAGCGCCCATCATTGTCATGTTGCAGGCGCCGCAAACTCGTCCGAACCTGTTTTGTTGCATGAAAAAAGCAGACAACAGTCGTTGCCAGGAGTGCAGAATAAAGATCGATCGTCTGCCCACGGTGGTGGAATATGAGGGACAGGAAATTTTTCTGTTTCATCCGGTTGTTTGCGAAACCTGTCTTCTCGAGCTTTGCAGGAGATACGCCACCGTTTGTGAAAATTGCGGAGAAGCCATTCCGCCTTTTTCCCAGGTCGGAGTGTTGAAGGCCGACGACGGCAGGAAACAGTTTGTGCATATGAATACAGCCTGTTCCACCGTCGGCAGCGCGTTTCATGGCTACTGGGGCAAGGGCCAATTACATCATTTTGTCGAAATAGAAGCATGCTAGAAGTTAAATTTGAAAACCTGAAAAGAACCATCAAAGTGGAACCTGGCGCGAACCTGCGCGAGGCCGCCATAGCCAACAAACTCAGCATCTACCCGCATATTCTCAAGATTCTAAACTGCAGGGGGCGCGGGTTATGCACTTCCTGCAAGGTCGAGATCCTGTCCGGGAAGGTCGATCCCAGAAACGCAGTTGAAAGCGAAAAGTTGCAAAAAAAGAATCCCAGCGTCCGTCTGGCCTGCCAGGTGACTGTGAACGATAACCTGGTGGTGCGCACCCATATTTAAGCGCGTCAATCCTCCTTTCTCCCCGATTGCCAGAATCACGTTGATTGTTAAAGCGTTTCTGCATTAGGAAAGCGTTTCCCGCCGTCTGCTTCTGAAGAAAAATCCTGCAATCCGATCCCGGAACAGCCTCAGGGTTATATTCCTTAAAAGGTTGAAAACTATTTGACAATGCCCTGGCGGCATTTCACAATAAATCATGACTGCATTTGCAAAAACCATTTTAGAGGACGTCCGCCGTCAGGCGGTGGCGGAATACCCTTTTGAATGTTGCGGGGTCATTTTAAGCCGGCCCGGTGAAGACGAAGAGGAACATCTTTACCCGTGCGTTAACATTCAAAACAGACTCCATGAAATCGATCCGGGCAGTCATCCCAGGGATGCCAGAACGGCATTCCATATCGATCCCAGGGAACTGCTGAAAATTGAAAACGACGCCAGGGACAAGGGGCTGGCGATCAAAACGTTTTATCATTCTCATCCCGACCACGACGCCTATTTTTCCGAAGAAGACAAAATACGGGCCTTATCACCCTGGGGCGACCCCTGGTATCCCGATGCCAGCCATCTGGTCATTTCCGTGTATAATGGGCAGGTAAAAGACCAGGCGCTGTTCGCCTGGGACGCGGAAAAAAAAGTCTTTGAAAAACAAAAAGACTTAAACTTATAATTATGGATATCATTACTAAACAAAATCTTTTTTTGATTGAGGAGAAACAGTCATGGCGCTGATGATCACCGAAGATTGCGTAAACTGTGGTGTCTGTGAGCCTGAATGCCCCAATGAAGCTATATCGGAGGGCGATGACATTTTCGTCATCGACTGGGAGCACTGCACCGAATGTGTCGGCTGGTACGAAGACCCCCAGTGCGTCGAAGTGTGCCCGGTAGATTGCATTCCCAAAAATCCCGAACACGTTGAGACGCAGGAACAGTTGCTGGCTAAAAAAGAGTCGCTGGTCAACGGAGGCTGACCTTAAAAAGGGGAATAATCGTTATGGACACTGGAATGCAGGAGGAAGTGGAGTCGGTTCTGGACACGCTCCGCCCCTCGCTGATGGCGGACGGAGGCAACGTGGAACTGGTGGGTATCGATGACGGGGTGGTGAAACTGCGCCTTGTCGGTTCCTGCAGTTCCTGCTCCAGTTCGACCATGACCCTTAAAATGGGCATTGAGCGCGCGTTGAAAAAAGCCATTCCCATGGTCCGTTGCATCGAAGCGGTCCAGTAAACCGGTCTGTGCCATGCATGCTCCGGATTTGGTTCTGCGCCTGAACTAAAGGTGGGCGGCGGTTTTCTCATCCTGAAAGCCAGATTTTTGATAAATCCTCGACAATCCCTTGCGGGTAAGGATTGATTTTTAACGCCAGTGTGCAGATCCCCAGTGTTTAATCCAGCCACAATACATTCATTTCGCCTGGCCGCGTTGGCGAGCCTGTTTCTTTTTCTGGGCGGCGTTGCCGCCGCAGACGCAGAGGAATCCCGCGCCGCCAATTTCACCTTGAAATCGCTGAGCGGCCCCGAGATCAGCCTCGATCAATATCAGGGAAAGTATCTTCTGATTAACTTCTGGGCCACCTGGTGCGGGCCCTGCAAAATGGAAATGCCGTCGCTGGAAGCCCTGTACCAGAAGTTTAAATCGGATAAATTCGATGTCCTTGCCATTTCCAACGATATCTTTGGCAAAACGGTGGTGGAACCCTTCGTGAAAGCCAACAACCTATCGTTTACGGTTTTGCTGGATCAGCAGTTGAAAGTGAGTTACCAGTTTGGCATCATCAGCCTGCCGACCACCTTTCTGATCGATCCCCAGGGCAGAATCATCGGAGCGCGGCAGGGCGCCGAAAACTGGACCAACCCCGAAAATCTCCAGTACTTCAAAGAGCTGCTTGAAAAAAGCCAACTCTGAACCGGCGCGCACAGGTCTTCTTGTCCGCCCCTTCTGAACCGGAAATGAAAATAATCATGCAGGCCAAGCCATTCGCCATTTGCCTCATCCTTGCGGCTCTATTCCTTTTGCCGCCGCCGTCCTGGGGGGCCGGGGAAAACACGAAGGATAACCCCCTGGAAGGGGAGATGGTTTTTATTCCCGCCGGGCATTTTATATTTGGAACCGACAAAAAAGACGCCGCCGCCGAAGCCCTCTCCATGGGAATTCCCAAACCCTGGTTTGCCGATGAAACCCCGGAACAGAAAGTTTTTCTGAAGGGGTTTTACCTCGACCGGTTTGAAGTCACCAACCGGAGATACAAACAGTACGTTGACGATCTTGGCGCCGTAGCACCTCCCAACTGGGAAAACAAACTGTACCCCGAAGGCCAGGGCGATCACCCGGTGACGTGGGTCACCTGGTATGACGCCGCCAATTTCTGCCAGTGGGCCGGAAAACAACTGCCCACGGAAAAGCAGTGGGAACGCGCCGCGCGGGGAAACGATGGCAGGCAGTATCCCTGGGGCGACACGTTCGCCGTCGCCTCCGCCAACCTGCCTCACACGGCGGGAAGCAAGATGACGCCGGCCCCCGTGGGATCGTTTCCCCAAAGCGCCGGCCCCGAAGGCGTGCAGGATTTGATCGGCAACGTGTGGGAATGGGTCGAAAACGATTACGCGCCTTATCCTGAAAACACCTATGCCAGCGAATTTTACAATGCCGGTTTGAAAGTGATCCGCGGCCATTCCGTAAGCGATATCGGGCACTTCCCCGGAGCCATGTACGCCACCGCTTTGGAAAAACTTGCCCGTTCCGGCTACCGTCAGTTCGCGGACCCGGATCAACCCGCGCCCGATGTGGGTTTCCGCTGTATCAGCCTGGAAAAACCGGCGGCCATGAAAACGGCGGCTTCGTTGAGCGCCCTGGCGGAAAACAAGAGCGCCTCATCCGGGCAAACCGGTTCCGCGCCGGAGACGGCGCTTTCACAAAACCCGGCGCCGGAGAGCAAAACACCGCCGCCGGTCAATCCCTTTGAAGCCAAACCCGCCCTGCCGCAATCGGGGATTCTGGTTCTGACGCTTCTCGCGTTCGTAGCAGGCGTGTTCAGCTTTTTGTCCCCGTGCACCCTGCCCATTTTGCCGGCCTACTTCGCCGTGACCGCGCAGGCGGACCGTACCCGGCTGAGCCTGATGTCGCTGGCGTTTTTCATCGGTCTTGCGGCTTTATTCGTTGTCATGGGCGCGTCCGCCAGCCTGATGGGGCAGGTTCTGCGCGATTATATGTTTTCCCTGGCCACCATCGGCGGCGTGCTGGTGGCGGTTTTTGGCGTGATGACGCTTTTCGGCAAGGGGTTTTCCGGCGCTAATTTTCAAGGGAGACCCGCGTCCACGTTTTTCGGATTTTTTCTGTTCGGGGCGGCGTTTGCGCTTGGCTGGACGCCCTGTGTCGGCCCGATCCTTTCCGGCATCCTGATTCTTGCAGCATCCGACAAAACCGTATTTCAGGGGATGACCCTGCTGTTCTTTTACGCCCTCGGCCTGGGATTGCCCTTGATCCTGATCGCCACCTTCTGCAGCCACCTGCCGAAGAACGGCCTGTTCTGGAGAATCCTGCGGGGCAAAGGCTGGGATATCACCTTGGGCGGCAGGACGTTCTTTCTTCACACCACCAACCTGTTCAGCGGGCTCCTGCTCATCTTCCTGGGAGTCGCCCTGGCGATGGGTTACCTCACCTACATCAACAGCCTGATCCCCATTGAATTGCAGCTCTGGTTCAGCAGGCTGGAGGAAAAGGTTCTGCACCTGTTCATGTAATCCGGGTTCCCGCCCTTCTTCGCGTTTGCGTTTGTTTTAAATAACTCATTGAAATTCAAGATAGTTTTTAATAAGATCTGTAGATCGAAAGTTGAAAGCAGTTCCATCCGCTTTTGGAGGTATTATGAAACCATTAGCCTTTACGACCCTTCTGCTGGCATTCATGCTTAACGCCTGTGCGGGCGCGCAGTCGGAAGTCAAGAAAAGCTGGCGCAACACCGTCAACACCGTCCTCATCGAGAACCTGACTCCAGGGGACAATGGTCTTTTGGAGGCGGGAACCCGTTTGCACACTTCACTGGAAAACTCTGTTCAGAAGACCGGATTTTTACTGGCCGGAAAAGAATCGAGATTTCATCTCAAATATAAAATCCTGGAATACGATTCCGGGAGCAGGCTGGCGCGGATGGCCACTCTTGGGACCTCGAGCTCCGCCCAGGCCAAGCTGAAAGTCAAAGTCGCCCTGTACAATGAAGAGGAAATGGTCGGCGGCTGGGTGGTGGATTCCTGGCTCAAGGGGGGCATTGCCGGAGGGTCGGAAGAAAAACTCTTTGCCAAGGCCGCCGAAGAAATCGCCGGGCATTTGAAAGGCGATTTTTGATCCTGGAAATATCTCTCAAATATCCAAAACATTCACCCATTCCATATCTCCTGGATCCAGGATCTCTATAAATAAACTTAAATCGAATATCAGTAGTGTCCGGGAAAAAATGGGAATCATGGCTTAACCGTTTCAGTCGTTGGATAATGAGTTTAGCTAAAACCATTATCCCGACTGGAGGATCAGCCATGACCCAAGTTGGGACCGTATTTTCAGAACTGTTGAAACTTGTGCCGGGATACCCTTTTGACAAGGAGAGCTTTGCCTAAGTTGCTCATTTTTGCACGGGAGAAGCCATC
>Ga0210044_10008136_pt1 | contig 13150 bp, 9 predicted proteins | sample CryGey13umfilter_2_FD_183959 | JGI IMG/M metagenome (GOLD analysis project Ga0210044, IMG submission 183959) | Groundwater microbial communities from aquifer in Utah, USA - Crystal Geyser 4/9/14 3 um filter (SPAdes) (version 2) | ecosystem: Environmental > Aquatic > Deep subsurface > Groundwater... | reverse complement strand
CGTCACACGGCCCAAAGACGCCGGACGTGTCGTCGGCACACGAGGGAGATGTCTCGTCACCGCTGAGGGTATGTCTCGTCACCGCTGAGGGTATGTCTCGTCACCGCTGAGGGTATGTCTCGTCACAGCTGAGGGTATGTCTCGTCACCGCTGAGGGGGTATGTCGTCACAAGACGAGCGAGGGGTCGTCCCACGTCCAAGGTGGACCGTCCCACGTCTAAGTACCCAGCATCCCAAGTTGGACTCCGACTCCCGCCAACCGACGCCAAACAACCGCTGACACAACGGTCGAGTTCTTCTTGGGGGGTCTCGGGGTCATGACACTTCAGCAAATGACTGCACTCGGCGGTGCAGGCCTCGTTGAGGTCATCGACTGGCGCGTTGCCCTCGGAGGCTCCGCACCCGTTGAGCGCGACCAGAGCGGAGAGCCACAAGAAAGAAAGGCCAATGAGTCGCATGCGCTCTCCCGAGCCAAAGGGGCGTAGTCCTGAGTCATTAGCCCAGAAACGAAGGCCAGCGTCAAACATGGACAAAACACCGCCATGGACGGGCCTTCGCTGACCCTGCCGGACGAGCACCGGCTCCAAAGCATCCGCAGTGGGCCAAGACGGCTTGTCTACACCCCACTCCCCTGCTATCGATGCTCGGATTTCTCAACCAACCCCCCCTCGAAATTTGCGGGAGCGCAAGCGATGGACGACTACGAAAAATACGACGGCCTCGGCCTCGCCAAGCTGGTCGTCGACGGTGAAGTCACCCCCGAGGAGCTCCTCGAGGCCTGCCTCGCGCGCATCGAGGCCCGCAACCCCGACCTCAACGCCGTCGTGCACCCCATGTTCGAACGGGCGCGGCGAGACGCGAAGAGTAAAGACCTGCCCGAGGGCCCCTTCCACGGCGTGCCGTTCCTGCTGAAGGACCTCATGGCCGAGGACGCCGGCGAGCCCAGCACCTCGAGCTGCAAGCTGCTGGCGAACAACGTCGCGAAGCGGGACAGCGAGCTGGTCAAGCGGTTCAAGCAGGCGGGCGTCGTGATCGCCGGTCGCACGAACACGCCGGAGTTCGGCATCTACGGCGTGACCGAGTCGGTCATGCGCGGACCCGCCCGCAATCCCTGGAACCGCGACCACACCACGGGCGGCTCGAGCGGGGGCTCCGCGGCGGCAGTGGCGTCCCGTATGGTGCCGCTGGCTCACGGCGGCGACGGCGGGGGCTCCATTCGCATTCCGGCGGCCCACTGCGGGCTCTTTGGTCTCAAGCCGACGCGCGCCCGCAACCCCATGGGACCCACCGTCGGCGAGGCATGGTCGGGCTTCGTCAGTGAGCACGTGCTTACCCGCAGCGTTCGGGACTCGGCGGCCATGCTCGACGCCACCCAGGGACCGGACCTCGGCGCGCCCTACCAGGTGCTGCCGCCAGCGCGACCCTATCTCGAGGAAGTGGGGGCGGCGCCTGGAAAGTTGAAGATCGCCTACACGACCGACGCCCTCTTCGCCGACGACACGCACGCCGATTGCGTCGCCGCCATCGAACGCTCGGCGAAGCTGGCCGAGGAGCTCGGCCACCACGTCGAGGAGGCCTGCCCGACCTTCGACAAGGACCTTCTGGTCCAGGCCTACTTGATCGTCGTCGCCGCCAACACCGCCGCCGACGTGCGCACCGCCGCCGCCATCGCCGGCCGCAAAGCCATGTCCAGTGACGTCGAGCCGGCGACCTGGCTGCTCAAGACGCTGGGCGACAACGTCTCGGCGGGCGAGTACCAGTGGCACCTCAACGCCATCCGCAAGGCCGCCCGCGAGCTCGCCGCCTTCTTTGCGGACTACGACGTGCTGCTGACGGCCACCGCCGCGCGCCCCCCAGTGAAGGTCGGCGAGTTCGACCTGACGGGCGGCCAGCGCTTCCAGCTCGGACTTCTGCGGACCCTGCCCCTCAAAGTGCTCCTCGACGCGGCCATGAAAGAGCTGCCCAAGGGGCCCATGGCCGCGACGCCCAACACCATGCTGTTCAACATGACCGGACAGCCGGCCATGTCCACACCGCTGCACTGGAACGAGGCGGGGCTGCCCATCGGCACTCAGTGGGTCAGTCGCTTCGGCGACGAGACCACGCTCTTCCGGCTCGCCGCGCAGCTCGAGGAGGCGGCGCCTTGGGCTCAGCATGGTCCCGAGTTGACGCCAGTGGACAACTAAGCAAACACGAGCAGGAGGTTACGAGCGAAACCTAAATTAAATCATTCGACCCTTCAGGAGCCCTCATGATCGCCACCATCGTTCACGTCCACATCAAAGCCGACCAAATCGAGGCTTTCAAAGCCGCCTCGATCCTCAACCACGAAGGCTCCACGGCCGAGCCCGGCAATCGCCGCTTCGACGTCCTGCAGAACCGCGAAGACCCCGCTCGCTTCGTGCTCTATGAGGCCTATGACAGCGAGGCGCACGCCGCCGCCCACAAGTCCACGGAGCACTACAAAGTCTGGCGCGAGGAGGTCGAAGCCATGATGGAAAAACCCCGCAAGGCCTTGCACTTTGACGCCATTCGACCGGAATTTTACTGATGTTGCCCTTTCGCATCGAACCGATTCCTCGACTGAGGTTCGGAGCGGGGTCCCGGCGAGAGCTTCCGGCGCTGGTGGCCTCGTTCGGCCGCCGCGTCCTCTTCGTGACGGGTAGGCGAAGCCTCGAACGCCGCGGCCACCGAGAGGCCCTCTCGAGCGCGCTGCAGACCTCTGGAGCGGAGGTTCTCGACGCGCACATCGAAGGCGAGCCAACCCCCGAGACCATCGATCGCCTCGCCGGCCAAGGGCGTTCCTTCGGCGTCGAGGTCGTCCTCGCCGTGGGCGGTGGGAGCGTGCTCGACGCGGGCAAAGCCATCGCCGCCATACTGCCGGTCGAGGGTTCCATCGTCTCCTACCTCGAAGGCGTCGGCGACCGCGCCCATCCCGGAGTGACCTTGCCGATGCTCGCCGTCCCGACCACTGCGGGCACGGGCTCAGAGGCGACCCAAAACGCCGTCATCACTCGTGTTGGAGTGTTCAAGAAGTCGTTGCGACACCCGGCTTTCGTGCCGGCTTACGCTGTCGTGGATCCGGAGCTCGCCGTCGGCGTACCGCGCCCCATCACGGCGGCCTGCGGCATGGACGCCCTGACCCAGCTGCTCGAGGGTTACTTGTCGACGAGCGCCACTCCGTTCACCGACGCCCTCGCTCTCGACGGCTTGCGCGCCGGCTTCGAAGCCTTGCCGCTGCTGATGGCCGGGGCAGATACCGTTGAGAACCGGGGCAAGATGGCTTGGGCTGCCTTTCTCAGCGGGATCACCTTGGCGCAGGCCGGTCTTGGCTTGGTGCATGGTCTCGCTGGCCCCCTGGGCGCTGCGGTCGACATCCCCCACGGTGTGGCCTGTGGCACGCTCATGGCCGCCACCAACGAGGCCACGTTGAGCGCTTTGGTTCAGCAAGGCCAGAGCCTCGAAAGAATGGCGCGTGTCGGACAGGTGCTGCGCCCAGAGCTCGACGAAGAGGCAGCCTGTGAGCACCTCGTAGCGACGCTCTTCGCTTGGACCGAGGCCTTCGACCTGCCTCGGCTGGGTCCTTTCGGCGTCGACGAGGCGCTCATTGAACGTCTCAGCGTCCAGGGCGCCAACCGCAATAGCCCCATCGCGCTCTGCGACGCTCACATCGCAGCGGTGCTGCGCTCGCGGCTTTAGTGCGGCGTCTTCAAAACCTCATCGATGCTTCGCCGCACGCCCCTTCTTCTGAACCGCCTCAGGCCTAGTGTCTGACCTGTTCTTCCCTGCTGGAACGGGGGGGCGCAGTTTTGTTTCTTAGGCGTCGCAGAGACGCAGAGGGATTTGGGTGTTCTGTTGCGCTGCTGGCTGTGTTTGGGGCTCGCCGGGGTCTGTATTCGAGCGAGTCGCAGCCGGACCTGGAATGCGCTCGAAGAAATAGGCGACAAGAACCTGAAAACAAATTCTGAATACGACCCAAAACCGCAAGGCACGGAGGCCTGTTTGCGTTCCGCTTCGTCGTTTCACTTGCGTGCTCACGCTCCGTAGAGCACACTGAGGTCGTCCCAATCGGTGTTTCGAGCTGCCTGAGCGACCCATGACCCGAGTCCTGATCCGCACCTTTGTCTGTTGGGCGGTAGCGTTCGCACTGAATGGCTGCGTCTCGGGATTCGAGCTCGACGAAGACCCCCTGTTCGCCTGCTTGACCGATGGCGACTGCCTCGATGGCTATCGATGCCTCGACAAAGGGCAACCCTACCTGTACGGCGTCTGCCGCCCGGTGGTCGCGGATCCCTGCGCCGATGGCTGGCTGGGCGAAGGCGAGAGCGACGTCGATTGTGGCGGAACGTGCACGGCTTGCCCGGTGAACAGCACTTGCTCGGCGGGTGGGGATTGCTCCACGGGAACCTGCGAGGCGAGTGTGTGTGTGCTGCGAGCCGACGCCGCGCCCTGCGAGGCGGCAACCCAGTGCGACAGTGGGTTCTGTGGCGGTCCTGGCGGTGGGATGCTGTGCGGCGTGCCCTGTGATGCTGGAGCGTGCTCCGAGCCCAACGACGTCTGCGTCTCTGGGGTCTGTGTCTCGTCGGCTCTCTGTGTCGACGAGGGGGCAGGCGTCTTTGTCGGCCCGGCCTGCTTGTGTGCTCGGTGCTCGGCGACCTCGACCTGTGCTAGCGCGGTCCACCGGATCGAGTGCGTCTGTGACCCTGTGACGGCGACCGCCGGCGACGACGTCTATCTCCCTGGCGAGAGCAGCGTCCAACAGCACGCCGAGCCCGTTGGCGTCGGGCAGCTAGGAATGTGGAAGGTCCTCAGCGAGAGTCCCGGAAGCGCGGTCGGGACAGGTGAGTTCGCAGACCCCAGCGCTGCGGACACCCTCTTCACCGGAACCCCTGACTCCGCCTACGTCTTGGGCTGGGAGGTCTCGAACGACTGCGACAGCGTCACCGACGAGGTCTTTGTCTCGTTCGATCGCTGCGACGGCCATCGCACCTTGCGCGACGACCGGGATGGGCTCACCTACCCCGTGCTCCCGCTCTTCGAGAACTGTTGGATGACCCAAAACCTGAACTTCGGAGCGTTCGTGCCCAGCGACAGCCTCGCGATGCCGGGCGACGACGGGCTGAGCCAAAAGTTCTGTCAGGAGGATGACACGGCCAACTGTGACGCGGGATATGGCGGCCTGTACCTACACGATGAGGCCATGGCCTATGGCCACAACGGGCCTCAAGGGGTCTGTCCAGAGGGATGGCAGCTCGGCACGCTCGACCAGTGGCGCACACTGCTCGGAGGCGGCTGGGATATGCTCGCGCTGGGCGAAGTCCCCGAAGCGCTCGACAGCTGGGGCTTCGCCGCCATGCTCGGCGGAAAGCTCGACTTTGGGAGTGGATTCACCGGTTTCCACGCCTACAACTACAACTGGACCAGCGACGCCTGCTCGGCGGACACCTGCCCCGCCCACAAGGTCTACTACGATAACAGCATCAGCTCGCCATACAACCTCCCTTTCATCAGCGCCGCCACCGTGCGATGCCTAAAGACCCGATAGCGAGAGCGGCAAGGCGGCGAGATTCGGGCCCCGTCACGTGAACCCTGTCCGGGCAGTTGGCAATACGGCCCGTCGCGCCCAGGGACGTCGATTCGAGCCACCTCTGGCCCGAATTGCGGACCCTTTTCGGCGTTCGACGTCGCGGCGAACCCTTGTGGCTGCTGGGTCCACGACGAACCGAAGCCCAAATTCGACGGTTGACAGGTTCTGGATTTTCACGGAGTGTCGATCGCATCTTTCTCTACCAAATCGCTTTGGTTTCGCGGCAGTGCTGCGCCAAACCCAGAGTGGTGACCCAGATCGTTTCGACAGGATAATCAATGACTTTCCAGGAAAGCCTCAACCATGTTCTCAAGATCCATGGCCAGGTCGTAAGCAACCCTTCTCGCCCCTCGCTGGTCGACAGAGCCGTCGCGCGCCGTGAATCGATGCTGTCCAAAGATGGCGCCCTTGTGACCTGGACCAAACCCGAGTCCACAGGCCGCAGCCCAGCGGACACCTTGATCGTCCGCCGCCCAGGCTCCGAAGGCAACATCGACTGGGATGCCGCCGCCAACAAGCCCCTCGCTCCCGAGACCTTCCAGATGCTCTGGGACGACGCGATGGCCGTGCTGGCAACCAAGGAGGAGCTCTTCGTCTGCGAACGGAGCGTCGGCGCCGACTCTCGCTACGCCCTCCCCTTGAAGATGGTCACTCCCAGCGCCACCCACGCCCTCTTCGCGCTCAACATGTTCCGCGAGGTGCCGCAGGACATTCAGAAGAGCCTCTTTTACGGCAAGGCCTTCACTTTGGTCTCGCTGCCTTACGACCTGGTGGATTCGAAAAAGTACGCCGGTCGGTTGCGCAAGATGGCCAACGGCGACAACTCGCAGATGGTCATCATCCACGATTTCGACAACATGCTCGGCTTGGTCTACGGCTCGGCCTACTGCGGCAGCAACAAGAAGCTGATGTTCACGGCCATGAACTACCTTCTGCCGGAGCAAGGAATTCTCCCCCTGCACTGCTCCGCGAACGAAGGCGAGGACGGTAACTCCGCCCTCTTGCTCGGGCTCTCAGGGACGGGCAAGACCACCTTGTCCGCCGATCCCACCCGGGCTCTGCTCGGCGACGACGAGCACGGCTGGGGAGAGCACGGCATCGCCAACTTCGAGAACGGCTGCTATGCCAAGCTCATCAACCTACGGCAGGACAAAGAGCCAGAGATCTGGAACGCCACCTTCCGCCAGGCTCACCCCCACGAACACGGCGCCCTCATCGAGAACTGCATGATGTTCCCCAACGGCACCATCGACGTCGACGACGAGCGACTGACCGAAAACTCCCGCGTCTCGTTCCCCTTGGACTCCCTGTCGAACATCAAGAAAGACCCGGTCTCCGGCCATCCAAACACTGTCATCTTCCTCACCGCCGACGCCAACGGGGTCTTGCCGCCTGTCGCCAAGTTGGACAAGAACCAGGCCATGCTCTGGTTCCTCATGGGCTACACCTCGAAGCTGGCTGGCACCGAGACCGGCATCACCGAGCCCCAATCGACCTTCTCGCGCTTCTTCGGCGCCCCCTTCATGCCCCGCAACCCAGACGACTACGCTTCGCTGTTGGGTGAGAAGATCAATGCCCACGAGACGCAGGTCTATCTCGTGAACACCGGATGGAGTGGTGGCGCCTACGGCGTCGGCGCCCGCATGGACATCAGCCTGACCCGTGCCATCGTCGACGCTGCGGTCTCCGGCAAGCTCAACGACGTCGAGTACGCAGAGGACCCCCTCTTCCACATCTCGGTGCCCAAGAGCTGCCCTGGCGTTGCGGCGGCCGTGCTCCACAACCGCAACACCTGGTCTGACAAGAGCGCCTATGATGACCGCGCCAAAGGCCTGGCGGCCGAGTTCTCAAAATTCTTCGACAAGGCCTACGGCAAGAAGAACCTCGACGCTGGCATCGTCGCGGCCTGCCCCGGCAAGTGATCCAGCGTCTCTCGAAAGGCAGGAGCCCGCTCAAAGAGCGGGCTCCTGCCTTTTCAGGCCAAAGACTTCGAGCCGCTCTGTGCGGCCAAAGCCAGCGCGAGCCAGCCGCTCAAAAAAGCCACGCCTCCAAAGGGCGTGACCGCTCCAAAGCCGCCGATGCCACTCAACGCCAAGACGTAGAGGCTTCCTGAGAACAGCACCGTCCCAACCAGAAAGGCCCAACCTGCCCAGCTCGATGCCTTACCGGGCCAGCGCTCGCTCGCCCACGCCGCGGCCAGAAGCCCTAGGCCGTGGAGCATTTGGTAGCGCACACCAGTCTCGAAGACAGTGAGCATCCCGACGCTGAGCCGTGTTTTGAGGAAGTGAGCGCCGAAGGCACCGAGGGCGACGGCGAAGAAGAGGCTGCTGGCGCCGAACATGGTGAAGCGTCTGGTCATGCTTCCTCTTACGAGTCTGTGGTCGCCTCGGATCGCGCGTTGGCAAGGCCGCAGTCTCGCTTCGATCGCGCATCGTTCGTAGGGGCGGCCGGCGGCCGCCCTGGACCCTCGCAAAGCTCCCGAACAAACTCCGGACGGAATCGCTGACAACACCGTTGCCACTTAGGGACTCGAGGTGGCCGAGCTGCAAACCACAGGCGGCCTGCTCCTTTGGGAACAGGCCGCCTGTCTGGACTCGTTGGGTCGGACTACTTCGAGTTGCAGGTGTTGGAACTTCCGCAGACGTCGCCGACGACGCTGATCGTGTAGTTGTTGCACTCGTCGACGCTGTACATCGTCGTGTTGAGGTAGAGATATCGCCCGGAGTCGGTCCCGGTCGGGCACCCAGCGACGGTGTTCTCGTCCCACATCATGGTGATGGTGTCGATCGAGCCCGAGCCCGCCGCGCTGGACGCGTCGGAACCCGAGCAGTCGTCACAGTAGCCGTACAGGTCGTAGTCCATGCTGATGCCGTTGGGGTTGAGGGTGATCCGGGCGCAGAGGTTCTCGCTCGAACAGAAGGCACTGTCGTTCTCGTCGACACGAACTCTGAACCAGCGCTCTCCGTTGCCGGTCCACGAGCAGGTGTTGCCGGCGCAGCCTCCGCTGGTGCTGCCCGTATCGCCGCTGACCTTGCCCAGGTCGATGTAGGAACCGCAGGACGGATCGAGGTCCAGATCGTACTCGCAGCCGTCGATAAAGCCGCCGTTGGCATTGCAGAAGCCGGTCGCGCAGTCGGTGATGGTGCAGGCGCTGCTCGAGCAGGTCGAGGAGGCGTTCGCCGCAGTACAGACCGTGCCGCAGGCCCCGCAGTTGTTGATGTCGCCGCTGGTGTCGGTCTCGCAGCCGTTGGGATGGCTGCCGTCGCAGTTGCGCCAGGTGCCGATGCAGGAGTTCACTTGGCACGTCCCCGAGCTGCACATCTCGTTGGAGTTCGGCAGGTTACACACGTTCCCACACGCCCCGCAGTGGTTCACGTTGGAGTTGATGTCGATCTCGCAGCCATCGGAGTGTGTCCCGTTGCAGTTGCGTGCGGAGCCGATGCAGCTGCTGACCTGACAGGCGCCAGCGGTGCACATCTCATTGGCGTTCGGCAAGTTGCAGATGTTGTTACAGCTGCCGCAATTGTTCACGTTGGTGTTGAGGTCGACCTCGCAGCCGTCGCTGTGGGTGCCGTTGCAGTTCTGCATCGTGCCGATGCAGCTGGCGACCTGGCAGGTGCTCGCACTGCAGGTCTCGTTGGCGTTGGGCAGGTTGCAGACCGCGCCACAACCCCCGCAGTTGTTGACGTTGGAGCCGGTGTCGACCTCGCAGCCATCGGCAGGATTGCCGTTGCAGTCGCGCCAGGTCCCGATGCACGAGAGAACGCCGCACGCCCCGCCGCTGCAGGTCGGGTTGGCGTGCGGCAGGTTACAGGCCGTGCCGCAAGCGCCGCAGTTGTTCACGTTGGTGTTGATGTCGACCTCGCAACCATCGGGGTGTGTCCCGTTGCAGTTGCGCGCCGTGCCAATGCAGCTGCCGACTTCGCAGGTGCCGCTGTTGCAGGCCTCGTTGGCATTGGGCAGGTCGCAGATGGTACCGCACGTGCCGCAGTTGTTCACGTTGGTGTTGGTGTTGACCTCGCAGCCGTCGGCATGGAGCCCGTTGCAGTTTTTCGTCGTGCCGATGCAACTGCTGACCTCACAGACGCTGTTGACGCAGGTCTCGTTGGCGTTGGGCAAGTTGCAGACCGTGCCGCAGAGACCGCAGTTCGAGACGTCAGTGGCGCTGTTGACCTCGCAACCATCGCCGGGGAGGCCGTTGCAGTCGCGGAAGGTCCCGATACAAGCCTGCACTTGGCAACTGCCGCTGACGCAGAGCTCGTTGGCGTTGGCCGAATCGCAGGCGATTCCACAGGCGCCGCAGTTGTTCAGGTCCGAGTTGATGTCGACTTCGCAGCCGTCGGTGTGAAGACCGTTGCAGTTGCGGGTCGTCAGGAACCACACCAAAGTTCAAGACGCCGTCGACCGCACAGGTCCCGTCGGCGCTCTCCTCGTTGAGGACACAGACCACGAGCTCGCTCAGCCCGGTGTCGACCTCGACGTCGACGGGCAGTTCCTGCCCAACGTCGCCGTCCGTTAGGGCGACGTCTACGTCGAGAACATCGGCTTTCGGCTCGCTCTTCGCCGTCCCGTCAGCGCAACCCCAGGTGAACCCAGCGACGATGCTCAACGCGCACGCAACCCAAAGTGCTCTACGGTTCACACAAACCCCCGTTCGCGCGGGCTTCAGGTCAGCTAGGTGCCGAGTAGCGCGCGAAAATCCGATGCACAGCGGACTGTGCGGTGTTGAATAACCCACTGTACGCAATCTACGGTTCGGCTTGCAAATCCGAGATAGGACCGAGCGAAGTGCTCCCGCTCACCAGCCGACCACGCTTACCTGCGAGGCCTGACGGCCGGCAAGAGAATCGAGCTCGCACTCCCTCACACCACGGGCGATGGGCTGCCTTCGCGGGTGGTCTGTGGGAAGATACGGTCTTCTGCCTCACGGGTCGAGTGGGTTTATTCGCTCGGTCCGTTCCTTCGTCCTTACGACCTCGAGCAGCCCCCTTGGACCTCGCAACCTTCGAAGCCGCCGCTCTGCGTGAGTGGCAAGCCATACCCGAAGCCCACCGCGCTGGCATCGTCGCGCTCATCGTCGAGCGCGACGCCCGCTATGACCCCGACCTCCCAGACGTCCCCTTGCTTGGCGAGTGCGTCGTCGACACCGCGATGTCCTACGTCGAAGCCCCTGTGCACTCGACGATCCACCTCTACTTCGGTTCGTTCGTCCACGTCGCGGCCATCGAGCCCGATTTCGACTGGCTCGCCGAGGTGCGCGAGACCCTTCACCACGAGCTGACCCATCACCTCGAGTGGCGCGCTGGGCACGACGCTTTGGGCGAGCGAGAGGATGTCGAGCGCGAGAACCTCGGCCGGCTGGCAGGGGAGCCCTTCGACCCCACCTTCTACCGCTACGGAGTGGCCATCGCTCGGCAGGTCTTCCAAGTCGCGGACGAGGGATTCCTCGAGGTCTGGGTTCCACCGGCTCAGTGGCCTCGGCTCCTCTCAGAGCGTTGTGAGGTGCGTTGGGGAGGATGGTGCTTCACTTGCTGCCCTCTCAGTGAGTCGAACCTCGCCGACGACACCCTCTTCGCCGAAATCGAGGACGGCTGGGACGAGTCCGAGCCCGCCGACACGCGAGTGGACGCGTGGGCAGCAGTGACCCTCGTCTTTTGCAAACGCCGCACTTGGCTCAAAAGAAAAAAGGCACCCGCGTTCCGTTTTGTCTGCGAAATAGACGCAAGATAGAGTCCATCCGGAAATGGCGTGTTTCGCGAGATCGGTGGGAAATGCGACCGAACTCTGAATTCTCTTGCTGGCCGTTGACCGCTAAGGCGTCGTCCGGGAACAAAATGCGCATTTGGGCGAAGTCAGAGGTGGGAGGGCAAGGAGGTCGATGCAGGCGATGCCCAGCATCGTCGAAGCAGACCGACGCTGCCATCACGCCTCTGGCGATGCTCAAATGGGCAGGTTGTTTCCTGACGACGCCTAAGTCCACACGTGGCCAGCCGCTGAGAGAGAGCACTTGACTCTTGATAGGCAGATAATTCTGGCGAAAGGACATCTTCTGCGTGCCCGTTCGGAAATGCCCCAGGTGCAAGGAGCCGACGACCGAGCGACGCAGGCGTACATCGGTACGCCGAGGAGCGAGGGAGGAAGGCGACGCCGCAGATGGGGCATTTCCGGACGGGCACGAAATAACTCCGGGACGCTCGACCCGCTCGACCCACACACTCTTGCTCTTCTCTCCCTCGCACTGTAAAGCCTGCGCCCGGTCTGAGTTGTTGCAGGGTATCGACCGGAGAAGACATGCATCTCAAACGCCTCTCTCAAGCCGCCGATTGCGTGTGGTACGCCATCCACGGAGGACCCGCGGAGTCCACCGGGGTCGAACGTTATGTCGTCTCCACTCCAGGGACACGGCGGATCGTCAACTCGCCAGAGCACGTCGGCGTCGAGTTCAACCGGACTCTCGAAACGTCGATGGTCTCTGCGCTGCGTGACGCGCCGTTCAAGTCCTTGATGCTCGACCACTCCGAGACCCAGAGTTGCGTCGTCAACTTCCTGCGCGGAGGGCTGAACTTCGAGCTGCGACGTGCCCTTAACGAGGCCTACGGATTCAACAAACACGCCTCTGTCTTCTTGAGCTCCCAGCGCTTCAAGAAGGACGGGCAGTGGTACATTCGTGAGAACACCTACCGCAAGCTCGACATCCCCGACGATCCCGTCCTGATCGTGGGCGACGTGGTCGCCACCGGCGTGACCCTGACCCACGGCTTCGACGTCCTCCTTCGACACCTCGAGTCCACAGGCTCTGGGTTGCGCGGCTTGGTCCTGTTCACCATCGGCTGCCCACGCGCCGAGGAGGTCTTGGTCGCCTTCGATGCCGCCGCGCGCAAACTCTTCCCAGGCTATGAGAGGACCGTTCTCGTCTACCTCGAAGGAGCGTTCCACCTCGTCGAGGAGGAGTCCCCCTTGCGCATCGGGCTGCCGGGAACCGACCTGGTCCGGCGCGATGCCCTCTTGAGCCCCGAGCTCGTTCGATCCTTCTACGAGGATGTTGCCGCCTCGCTAGAGCGCTGCGCCATCTACGACGCGGGTTCTCGCGCCTTTGACATCCCGTCCTATCTCGACGACGTCACGGAGTACTGGAACCAAGTCATGGCGCTTGGCCGCAGCGGCATCACCCTGCTGCAGACCTTGCACGAGCGTTGGCCCGCATCCGAGCTCGACCGCAGCGCCCTCGCCGAGCAATTCGAGGAGTGGTGGCCGGGGCTCGAGTTGACGGAGGTCAACCATTTGCTCGACCTCGCAGATAAGGGCTGGGGAGAGCTGGCTGCGCTCGACACCGCCGAGGCCCTCATCGACCTCTGCCATCGTCGCATCAAAGCCATCTCCAACTAGTGTAAACCGTCATGACTCTCCATGTTTATTGACTGCAAGGAGCGCCCTCCGATCCTCAGGAATTCTTCAAAAATACCGGCATGTTGTTGATTACAGAAAAAAGAAAGTCATTGGGGGTCCGGGGGACAAAGTCCCCCGGCGGGTCAGGGCAGAGCCCTGCTTCCCTGAAAGGCCACG
>Ga0210044_10008133_pt1 | contig 13152 bp, 9 predicted proteins | sample CryGey13umfilter_2_FD_183959 | JGI IMG/M metagenome (GOLD analysis project Ga0210044, IMG submission 183959) | Groundwater microbial communities from aquifer in Utah, USA - Crystal Geyser 4/9/14 3 um filter (SPAdes) (version 2) | ecosystem: Environmental > Aquatic > Deep subsurface > Groundwater... | reverse complement strand
TTCAGAACTTCTTATAAATATTAAAGACATACAATCTTCAGGAATCACAAAAGAATCGCTTAATGCAGTTGTTGTAAAATTTAATAAATTTTATTTAAGTAAGTATTCATTCGAAATAAATCAAGCTGTTTTAATTGATTTGTCGCATATAAATAGTTTATATAAACAATTTACAAACAAATTAATTATTGGAATTATTGGTGGAAATTTTCTCGAAGAACATAAAGCAGTAATAAATTACAAATCAAATAAACTAATATTAGATACATTTTAATATGGACAAAATTAAAAGCATTAAAGTAATAATAGAAAACGAAAACGAAAAATTTTTAAAAGAGTTTCGTGAATATAACATTGAAGGCAAAGAGCTAATAAAAGAAATTTATCAAGGACCAAATCTTCTCGAAGAAAAGAATATAACAAAGTACAATGATAAAGGGCAAATTGTTGAAGAAATAAACTTTGGTGAAAACAATGAATTAAATACAAAAATCACTTATAACCGCGATATTAATGGGAATGTAAATGAAATAATAATTGAATTTGCCGATAGCTCAAAAACAATTAAATCATACAATTACGAAAATAATGATAAAACTATTATAATTACCGAAAAAAGTGATGAAGGCGAATTTGAAGGAATGACAAAAATAATAAGAGATAACAAAGGGAATGTTGTTGAAAGTCAACAAATTTCTGAAAGCAATGAAATTTTAGAAAAACATTTATTTGAATTTGATGATAATGGGAATATTTTAAAAGATACATTTTTTCAAAAATTAAATATTTCAACAATAACAAAATTTAATTATGATGAAAAGAAGAATCTAATTAAAAGAGTGATTTCAAGTTCTGAAGGAAAAACAATTGATTGGGCAATATTTAAATACGACGAAAAGGGCAATATAACAGAACAGCAATTTGGCGACCACACATTGTATAAAATTGAAAATAACGAAAACAATAAGCCAATTGTTGAGCAAAAAATAAATGCAATGGGAGTAATTGAATACTTTAAAAAGTATGAATATAATAGTAATGGCGATTTAATAAAAGAAGAGGACTTATCGGAAACAACAATATTCGAATACACTTATTTTTAAAATAGAAAGACGGCTTCCGGGTGGAAACCGTCTTTCATTAACCCAAACAACTAACAAACTATGAAAATATGCAAATATATATTTTTAAAATGTAAATCCTAATATATTTTTATAAAATGACTAAAATCGTTTATTAATTTTAGTTTTTTGTTGACAAACGTATTTCGGTGATTTACAGCAATTTAAAACGATTTAGAAAATATCATATTAATAACCAATGCTTTAACTTAATATAGAAAGACGGCTTCCAGGTGGAAACCGTCTTTCATTAACCCAAACAACTAACAAACTATGAAAACCTTGCAAAGATATATTTTAAAAATGTAAATCCTAATATATTTTTATAAAATGACTAAAATCGTTTATTAATTTTAGTTTTTTGTTGACAAACGTATTTCGGTGATTTACAGCAATTTAAAACAATTTAGAAAACATAATAGTAATACTCAATGCTTTAACTTTAAAAATAAAAGACGGCTTCCGGAGAGGAAACCGTCTTTCTAACCAAACAAACTAACAAACTATGAAAACATGCAAATTTATAAACAATATATTTTAAATCATAATGTTTTTTGTTAAAAATTTTTAAAAATTATTATTAACTGCTCTTACGCAAAAATAAATATAATTTTGCATAAAATAAGACATGAAATGTTAATAACATAGCAATAGTAGTTTATATCTTTGCCCCGTCCTTTAGGGCGGGGATAAAAGAAATATAATTTAAAACCAAGGGCTTTAGCCCTTTTAAAACAATAGACAATGCCATTTATAAAAATTTGGATAAATACATGCTGGGCAACTAAAGATAGGCAACCATAATATTAAAAGAAATCAGGCAGCAGGTCTTTCAGCATATTCTGGAAAATTCCCGAGCAAAAGGAATACATTTCAACAGGAATATGACGAATTTATTAAGAAATATGGTTTTGCTCTTATTGTAAAGGGCTGAAGCCCTATATGTAATATGCTATAATTTATTGTCCACGCCCTAAAGGACGTGGCAATTGAAACAGAACAATTGCTATTATCACCCAGCTATCAAATGAATAAAAAAAATGCGTAAGAGCAGATATTAACTTTGACAAGAATAGTTACTACTTATTTACATAAATACTATATTTGCAAATAATTACATCAGCTTAAAATTTATTTTATAATGAAGTCATTGATTTTAATTGCATTATTTTTAGGAATAAATATTATATGCTTCGCACAAGTTAACCAGCTGGTTAAAATAGAGCAGGAAGCCCAATTTCCTGGAGGCGACCAAGCCCTTGTGCAATATATTTATCAAAATATTAAATGGCCCGAAGCAACAAAAGGAAAATTAATAATGGATGAAATGAATATTAGTTTTGACGTACTTCCCGATAGCACATCTATTAATGTAATTGCCCTAAAAAAAGTTGGTTATGGTATTGACGAAGCTGTTATAGATTTAATTAAACAAGCTAAATTTATTCCTTCAATTCAGAATGGCACAGCCGTTAAAATGAATATAATGTTTGTACTTCCAATTCAGGTTAGAAATTAACTTATTTTAAGAAAAGTAAAGCAACAGCATAAGCACAGGCACCTTCTTCTCTTCCTACATATCCAAGTTTCTCATTTGTAGTTGCCTTAATAGAAATATCTTCAACCGGGATTTTAGAAGCTTTTGAAATTTCTTCTTTCATACGATTAATATATGGAAATATTTTAGGTTTCTCGAGGCAAAGAGTACAATCAATATTATTTATTTGAAATCCTTTATTGCTAATTAATTCAACAGTTTTTGAAAGTAAAATCAGGCTATTTATTCCCTCAAATTCACTTGAGTTATCGGGAAAATGAATCCCAATATCGCCTAAATTTGCAGCACCTAAAAGAGCATCGCAAATTGCATGAATTAAAACATCTCCATCAGAATGTGCTACAATTCCTTTACTATGAGGTATTTTTACACCGCCTAAAATTAATGGTAAGCCTTGTTGGAGGCGATGAACATCGAAACCTTGTCCTATTCTGAATTTCATTGTTCTATGTTCAAAAAAGTTATTAAGTTATTTGTTATTTAGTTATTTCAATGTATTTCTATCAATTTCTATGTTTATCGTTCATTGTTTTTCGTTCACTGTTTAAAGAAAAGATGTTTCGCTAATCACTCAACATGACAAAAAGAACTTGTTCACTGCCCACTGCCCACTGCCTACTGCCTACTGCCCACTGCCCACTGCCTACTGCCCACTGATTTTACAATTTATTTCTATATATTTCTATATATTTCTGAGTTTCTGTTTTATTGTTTATTGTATATTGTTTGCGAAAATGCTAATAAATGTCCCGCCTGAGCGGGAAAACAACGAACATAGAACTTTTTTAAACTTTTTTGAACTTTTTATTTTGTTTTTGGTGCTTCGTTTCCTTTTATTCCTTCAAAATCGAACGTGAGTGTAAAACGTAACGTATTTTCTAAAGGATTTTTTTGATGTACAGGAATTAGATATGAAAAATCGAGAGCAAATACTTTTAATTTTAAACCTAAACCAACTGTGAAAAATTTTCGATTTCCTTTTGTGGCATCTTCATGAAAATAACCTGCTCTTAGTGCAAATTGTTTTGCATACCAGTATTCTAAACCAAACGACCAGTTAATTTCGCGCCATTCTTCTTTACCACGTGAGCGGTCATCGGGATTTAAAGGGTCTGATTCAACTCCTGGAGCATCCCAAAAAGATTGAAAAATACCAACTGGTGGAGCTACGTTTGGGTCTTTGCCATATTTTATCTCTACTCCACCAACTTTTACAGTATCTCCATTTGCATCAACTTCACCTGCACTATAATAAACAGGCGGTGATGGAACTAACAATTTGCTTAACTCAATAACACCGAGCAAACTATTATAATCGTCTAATTCAGTTTTATATGATGTTCCAAGACGTAACATACATGGTAAAAAATCTTTATCAGCACCTTCGGTATAAGAAAGTTTGGAACCAATATTTGAAATATTAATTCCTACACCAAGTTCAGCTTTTTTCTTTTGTACCTCCATTGGCTTATGATAGAAAAAAGAAACATCTGAAGCAAATGCCTGCCCTGCTTTAGTTTGTGAACCAGTTCCGGAATATCCGCCAGTTAAATTTGAGTTTATATAGCGTAAGGCAATTGAACCTGACAAATTTTTCCCGAGCAAACGGCTATAACCTAAATCAAGAGCAAATTCGTTTGGTTTATGTTGTCCTACAACACTTCCATTAATGTCTGTAAACGTGATGTCGCCTAATGAAAAATACCTTAAAGAAGAACTAATTACCTGACCACCGCCAATTTTCTTATATCCACACAAGTATGCTAAATTAATATCATTTACTAATTGTCTTAACCAAGGGGTATAAGAAACCGAAATCCCAAAATCGTTTTTCATAAAAGCATATTTTGATGGGTTGTGATGCTGTGAATTTAAATCGGGAGTGGTTGAAACACCTGCATCGCCCATTGCACCGGCTCTTGAGTCGGCTGCTATTGTAAGAAATGGAACTGCTGTTGTAATAGTATTTACATCACCTGCTCGTCCATTTAATTCCTGTGTTGTTATTTTATTTTGTGAAAATCCAATAATATTCAAACAAGAAAATAATGTAAACATTAAAAATATTGAAATAAAACTTCTCATAATCAGACTATTGCTAAAATATAAATAAATACAAAATTACTATAAATTTTAAAGAAACGAAAAATATAAAAATTTATTATCTTAAAATCACAAGTTTTTCAAATTTGTTTTGTTGTTGTTCATTTGGTGCTTTAACGGTTAATTTGTAAATATATACTCCTTTGCCAATTTTATCGCCATAATCATCTAAACCATCCCATGTTATTGGTGTGCTATGAAAACTATTATTATTTAAAGTTGTTTTTATTGATTTTATTAATTTACCGGAAACAGTAAATACCTGAATTAAAACGTCTAAACTTGAGTTTATTTGGTTATGGTCGAAATAAAAATCGGTATGAGTTGTAAAAGGGTTAGGATAATTAAAAATATTTCCAATGGTTAAATCCAGAGCTTCGGAAACAACAAATTCGGTATATGCTTCAACAGAATTATTAAAAACGTCCCAAGCTTTAAATTTAATGTTATGTAAACCGTCTGAAATTCCTGATAATGGATACCTTACCGTTCCACTTTGATAATTATTCAAATCGCCTTCGTAGTAATCGTTTAAAACAATCGTTTTAGCAGTATTTCCATCTAAAACTGCTGTAATATCGTGCCCTATACCATTTCCAACTGTGTTTATTCCATTTTCATCATGAAGTTTCGCATAAATATAAGGGTTTTCGTCGGTAATACCACCATAAACAAAATTTTCATCGTTTATATATAATTGAACTTCAGGACCATTAACATCAGTAATAACATCGGTTGAATTTCCACCAATAAATACATTTGTAAATCCATGCGCATCGAACACTGTTCCATTTTCTGCATAATAGCTTACTTTTCCGTAACCTATATTATATTGAATATCTTTAGGCACAACAAAAGTAAATTCAAAAATAGAATTAGTAATTGTTGCCTTACCTTTATATAATACATTGTTTTGTAATTTAAAATAAAACGTTGAACCACCATCATTTGCTAATGTTGCAATTGTAATTGGTTTATCAAATATGGTTGGATATAAAGTGCCATTATAATTAACAACTGGCGTACTATCTTGATTTACAATATGTCCTTTAATAGTATATTTTTGCAAAGCATGAAGAGTGTCAATAAAAACAGAGGTAGAAACTCCATTGATACTATCTGTTAAAACTAAATATTTTGGGTATGCTAATTTTACAGCAGGGTCGCCTAATAACGAAAAATTTCTTTTATTAATATCAGCATTACTTGAAGTTGCGTTTTTTGCAAGCATATATATATCACCAAGTTTAAAGTAATTTCTGTTAGAATCTTTTTTAAATATTCTATTAATAAATGATGAGTTTATAGCAAAATTCGAACCACTATATACTAATCGGGTAGTAGTAAACATTGCAACAGCTCCGCCATTTTGGTTTAAAATTACCATTTCTCCTGCCGATGTTCTTGCAAAGTCATCATAACGGCTAAACTCACATGTTGCTGTAATAAAAAGTGGTAATTTTTCAAAATTTGTCCACGAATTAATATCTGCCACGCCAATTATATGTTCATGTGTAAGCCCAATTTCATTTCCATGACCAGTATAGTTCATCAATAATGTACCCTTTTTCATCCTGTTTGATATTGCAGTATTCACGTCAGGATAACGGTCGCCATTGGGTGTAGTTATTTGCTGAAATGCATCTAAAAATATTTTATCAATATTATAAACATGGTAAGTAGTATCAATGTATGTGCAAAGTTGATTTGACTGTGACATGTGTTCGTTACTATCTTCGTCGTCGCCAATAAAAGTGAGCCAGTTTTTCCAGTCGCCATTGGTAGTTGGGTTATAATAATTTATTATTTTATTTAAAACTCCCTGAGCTTCAGCACTGTTTTTAACCGGTAATCTTCCAACTCCAATATCCAATGCTCCAACATAGTCATATTCATTATCATCTAACATTCCAAAATAATCGTCGGTGCAAAATGATGCTGTTGACGATAACGAAGATGTTGACTGATAAGTTAAGATAAAATTTGTGTTATATGAAAAATTATGGCGGTTATCATAAGACCCATCTCCATAAAACAAAAGGTATTTAGGCATAAGCGAAGTATCGGCACCTGCTCTGTCGTAAAACATTTTCATTAAATCTTTTATAGCAGTAACATCAGGACTGCCCGAAGAAAATTCGTTGTATATAATTTCAGGTGTAACAACTAACACGGATAAATTATCATTTGTTCTATGAAATTCTGCTAAAGTATTTGCATAAGTTAAAAAATCGGGATGCGACACTATTACCAAATCGGGGGTAACTAATCCATGTAAATTTTGATTTGCTACTTCCACAATATTTGTATAAGAATAAGTTATAGTACCATCAAACGCAATGTATTCGTGTAAAGTATCCGATTTTGCAGTAAAAGTAAGTAAATTACCATTTAAAACAGTAGGAACAATATAAGGATTAACTGGATTTGTAACATCTAACACAATAGTATTGTTTGTTGCATTTGTAATTTGAAATTCCGAAACATTAGATGCTCCAACAGATTTAATGTCTCTAAATTGAATCTGTCCACCTTGCATTGCAAGTTGTTTTCTAACATTTACTTCAATGTAATCGAGCCAACCTTCACCACCTTCGGCAGGTTTATTATAAGTAACATTAAAACTTAAATTTGAACTGGTTGGATTAAAAGATTTAATAAACCAATTATTATTTGAATAATTTGCCTGCACATTACCAAGTTGAACTGCACCTATACTTGCAGTACCTAATGAAGTACTATTAACACTAAAACTAAACGAGCTGGAAACGCTTGCTCTGCCATATACCATTGCCGAAAATGTGGCTTGTTCGGCTTGGTCAATCATTGGAAATGAAAAATCGAAATTACTTGTTAAAACATTATTAAAATATTCTCCAACCCATAATTTACCACTTTTAATAAAGTTAGAAGATTCTACTTCGTGATAATTATAATCATCAAAAGTATTTACTGTAACATTAGGCGAGTTAGTCTCAACTGGCAATGTTTGTAATGTTTTCGAACTTGCTCCATCGTCAGTAATAAAGTAATACGACTCATCGGAATAAGGGTGTATCGAATGGGTAAATATTCCTTTATCGGTGTTATATGACCAATATACAGGACCATGTAGGTAAAACAAGATATAATCGCCTGAATTAAAAATCCCATCAGTACCTTTTTCAAACCAAATAGGATTTTCAATTAAATCGTCGTGTCTATAATTGAAATTATTTACAGATAAAACTTTTCCTCCATTTCCAAAAATTTTAATTTTATCTGGGTTTGTAAAACCCAAGTCTGAAATTTGTTTATAAGTAAGTTTATAAATACCTGTTTGGTTGATTTTAATTTTTTGCCACTTACCAGAGTTTAACACAGAACTTGAAGCATAAACTCTACTCTTAATGTTTTTAAGTTGATTATTGTTTTCTGATTTTTTAAAAGTAAACGAAACCAATTTCTCAACTGTTCCTGCATTTTTATTATGCCGCAAAGGAATAAATGAAAACTGTAAAAAAGGTTTTTTCTTAATGTATGATACTGAAGAACGAAAAACAATTTCTGTAGGAATACTATCTATATTTAAAACACTTTTCAACTGACCTGAAGGTATAACTTCAAAATTTGCACTTACAATTTCAATTTTTCCATCATTATTATAAGGTAACATTTTAAATTGTTCATAATAATATGGTAAACCTGTAGAAATATTTTCGTAAACAGCGTTCGTAAAATTTAATAATTCGAACTTAGTGTCGTAAAGATTTTCTGCTTTGTTGGGCAACCAATTTATTGTTCTTTCATAATTTTGCCCAAAAGAAAATATTTGAAAAAATAAAAAATAAATTATTAAAGCAGGTAATGTTCTCATTTTATTGATATTACACATAGTATTTAGAATCAAAATTAATAATATATTTTATAAGTTTTTTATTTAACGAGAAAATTATACTATTATTGTGGTCAATAAAAATTATTTGTTAAAAATTAATTTTGTTAAAAATTATTCGTATAATTGCAAATTGTAGTAAACTCAAATTGAGATGATAAAAAATTACACCGCTATTATAATTATCCTATTATTAGGAAGTTGTGAATTTATTTATGCTCAGGATCCTCAATTTTCACAATTCTATGCTTCACCCTTATACTTAAATCCTGCTTTAGCAGGTTCAGTAAAATGTCCAAGAGCAACCTTAAATTACCGAAATCAGTGGCCTGCATTAGGCTCAACCTATGTTACCTACATTGCTTCTTACGACCAACAAGTTAGAGCATTAGAAGGTTCATTGGGTGGATACATTTATGCCGACCGACAAGGCGATGGTGCGATTTCTACTATTAATATAAGCGGTATATATAATTATACCTTTGTATTAAATAGAAAATCAAACTTAAGTATAGCATTCCAACCTACATTTATTCAAAAGAAACTTAACTGGGATTTTATTTTTCCAGACATGATTCATCCTTTATACGGTCCTATTTATCCTACGCAAGAAGGTTTAGTTCCAACAAATGAGGTAAAAAACCACTTTGATTTTTCGGCAGGTGCAATTCTTGCCAGTAAAAATTACTTTTTTGGTTTAGCTATTCATCATTTAACACAACCTTCAGAATCATTTAGAGGAAATGATGATGCAGTATTACCAAGAAAATATACTATTCATTATGGAATTAACATTCCTATTAAAGGTATGGGGTTGAAAAAAGGTGATTTAATGATTTCTCCAAATGTTCTTTTCCAACAACAAAGAGATTTTCAACAAATGAACTGGGGACTGTACCTCAGTCGTAAAGGTATTGTTGGTGGAGTTTGGTTTCGCCAAAATTTAACTTTCCACTACGATTCATTTATAATGACAGTAGGTTATGTGAAAGAAAAAATAAAATTTGCTTATAGTTACGATTTTACAGTTTCGCAACTTAAAAATCAAACTCTTGGTGCCCACGAAGTATCTTTTACATTTATTTTTCCTTGTAAACAGAAAAAACAAAAGTTTAGAACAATAAGTTGCCCATCATTTTAGTTATTAATTAAAATTTTAATTTAAAAAGGTTAAAATATGAATACCAAATTTTTCTTTTTCGCAATGTTGTTTGCAACATCGCTTGCTTTTTTATCATCATGCGACGATAAAAAATCATCAACAACCGGGTGGAATTATAACGATGAAAAAACAGGTGGTTTTGAGTATGTGTTCTACGAAGAACAAGAAACTGGACCTGGTTTAGTTCTTATTGAAGGTGGTACTTTCTCAATGGGACGTGTTGAGCAAGATGTTTTATATGAATGGAGTGCTTTCCCAAAAAGAGTTACAGTTTCATCATTTTACATGGACGAAACAGAAGTTCGCAATGTTGATTATCGCGAATATCTTTACTGGCTCCGTCGTGTTTTTGTTGATTATCCCGAAGTTTTTAAAATGGCATTACCCGACACACTTGTTTGGAGAAGCAAATTGGCTTTTAATGAACCTTATGTTGAATTATATTTCAGACACCCTGCTTATCAGGATTATCCAGTAGTTGGTATTAACTGGTTACAGGCAAACGATTACTGCAGTTGGAGAACCGATAGAGTAAACGAAATGATTATGGTTCGCGAAGGCTTGCTTTATATGGACCCAACAGGACAAACCGGTGAAGAAAATTTTAATACAGAATCTTATTTAGCAGGGCAATACGAAGGTGCAGTTCGCGACCAAATGCCCGACTACGACCCAAATGGTGATGTAAGGAAAGTTAGAATGGAAGATGGAATTTTACTTCCAAAATATCGCCTGCCAACCGAAGCTGAATGGGAGTTTGCTTCATTAGGACTTCTTGGTAATATGCTTGCTGATGAACGTATTTTCAACGAAAAAATATATCCTTGGAACGGACATTATATCAGAATTGACGACCGTTCGGGTTTCGACACAAAAGATATTGGTCAAATTAGAGCTAACACAATACGAGGTCGTGGTGATTATATGGGTATGGCTGGTGCTTTAAACGACAAAAACGATATTCCAAGTGATGTTAATTCATATTGGCCAAACGATTACGGCTTGTATTGTATGGCTGGTAATGTAAACGAATGGGTTATGGATGTTTACCGTCCTTTAACTTATGAAGATAACGATGATTTCCGTCCTTTCCGTGGTAATGTTTATCAAACTCAGGTTCGCGATGATGAAGGGAATATTGCAGAAAAAGATAGTTTAGGAAAAATTCGTTATCGTAATGTTACTGATGACGAAGCATTTAACCGTCGTAATTATAATACTGCTGATAATATTAATTACCTTGATGGCGATTATGAATCGAGCATTGATTATAACACAGATGACGTAAGTAAAGATAATACCAATTCTAAAAGAATGTATAATACTGGAAAATCTGCGTTAGGCGAAAATGGAAAATCAACTGTAAGAGGTGGTTTAAATATGACATCAATGGTTGATAACAGACAAAGAGTATTTAAAGGTGGTGGTTGGAAAGACCGTGTATATTGGATGTCGCCAGGTACACGTCGTTTTCTTGACCAATCGCAAGCACGTGCCGATTTAGGTTTCCGTTGTGCAATGCATAGAGTTGGGGGAGCTCAAGGATTAGGCAATTAATATATAAAAAAAATAATAAAAACCCCATTATTATGGGGTTTTTTTATTTAATTTAATGAATAAAGAAGATATATATAATCTGTACCTTAAGTGCAAAACTATTTGCACAGATACCAGAAATATTGCTAAAGACTCATTTTTTATTGCGTTAAAAGGTGCTCATTTTAATGGTAATTTATTTGCAAATGAAGCAATAAATAAAGGAAGCAAATTCGCTTTAGTTGACGAAAAACAATTTGCAAACAATGAAAATATTTTTTATGTACAAAATGCATTAACCGCTTTACAAGATTTATCGCAATATCATCGTAATAAGTTTGATATCCCTGTAATTGCTATCACTGGGACAAACGGCAAAACTACAACTAAAGAACTTATTTCGGCTGTTCTGCAAAAAAAATATAACATTGTTCACACAAAAGGAAACTTCAATAATCATATTGGTGTACCATTAACTTTATTAGAAATAAATAAAACCACTGAAATTGCAATAATTGAAATGGGAGCCAATCATCAAGGAGAAATTAAAACACTTTGCAATATTGCTTTACCTAATTATGGTTTAATTACTAACATTGGTAAAGCACATATCGAAGGATTTGGCTCACTCGAAGGGGTGTTAAATACTAAAACTGAAATGTACAGATTTTTAGAAACCAAAAATGGAAAAATATTTATTAATACTGACAATAAATTGTTACGTGGCAAAAAAAACAATCTACCTTATATAGATTACGGAAAAAATGAAAACAACTTTGTTACAGGCAAAAACCCACAATCAAATCCTTTTTTATCTTTAGAATGGAAAACCAAAGAAAATTCAAATTGGAATTTGTTAATAACTAATCTTGTTGGAAATTATAACTTTGAAAATGTTCTTGCAGCTATTTGTATTGGAATATTTTTTAAAGTCAATAATGAAGATATTACTGACGCTATTTCTAAATATATACCAACAAATAATCGTTCACAAATAATAAAATCAGCAAATAATACTTTATTAGTTGACGCTTATAACGCCAATCCTACAAGTATGAATGTTGCTTTAGATAATTTTTTTGAAATGAAAGCAGACAACAAAGTTTTAATAATAGGCGATATGTTAGAATTAGGGAAAGATTCTGATATAGAACACAAAATAATATTTAACAAAATTCTAAACTCTAACATAAAAGAAGTTTATTTAGTAGGAAAAACATTTTGCAACATTTCTGATAATAAAACATTTAGAACATTTAACAACATAACCGAAATACTATCACATTTTAAAGAAAATCCATTAACTAACAAACATATTCTTATTAAAGCATCGCATGGCATTCATCTTGAAAAACTTACAGAAGTTTTATGAAATATATTTTAATGAAACATTCATGACCAAAAATCCGATAGCTTATATATCATCAAACCATTTGTGGGCTTGATGGAGGAAATAATTTATTCCAACGACAAAGAATTATTAAGGCGTTTCATTGTGACAGTTGGCGTTGTATGTAATCGCGGCAACTGGTTAACATCCGAAAATCAAAACAAAGAGCTAAAAGTTCTTGCACAATCTTACGACTCGTTACTTTTCCTTACCAACAATGGACTTGCAGAGTTCATTGAAAAGTTGCTCTTCAAACCAACCAAAGAGTTTGCTCAAATTCGGAAAGCATTTATTTCAAGTTATACCATTACTCTTAAGTTTTAGTCCAAAAAAAATTTTTGTATAATGCCGAAATAGTAGCTGTTATAGGACTTCCGATAGCTATCGGAATTATTGGACAATTACAGA
>Ga0210044_10008130_pt1 | contig 13154 bp, 8 predicted proteins | sample CryGey13umfilter_2_FD_183959 | JGI IMG/M metagenome (GOLD analysis project Ga0210044, IMG submission 183959) | Groundwater microbial communities from aquifer in Utah, USA - Crystal Geyser 4/9/14 3 um filter (SPAdes) (version 2) | ecosystem: Environmental > Aquatic > Deep subsurface > Groundwater... | reverse complement strand
TTCTACTTCCACACCGTCGTCAGGCGACAAGGCAAGTTTAGCTTCACCACGGAACCGCGGGTCGATGTTGGCAATAAGGCTTACCTCTGTTTCCTGCAGGCTGAACCCTTTGGAGTAACCGTGGTCGTTGGGAGCCATGGCAAAGCCAGTGATAGGTATTGAGGGATCTTGCTTTAAATTTCCATAAGTGCCACTCATAATCATTGAGATGGCCGGATTGTATGTATTTACACTAGAAACTGCAGGACGGCTAGGCTGTTGTACGGGGACTTGTGCTTGCACAATCGGTGTTTTGGCTTGGCGGCTCTCGGCTTCTTTCAAACGTTGTTCGAGTTGCGTGATGCGTTGTTCGTAATTGTCTTTCAGTTCTTTGATCTGTCCGCGGATGTCGCGCAAATCCTCATCACTTGCAGCATAGACACTCAGAGGCAAAGTCAGTGCCACACATAACATTCCATGCTTAAGGGAACCTTTGTATATTGCCATATCATCTCACCCGGTTGTAATGCGTTACAAAGTTGTGTGCATTCCAGTGTATTAAGTGAAACTTATTCCTTTATTAATTTTCACATGAGAATTTCTTACTATTCTCTATTGCACGAGTTCGTCTGTGTGCTTTGCTATAAAAAAACACAGTAAATAAAAGGATTATCGTGTGCATTGTTAGCTTGTTCGCTTTGGTAATAATTTTTGCTGATACTCATTTAAGCTGAATGGTAAGACTGCAGCCAAAAAAAAAGAATAAGCAAATTCCTTATTTCTTACCTTTTGGGAATTCGCCAGTATTTTCGATCCTGCTTTGATAGACGTTTTAATAGACAAAATGCAAGCAAGCCGCGAAGCGGATGCCAGAAATGTGGACTTTGCGTGGTGCCCTTAAACATGATGTGCCTTCAAAAGCTGAGCGGAGGCGGGTACGGGTTTCATTTGAAGGCAAATGAATAGGCAATTACTTGAGGCTCAATGTGAAATAGAGTGATAATCAGCTTCAACCGATCTCTGAAAAAGAGAATCTGTTTGTCCCGAGTTTTTCAAACAATAAGCGGATTTGCTTTTCGCGAAGCGAGAATTTCTTTCTAATAGTGGCGCGTCATGGCTACTTCCTAATTGCGTCCCCGGCCTCAGATTTGCATTTCAACCGACAAGATATCTTGTCGTGCGATCCACTGCCTTCGACGAGCTCTCAAAAACCGTTTTTTACACTCATAAACTCATAAGGTTACTATTGCTATACCTCCTTCAGTCAGGTTGACATAAAGGAGGGCAGTTTTCACTTGGTCGACGTTATGTTCGCAAATCAAAGGCTTGCACGTCTATAGTATTCGCTGCATTGTAGATGTTAGCGGATACCTCTGGAATCATGAGGGCGGAATGGTTCATCATCTTTATGCCGTAGCCGGACGCTTTCTTTTTGGTGTGCCAATTGATACAGAATCGGCAGAACCAGTAAAGTTAGTGCAGTTGACGACAAAATTCCTCCAATCACAACCGTCGCGAGTGGCCGCTGCACTTCGGCACCCGTACCGATCGCGATTGCCATGGGCACGAAGCCCAGGGAGGCCACCAGTGCGGTCATCAGCACCGGGCGCAAGCGGGTGAGTGCCCCCTCCTGGATCGCTGCATCAAGATGCATGCCTTCATCGCGCAAAGATCGGATGTAGGAAATCATCACTAAGCCATTAAGCACCGCAACGCCTGACAGCGCAATGAAGCCTACACCCGCCGAAATGGAAAGTGGAATATCCCGCAGCCACAACGCCAGTATCCCGCCGGTCAAGGCAAACGGCACGCCGGTGAACACCAGCAATCCATCTTTCACGTTATTAAACATCGCAAACAACAGCATAAATACGAGCAGCAATGCGACAGGAACCACAATCTGCAAGCGCTTTGCTGCTGATTGCATTTGCTCAAAGGTGCCGCCCCAAGTTGTCCAATAGCCAGCAGGGATAGGAACCTTCCGCTGAATTTCCTGTTCGGCTGCGGTGACAAATGAGCCAATATCCCGCTCCCGTACGTTAGCGGTTACCACTACGCGACGCTTGCCGTTCTCTCGGCTGATCTGGTTAGGTCCAGGTGCCACTTCAATAATCGCAACATCACTAAGTTGTAAATAGTTGGATGGTGGGCGACTAGTGGCCCCAAAGTGTTCAATGTCGCCCATTTGCATATAATTTGAACGAAACCGGTCGTTAGCTTGAATATCAGGTAATTGAATCGGAAGTTGTTTGAGTGCCTCCAAATCGCTCCGCAGGTTCTCAGGCAGGCGCACGATAATGTCGAAGCGACGGTCGCCCTGAAATAATACGCCGGCTTTATGGCCACCAATCGCAATTGCAATCGCATCCTGTACATCTCCAACGCTGACCCCGTAGCGAGCGGTTTTCTCACGATCTATCTGGATAGTAAGCATAGGTAAACCTGTTGTTTGCTCAACTTTGACATCCGTTGCGCCGGGAATCCTGGCCAGCACGCTTGAAATTTCATTGGCGGTTTGGTTCATTTTGTCCATGTCATCGCCGAAAACCTTTACGGCCACATCGCTGCGAACGCCCGATAACAACTCATTGAACCGCATCTGGATCGGCTGAGTGAACTCATAGTTGTTGCCGGGTACTTTGGTCACCGCTTGCCGCATGGCATCAATCAAGTCGAGCTTGCTACGGTCCGGATTGGGCCACTTTGATTGCGGTTTCATCATCACGAAATTATCGGCGACGTTAGGTGGCATGGGGTCGGTGGCAATTTCGGCAGTTCCCATCTTGGCGAAAATCCTGTCGACCTCGGGAAATTTTTTGATGGTTCGCTCCAGTTCAGCTTGCATCTCGACCGCCTGTGACAGGCTGGTTCCGGGAACGCGTAGTGCATGCAGTGCGATGTCGCCTTCGTTTAGGCTCGGCACAAACTCGCTACCCATGCGGATGGCGAGCAGGCCGCTAAGTATCACAGCGACAATTGCCACAGTAAGTACCAATTGTTTGTTAAGCATTGCAAAATTAAGCATTGGTTGGTAGCCGCGTTTGGCCAGGAGCATCAAACGGTTTTCATTTTCGCTGACTTTGTGGCCGATGAGTACCGATACTGCCGCAGGAATAAACGTGACTGACAAAATCATGGCTCCCAGCAAAGCAGCCACAACAGTGAATGCCATCGGGTGGAACATCTTTCCTTCCACTCCGGAGAGTGCGAATATCGGCAGATAGACCACCATGATGATTAACTGGCCGAACAAAAGTGGTCTACGTGCTTCTTTAGAGGCTGTAAATACCTCATGAAAGCGTTCATCGGGAGTTAATGCCCGGCCTGCCGTGGCTTGCGCATGAGCGAGCCGTCGTATGCAGTTCTCTACAATCACCACGGCGCCGTCTATGATGATGCCGAAGTCCAAGGCTCCCAAGCTCATCAGATTGGCGCTGACCTTGTTAGAGACCATGCCAGTGAAGGTGAAAAGCATCGCCAACGGAATTACCAAGGCAGTAATAATGGCGGCGCGGATGTTGCCGAGAAATATAAACAGGATCGCAATTACAAGCAACGCGCCTTCAATCAGGTTTTTTTTAACGGTGTTAATGGCCTTGTCGATCAGAATCGTGCGGTTATAGACTTCATTGGCTATCACGCCTGGTGGCAGCGTGCGGTTGATTTCTTTCAGGCGCTTGGCGACGGCTTGGGAGACTGTTCTGCTGTTCTGGCCGATTAACATGTATACAGTGCCGAGCACCACCTCGCGGCCGTTCTCGGTCGCGGCGCCAGTTCGCAGTTCCTTGCCGATACCGACTTCGGCCACTTCTCGAATTCGGATAGGTACGCCCTGTTGGTTGCTGACAATTATGTTCTTGATGTCTTCAATCGTGGCAACCTGACCAGGCGCGCGGATCAGATACTGCTCACCGCGCTTTTCGATATAACCTGCCCCGACGTTGTTATTGTTACGCTCAAGTGCTGTAATCAGGTCTTGCAGTGTCAGATTGTAAGCCACCAGTTTGTTAGGGAAAGGCGCGACTTGAAATTCCTTCACGTAACCACCAATGCTGTTTATTTCGGTCACACCGGTCACATGGCGCAGCTGCGGTTTTATGATCCAGTCCTGAATTTCGCGCAGGTCGGTGGAGTTGTAGGGCGAGCCATCGGCTTTGAGAGCACCTTCCTTGGCTTCGACCGTCCACATGAAAATTTCCCCGAGGCCGGTAGAGATTGGCCCCATGCTGGGTTCGATACCCGCCGGTAACTTGCCCTTGGCCTGCTGGATGCGTTCATTGACGAGCTGGCGTGCGAAGTAGATATCGGTACCGTCCTTGAAAATAACAGTGACTTGCGATAGCCCATAGCGCGATAGTGACCGGGTCTCCTGCAAATTGGGTAGGCCGGCCATGACGATTTCGATTGGAAACGTGATGCGCTGTTCGGATTCCAGCGGCGAATACCCAGGTGCGGTAGTATTTACTTGAACTTGCACATTTGTAATATCGGGAACGGCATCGATCGGCAAATTCTGATAGCTAAAGACACCCAATACAGCCATTCCAAGCGTCATCACCAGCACCAGCCAGCGCTGATCAATGGCAAAACGGATTATTTTTTCGAACATAATGGTCTCCTAGTGATCATGGCTGGCGCCTGCTTTACCCAAGTCGGCCTTGATCAGAAAACTGTTCTTCGCGGCGTACCTCTCGCCTGCATTTAACCCCTTGACCACTTCAATAAACTTGCCGTCGCTACGTCCTAGTTCCAGCGGGTGTGCTTCAAAGAAGGTGCCATAGCGGACAAAGACTGCCGTCCAGTCGCGCACAGTCTGGATGGCATCTGCGGAAACCGCCACCGGCACCTCGATCTCATCAGCCACCAGCTCGATATTGACGGGCAGACCAGGTCGCCAGACCCCTTTGGGGTTAGGTAGAATGATGTGTGCTTCTGCTGTGCGAGTCTGCTCGCCCAGTAGCGTGCCGAGATGCTCCACGGTGCCACTGCTCTGGAAATCAAAAGAGGACGCTTTGACGGTAGCCTTCTGTCCGATTTTCACGGTATTCAGATCTTTGGAGTAGATAGTCAATACCGCCCAAACAGTGGACAAATCAGCCACGACAAAGATGTTGGCATCTTCCTTGAGTACTTGGCCGACCGAAATTTGCTTCTGCATCACGGTGCCATCGATTGGCGCACGAATTTCGTAGCGTGTAAGATTGCTGCTGTTCGTCAGAGAGCCGCCGAGCGAAGCCAGCTTCTGTTTTACTCTCTGGCTGATGATTTCGGCTTCCTGCATGGCATTTCGTGCTTGTAAATAGTCCTGCTCGGCAGAAATTTTTTCTTCCCACAAACTTTTTTCGCGCTCGAAGGTGAGGCGTGCCAAACTTAGCCGTTTTTGTGCTGCCAGCAGTTCACTTCGCAGGTCGGCCAGCATTTGGCTGGAAATCACTGCCAGAACGTGGCCTTTGCGTACTTGGTCACCGGCATTTGCATTCACCGACTCAACCACTCCGGCTAGTCGCGGTACGACATACACCACTCGGTCTTCGTTGTAGCTGATGTGACCAATAAGTTGCAATGTGCTCTGGATGTGTGCGGGTCCAGAGGTCAGCATTTCGATGCCACCTTGCTCGATTTGTTGATCGGTCATACTCACGCGTGCCTCGATCTGTTCATAGGTAAACGAGTAAGGCTTATTCCCGAGCTGCGCGTCGATCGTGACTTTGAAAGAGTGCGGCTCCTCGACTACTGCATTGCCTTTCAGATAATCATTCTGCTTTACGAAGTTGATTTTCTGAGGCGTGCGACCAAGGCGCTCGAGGGTGAGTGTAACCTTACTGGCTGCAGGGTCGAGTGGTTTGCTGTTCTTGTAGGTGTAGATGCGAAACTCAGGTTCCACGCCCGCTTCGAAGATCGTTATCTCAACCCCGTAGCCGTCTCGCGTGAATAGCTTTCCACCGTGTTGACCTGTATGTGATTCACCTTCTGAGTGTTCGTCATGTGAGTGGTTTCCATTCTCCTCGTGCGGCTGCTGCTTTGTGCCTTCTTGGCTGTTGAGAATCAGCATGGAAATTATGATGCCGATCACCAGAACAACGGCAATGTACATGGTTTGCTTCTTGTTCAGATTAAGTTTCATGTCGATCTCCCTATGGCGTTTCGCGACAGGCTTCCATGGTTATCAGAGTGTAGAGTCATCAGGCGCTTCGCCAAGAACGCGTTCGATTTCGGCAGCAGATCGATGTGCTTCTGCCAGGGCGCGCAGGTATTGAGATTTTGCCTGGAATAGTGTGCGCTGAGCGTCGAGCACTTCAAGGAAGCTGAACTTTCCCATAATGAAACCTTTGCTCGCTGCATCGTAGGCACTTTGCGCACCCGGTAAAATTTCTCGCTGTAAAATTTCAATTTCTTGACGGGCAACATTAAGACGTTCGAGTGCTTGAGAGATCTCATTATTGAGACGGATCGCGGTTCCAGACAGTTCGTCCCGTGCTTTGTCAGTGCGGCGTAGCGCCTCCAGAATATTTCCTTGGTTGCGATTGAAGATCGGGATTGGCATTGATACGCCAAGAAGTGCTTGGTTGAGACCTATTTCAGCGTTACGTCTGCCACCCAAGCTAAGTGTCACGTCTGGAATGCGAAGACTGCGTTCCACTTCCACCAGTGCTTGTCGGCGGTTCACTTCGAGCTGCGCGCGAGCTAACCCGGGTGAATTTTCCAGGCGTGCAGTTAAATCATTCAACGTGGGCAGTGCAGGTAGCGTTTCAATCTGCCCTTCAGCTCGTTCGAAACGAGGCGTTGCATTTCCCCATATAGCCGTGAGTCGTTTGCGTGCCATTTTCAGGCTGGTGGCCGCTTGGCTCCGTTCAACCCGGACGCTGGCTTCGGCAACACGCGCCTTGGTTTCTTCGACTGGGGATACTTTGCCAGCCGTCACTCGTTTTGAGGCAGTCGTGGTTGCACGTTGTGAGAGTTCGACCAACCCTTGAGTTAAAAGATAGCGTTCTTGCGCCACAAGCACATCAAAAAAAGCTACCATGACGGCTGCGCGAATTTCTGCACGCATGGCATTCAATTCTGCCGAGGCTACATCACGGCGCCGTTCTGCGGCAGTAATACGCGCGGGGCGTTTGCCCCCAAGCTCTAAAAGCTGGCTGACATATACTGCAGTGAGACGATTTGCGGGGCGCGGATCCTCGATTATCGCTTCAACTCTCGGGTTCGGTCTAAGACCAGCTTGAAGGATTGATCCAGCGACTGCTTCGAGTTCTCGTCTGGCGGTAGACAAGGTTGCATTGGCGCCATAGGCTAATTCGAGAGCGGCTTTTAATGTAAGTGGGGCAGCGGGTTCGGTAATGCGAAGTGCGTTACTCCCGGCAGCCTCATAATTGCCGAGGATTGCCTTCTCAAGAGCTAAAGAGGGATTGAAAACTAGCGCCGCCAGCCCTAGCGATAAAAGTAATATTCTCATCCAATTCTCCTGGTGATATAGGAAAGAAATCCGGCGAGACATCGAAACATGTTAAATGCAAAAATTAACGTCCCGCCGATTTAACCCGGATATTTCATATTGCGCGCAAACTCGTCTCCCTAAATGTTTGTTAAGCAATTTTTGTTCCGTCGGATGCATGAATATCTACACCACTCCTTCACATTGTTGCTGATCAAACAAGTGGGGTTCGCAGGATGAGCAGTTTTACGAGTTTTTGCATGCAAATCCTGCGATAAGAATCTCTCCTGACTCGTAATAACTCTGTTCACTACTATGCAAACATATGAAACTCCAAAGTTTGATATGTTACTTACCTTAGGAAAACCGGAGGTGCCTGAGCTGGAGGGCGGTAATACGAAAAGCGAAAACTAGTTTGTTTTGTTTGGCCAATAATGGCCAAGGCTAGCGAATTTAGAAAAGTAGCTGAAAATTCATGATGTGACGGCCAATGATGATCTGTCAAAAACAGGATGTAATTATCTTTATATCCTTGCACCATGCCAATGGCCGGTGATTCCGCCTTGACAGCGCTCAACTCTGGTTGGGCCGTTGCAGCTCCCCCATGATCGAGTATGTCGCCATTGAGGTGAAAGTGTATGCTAGCGGAATGAAAATCGTCGCTGACATGGGCATGCACTAACGGTGCGATGCATTGCAGCATCGACAGTAGCCAAACCAAGCTTAAATTTTTCCATTTTCTCGTCATATGATCAATTCTGTATTTATGTCAAACATCAGTCACTAACGCAATTTTGTTATTGTGAGCATTGATAATAAGGCGGGAGGCATAAAAATAAAATAGGTAATTTGCTTATTATTGATTAATGAAAAGTTGTTAGCCATTTTCAGTTGTGTGCATTCTTGCCAGGATACCGCGAAGCGGAAGCTCACAAACTAGACTCTTGGAGAATCTGTCATTCACTTTGCAGCGTGTCAGCTGAGGTAGATGTCTAAGCGCGCGTGATAGTAAGAATCGTGCTTATCCGGTTATCACACCCACCTACTAGAGGTAGCATGTTGAGCATCTGTGCCAATCTGGAGCGCTCATGGTTATCGACGTGCTTGATCGAAACGAACTGCCTTTCCCTCACTCGCTTCCCGAGTTCCAGCGCCTGTTTCCAGACGAAGCGGCGTGCGCGGCCTATCTTGCGTGCTCGATGGAGAGAAGGGTTCGTCTGCCCGCACTGCGCGGTGGCCGATGAACCACGGTACATTTCTACGCGCCGTTAGGTACTTCGATGCCGGCATGGTGCGCCCCGACCAGGACAGGATCGGCAGCAAGCCGGATGAGATCGTCGAAGCCGACGAAACATGGATTGGCGGACGCATGCGGGGCAAGGGTCGTGGCGTCCACGACATGGTGCTCGTGGCCTGCGCCGTCGAAGTCCGGCAACAGCAAACGCACCAGTAGCCTCAACAAGCGAAAGACCGGGCGTTACGCCGGGTGCGTCGATTATTGCCGACGATTGGAGCAGCTATGCGACGCTTGGGAGACGCGGGTACCGTCATACCGTCGTCGCTGAGCGAGGCGATATGGAAGTCGCGGAAATCTTTTTGCCCATTATTCATCTCGTATTCTCCAATCTCAAGACCTGGCTGCGCGGCATCCATCACGGCGTCAGCCCGCAACACCTGCAAGCCTATCTCGACGAATTCACCTTCCGTTTCAACCGACGCTTCTACCCATTAACGCTTCCCGCTCTCTGCTGGGCATCGCGGGCGATGTCACCGCCCAGATCTATGCCGAGCTTTACTCCGCAAAGTCACGAAACACTACATCGAGTAGGCAGGTGTGACAACCGGCTAAGCATGGCCTGAATTAACGCGCCAGCGTTCGACCCTACTGATGATGGAGGGCGGGTGAGAGCCTGTTTTCTACTCTACCCAATCTGTTTGACTTGGTTGCAGCTTTGCTAGCTTCAAAACCTTCGTATACAGACCGCCACCTAATTCACCAATCCTTTCTCGTGTCAAGTTATTTCTTTGCATGTTTGTGGATAGCTGTTCATGCCGGGATTGCTGTCGTATTGAAGCTGAATGTCTACACTTGAGTTCTAATGAACAATTCATGTTTAAGAGTTTCGTTAGCCAAAATAAGGATTTTGCTTATTCTCTTTTTATATTCACTGTCCTACTATCAACTCGTGGGAATGCGGTAGCTTTCGCACCTGCTCAATTATCTTCATAAATTTTTTTATTAAGGAGCGAATCATGAAAAAAATTATTATTAATTTTGCTATTGTTTCCGGTCTTGCATTAGGGGCTACATCGGCGTATGCGGTACAGGATCCAGCCGGGTGGCAAAGAGAAGGGCAACATATGATAGAAATGAAGCATGATAAGAGCTTCGATGATTTGTCGAATTCAGTGACTAATAAAGAGTACAAGGAATATTTTGACAAGCAATTCAAGCATTTAAAAAAAGATCCAAAAGGCAGAATCTCACATGAACAAGTATTATTTATCGACTTCGTTTTAGCAGACACCAATAAGGATGGTGCACTGGACTCAGTTGAAGCGCAACATGTTCCGCTGATAAAAGATCATTTCGATGCAATCGATGGCAGTATCGATAGCAAGAAGGATGACAGAGTAACAGGAGATGAATTAATAGAATTCATGGCCACCTGGAGGAAAAATCATGAAGGAAAGATGTTGCATTAAGCTGGCTAGATTTTTCTTAGGTAACATTTAACGACAACGCGACTTTAAAGTCGCGTTGTCGTTTCTGTATGCAGTGGATTGCGGTATCGAACTCAGGAAACTCCATCATATCTTTATCATCTGCCTTGCACACAAGACAGGTGTCCGGTTGCGAAACATAAAAATGAATAGTGACAGCTCAGCATGAGGCAGGCGAAGTGGATTACCCATGAAGGCGTGGCGAAGCAATTCGAACGTATTGTGGTCCTGCTTATGTATGGTATCGAGGTAAGAAGAATGGATGATGCAGAAGTTCTCCGCCCCGTTGAAGGTACGGAAGCAACCGGAGATTTTTTGTTTCACTTTAGGCATTCGGATCGCGCGTTCACCCAGATTTTTTATAAAAGGTAAGCGAAGGTCAGTCACAAAATGCAGCACCTATCCGCATGTTCAATCCGCGCCAACAGCGTGGCTGGTGAAACTTCCAGCCCATACAGATCGTCGATCAGTTGCGCGCTTCATACGAGCGGCAACAGTTGGTTTTGCGTCAGATCAACCGCCAGCGCGCGCCTGTCGATAATAATCCAGAATGCAGGCAAGGATACCGCGAAGCGGAAGCTCACAAACTAGACTTTTTGAGAACACGTCATTCACTTTGCAGCGTGTCGGCTGAGGTAAATGTCCAAGTGCGCGTGATAGTAAGAATGTCAGTGTCTTTGCGGATGCCTGGCGGGAGTGGGGAGAAAGGCGCAGCCAGTTTTACGATACGTCGTGCCGCTGCGTCCAGTATGGGCTGTCGGGATGAGCGACTCACCTCAACGTTTTCTAAGCTGCCGTCCGCACGGATGGAGACGCTGAGTTGCAGTTTGCCGTAAATATTTTTTTGACGCGCTGCTTGGGGATAGTTCATGTTTCCTATGCGTTCTACTTTGATGCGCCAGTCTTCAATATATTGTGCGAAGCGGTATTCTTGGGTACGTGCACCAATAAACTTCCGCCGTGGCAATTTTTGATAAGCATCAAAATTCTTGCTGATCTGTGCTTCCAGACGCGCGATCTCCAGCCTGCGTTGCACTATGTCCAAGTTATTCGCACTGTCACTAGCTATTTGTTGTTGTTCTTGTCCTTGGGTTGTTAGTTGCGGTACGCTGTGAGTGCTTCTGGCCGCCTGCGCCAGAAGCAGTTTGACCCCTTGCTCGAGCTGATGCACGCGCTGGGCGGATTGCTCAGGTGTGAATTGTTTGTCATCGTTCAATGCAGGCATAGGACTTTTTGCGCGGCGGTTTTCAGGTGTATTGCCACCGCCGTCAAGGTTGTGTTGCGCCAAGGCATCTGCCTTAACAGGGCGTGACTTTGATTTGCTGTTTACCAGTACCACTTGCAGCGGTTGCATGAAATTAGTAACTTTGCGTGGGTCGGACAAGGTGAAGCCGATGCCAAACAGCATGAAAGTATGCAGCACTAGCGAGAATGCCAAGGCAATTGCGATTGGCTGTTTGAACAGCGCTAGCAAGCGGTGGCCTCTTCCGCGACCGAGGATATAAAGCGAGCATTGAAATTCAGGTCGAGTAGGTCAATTTCGCCTATTTCCAGGATTACTCGCGTGTTAGACGGTAATTCCGGTAATGATGGAACGCGGCAAATCAGCGGAATATGCACGAGCTTTACCAGGTTTTCGCGTAACACCAGCGCTTCGGCTTGCTGAATATTTTCTTGTACCAGCCAGCGTAAACACCAGTAGCGTTCCATATGGCGTTGGAATTCGTTGTAAAGTGCGTAGGCAACCTCGAAATCGCGCAAAATAGCGAACAGTGCTGTGTCATTTTTAGTGTAGGCGGGTGGTTCTTCTCGCAACAGGCTGATAATCTGGCGCTGGTTGACAAAGTCTATATATCGGCGCAGCGGTGAACTTGACCACATATACTGTGCCACGCCCAACCCTTGATGTGGTGCCGGCACGGTGCTCATCTTTACCTTGCCATTGTTTTGCGTGCGGTAAATGCCCGCAACGTCGTGTGTTGCGAGCAACTTGCCCCATTCCGAGTTAACGAAAATCATCAGCTCTGACACCACCTTGTCGATGGGTGATCCACGTTGCCGAGTACTGATGCTGACGCGATCATTTTCCACGTGAAAATTGTAATCCACCTGCTGGATACTATTTTCGGTAGATTTGCCGCGCGTTGCTTCCAGCTTTTGCGCTAAATTCCATAAAAGCGTGAGCTCTGCCGCAAAGAGAAAATCCTGCTTGCCAGCTGCCAGCGTATCTTCGTTAAATAACGGTTCCAGCGTATCGTGGCGCAGGTTTGCAGCGATATGAATGCGATCAATTCGGCTTTCCGTGCCGAGCACGGCCAGGGTTTCGGCATCGACTTCGATATACATGGAAAGTGACGGGCAAACCTTGTCGGCACTAAGGGTAAATGTCTGCACCACACTGTCTGGTAACATGGTGATCTTGTCTCCTGGCAGATATACCGTGGACATGCGCTGCATCGCGATGTCATCACCTGGCGATCCGGGTACTATGCCCAATGAAGGGGCGGCTATGTGTACACCGATACGCCAATTGCCATTGGCAAGCTTTCTAACCGAAAATGCATCGTCAATTTCTGTGGTGGTCGCATCGTCTATGCTAAATGCAGTATCCTCTGCAAGTGGCAAGTCGGGCCAGACAGTCAGTTCGATCTCTGCAAAATCAGTTCCATGCGGGAAATTTTCAAACAAAAAGCGTTGCAAATGATAAGCATGCGAGGATGGAATTGCTCCACAGCGTTGCAGCAAGTGTGCGGCCGATAAGTGACTGGCAGTGCAGGCGGCCTCCAGTGCTTTTACTTCGATGGTGTTGCGATCCGGTTTGTACAGCAGATGTGATAACTTGTCTGTAAATTCCGGTGGCAAGGTGAAAGCGATCAGCTCGTTGGTGTAACGCGCTTGCAAGGCAGCTTGCAGACGTTTTTTTTCAGCGCTGGCTAGCGCCGATTTAAGAGCATCCGGTGGTGCAGCCTTGTAGCGACCCTTGCCTTTTTTGTAAAAGTGCATTGGCGAGGAATGC
>Ga0210044_10008127_pt1 | contig 13162 bp, 6 predicted proteins | sample CryGey13umfilter_2_FD_183959 | JGI IMG/M metagenome (GOLD analysis project Ga0210044, IMG submission 183959) | Groundwater microbial communities from aquifer in Utah, USA - Crystal Geyser 4/9/14 3 um filter (SPAdes) (version 2) | ecosystem: Environmental > Aquatic > Deep subsurface > Groundwater... | reverse complement strand
CATCTCGGGAATCATGACATTGCTGCCAGGAGACGTCATCGCCACAGGAACTCCTAGTGGGGTCGGAGCGCTTTTGCGGGGACAGGTTGTCGAGGTGACGATCACTGGCATTGGGACGCTTTCGAATTCCGTGGGTTGAGAGGCGTTAGGGTCTGCCGGAGAATACGTGGAGCGTTTTTGTCCCTAACCAGGACTTGGCGTTCGTGATGGAAGCAGACCCCAATCTCACCACAGAGAGCACAGAGAGCACAGAGAGAGCTTCCTTTCTCTTTCCTCCGCTATGGGCTCAGTTCTTTGCTGGCCGTTGACCGATAATATCTAGAACTCGCATGGTTGGCCGCAGTGAGGGGTCACCTTAGTCCGCGCAACAGTGGCATTGGCGTCGGAGAAGATGCTTTCCCGCTCTGTGTTCTCTGTGCTCTCTGTGGTGAACTTCGGTGCGCTGCCAAGGGTTCCTTAGAAGGCTAGGTGTGAAAGGAGGAGGTTGATGGTTGCATGTTGTCTGGCCTGAATTCGTCTACTTATTTTCCGGCGAGCCCTTACTGCCGTCGCAGCAAACAAAAAGACCAGCCCTTCTGGGCTGGTCTTTTTTTGAACTCTTCGAACGCGAGATCTTAGGAACCCGAGGGCTGACCGAAGTTCTGGAGGTCGTTGCCAACCTTGTTGGCGAGGCTGGCGATGTCGGTGGGCAGGTTGGCGAGGTCGGAGAGAACCGCGTTGGCGGTCGCTTCTGCGGCGTCGAGGTCGGCGATGACGCCATCGTAGTCGGCCTTGGCTTTGGCTTTCTCTTCGGCGGAGGCGAGCGGGTTGGCTTCGGTGGCCTTCAGAGCGGCTTCGGCCTTGGCGCGAATCTCGGCGACGTTCTTGATGGTGTCAGGAGCCGAGGCGAGGAGGTTGGTGACGTTGGTGGGCAGGACGTAGAGGAGGTCCTTGCGGAGGTTGTCGACCTGCGTGATCTTGGCGGCGGTCAGTGCGCCAGCTTGGTCGTCGGCGTTGGCGGTGTAGCCAGCCAAGGACTCTTCGCTGGCCGGGCCACAGTTTTTGACGTTGGCGTAACCGACGCGAGCGGCCTGGAGGCCCTGATTGGCGTCCTTGGCGGCAGTCTGGTCCTTGGCTTGGCCGGCGTCCTCAACCACTTGACCCGCCTCGGCCTTCATGGCTTCGAGGGTCTCTACCGGAGTCTTGAAGCAAGTCTCGAGCTGGGTCTTGATGTTGACGATGTCCAAAGTCTTGACGTCAACGCCCGAGAGCTCACCCATCTGACCGGCGTTGGTCTGAGCGGCTTCCCAAGTGCTCTTGGTGTTCTCATAGTCCCCCGTGATGGCAGCGTTGAGAGCCTTGGCCTCATCAACTGGCATCTTCGGTACGCTCACTCCACCACCGCATGCGCTGAGGAGTAGAGCCGACATCGCGACGATCACTGCATAAATTGTGCTTCTCATGAATGCCTCCAACCCGTTTGGTAACACGGTACAGACGCGCTGAAAAACGCTCAGCGCAACAAGAGTAAAGAAACGTTTAATGAACGACCCGCGCGTTATGCACGCTGACGGAGCCCGGTGTCAAGGGGTTTCACTGGGGGAAAGTCGGCAATATCTGTCATATCGAACTGGCGATCGGGTTCTTCGCGCGCGACTCGGAACAGAGGTGGCTCGAAGCGACCTCGCGTCCCTCCGCGCGATCGCGCCTGGTTGTCGTCGGACTGAGCGCAGCCCCTTGTCCCGTCCGGAATTATGGGTGAGCGACGAGCAACGGGGTCGTCAGCGTTCGCACCATACGTTCGGCCGCATTCCCAGCAAGTAACCCGACGAGCCCTCTCCGGCCCACCGTCCCCATGCACACTAGGTCGGGCTCAATCTCGTCCACGAAGCGCGGGAACTGGTCGCCGAAGATCCCGACCCGAACATCGATGGTCAGGAGGTTCTGCTCGATGAGTGCGTCCGCGTTGGGCAACGCCCCTTGGACGAACTCGAGGATGCGCTGTCTTGCGTCGGCCACCAAGGCGACCTCTAGGGCTTCGAGCTCTCCGCTGGTGAAGGTGCTCACTCCTCTTGCTGTCACACAATGGAAAACGCTGAGTCGCGAAGAAGGGTGACCCGCTTCGACCAAAGCCGCCCCGATGGTCAGCGCTCGGGCGGCCGCCTCGGTAGGTTCGACGGCGACCAACACCCTTCGATAGCCCCCGTCCGCTGGTCCCGCGGTGGCCAAGGTCGGGAGCGAGGTTCTGGACATCAACTGCTCAGCCACCCCGCCCAACACGTGCTTCTCCATGAATCCGTGGGCTCTAGGCCCGACACAGAGGAGGTCAGCCGAGCACTCGTCAGCGGCCTCTGCGAGAGCCAAAGCCACCTTATTGCCCACCCTTGCGACACCCTCCACTCGCAAATTCGCGGTGTCGAATCCAGCCAGGAACGCTTTCATTGGGGCGAGGTCGGCGCTGCTGCCTTTGGAGGCCAGCACCACGTTGACCACGGTCGCCTCGCAGTCGTGGACGCGAGCGAGTCGCAGCGCCTCACCGACAGCTCCTTTGGAGCTCTCGGAGTAGTCGGTTCCTACGACCAAATGCTTCAGCTTCCAGCTCATCGCCACCCCCTCACGAACCCGTCCCGTCACGTGCGGAACTCACCTCGAGCTCAAACGTAGCCCATGTCGGCTGACCGGGACCATTCCTTGATGTTGAGCGCTTGCAGATCCTGAATGACCCGTACGCTGCGCTCCTCGTCCTGTCGAAGCCAGGTTCCCTCTGAGTCGTACGTCGCCGCGATTTGCCTCCCCACCACCACGATCCCCAAGAGCAGTCGTGCCGTCGCCGTGACCAAGTCGAACGCGACGATGAACCGGTGGTCGTTCTCACCTTTTGCCAGCCCACGAATCGTCCCATCGGCATCGGAATGGAGCGACAACACCTGAGTGATAGGAGCGAGGCCCGGCTCTGGTTCCACGACGCCGATGCGGACCAGCCGCTCGTTGTCGAGGTCCCATCTCCACAGGACGCGGCCCTGGTCGACGACGACCAAGGTCTCTTTGGACTTGAAAGTGCTGAAGGCCATCCCAATGATGTCGGGCGCCTGCAGCGTGCTCAGCTTCCCCTTGCCTCTCGTCGAGCGCACCTCGACCCGGTCAGCGTAAGCAAACGCTTCGAGATCGCCGGCGCGGTTGATCGCCACAGCCAACACCACCCCGTTGCAGGGGCGGATCTCTTCGTCGTCGCCATCAAAAGACCAGATCCCACCCTCACCGACGCCGACGACCCCGTACTCACTCACGGCCATGCGCGTCAGCGGCCAGGGAGCTCGAGCGCGTTGGGAGAGCGTCTCGTTCGAGAGGTCCACCTCGAAGACCTGCCCATCGTCCAACGCCACGTTGAGGAGCGGAAACTCCAGGCCGGGACAGTACGAGACTGCGGGAGCGGGCAGCGGCCGGACAGGCAATATGCTGTGGTTGGGCTCCAAATAGGCGGTGAAGTTCTCGCCGCGCAGCCCCACATAGCCGACGTCTTCGAGCAGCGGGAGCTCCCCCTCGAACTCTCTGACGCCCTTCGGAGTCGCGAAGAGCCGTCCGCCGTCCTCGAGCGACAAGAACGACACCTGCCCGGTCACGTCTCCGACGGCCACGAACTCATCCGTGGGGTCGACCGCGACAGCGGTCGCTTCGCTGGGCATTCGCCGGACCACCTTCGAGCGTTCCTCCCGGAGTGGATCCGTCCTTAGGAGCAGTCCGGACTTGTCGGCGCTGAGGATCCACTGACCTGTAGACGACAACGCAAGGTCATTGATCTCGACGCTGTGAACGTCCAGATCGCGCAAGACTCTGCCACCCTCGAGGTCATAGGTCACCAGACGACTGCCCTGAATGGTGGCGACGTAGCGCAGCAAGGGATCGAGGGCGAACTTTATCACCTTCGAGGTCTTGGGGATCGGAAACTGAGTCCCATCCTCACGAACGAGGCTGATGCCTTTCTTGGTTTGGACGACATGAGGTCCCCGCTGCGCCCCCTCGAAGAGCTCGGCTTCGTTTACGGCGACTCGCCAACGCTCGCCGCCGGCAGGGGGGCGCGACCAATAGGTCGTCTCGTCCTGACGGCGCTGGCTCACGACGATCCGCTGGTCGGGGAGCCAACTCACCGTGCTGACCGTGTCGACCGCGATGGGAGCGATCAGCAACACCTCAGGGGGATCGAGAGTCCACAGACGAACACAGGGTGTCGCGTCCAATGCGGCCAGCACGCTCGACTGCGGCTCGAACGCCAGCGACAGGATGGGCATATAGTGCCCAGTCTGCGGCACGAGATTGACGTGACGGGAGAGCCGAATTTTCTGTGGTGTGACCAGGTGAGCGTAGTCCACTAAGCACCTAAGCGCGTCATCATCTTCGAAACAGATGAGTCAACTGGAATTGGATGAGTCGTCACCCCGCGTCAAGACGGCCGGGCTCATCTAGGTGGGTCCGAGATGGCCTCGACCCCTTGCCAAAGTCGTCAGCAGGCGCGCCGAACATGACTTTCATGAAAACCACTCGGCACCGTCACCTACTCTACCCTTCATCGAGCAGGTCGCATCTTAGTCGGCTCGTCGAGACGCCGCAACGCGGTTGAGCCCCGTCGACTTGGCTCACGAGTCGGGCGCGGAATAGCGTGCACGTTCGCCCTGCCCATCTTGAATGACGAGGCCAACGGCGAGCAGACTTTGCAGAAGCTGCATGACCGCGGTCTTCTTCATCCGCGTGCGGCGAGCGAGCTGTCGAGCGGTCGCCGGGCCGTGGGCCTTGAGCGCCCAAATGATCTGGCGCGCGATCTTCGGACCGTCGGGCGTCGATTCGGTGATGGGCAGGAGCATTTCGAGGCGGTCTTCCAAGGTCGGGGCGTTTCCGTCCTCCGAGGTCCCTGGAACCACGCGTCTCGAGAGCTTGGGCACCTCTGCCTTGACGGCCTTCTCGACGACCACCACGACCCGCTCTCTCTTGGGGGGCTTGACGATGGGCTCAGGGATCTCTTCGACGACGACAGTCTCTTTCCGCGGGTTCTCGGCTTTCTTTCGGCCGTTCAACATCTTCCCTGGGGCATCGGCCGTGTCTCGTCGCCGACGAACCAGCACCGTGGGCCCCTCATTTCTGGGTTCGCCCTCATCACCCTCCTCGGCCACCGAATCTCTGGAGGACGAGACGAGCTCCGCACCTGGCGGCACGGCTCTGCGTTCCTCTTCGACGGGAACGGGGTCCTCGAACTCTTCGGGGAGAGGCGCAGCCTTCGGGAGCGGCTTCTCGACCTCTCGCAGTCCGAGCTGCTCGGCGAGCCTGGCGGTCCGCAAGAAGACCTCACCCAAGAACGACTCGAGGGAGACCTTTGCGCCCCACCCTGGTGGATCTCCGAGGCGCCGTAGGACCTGCTGCTCGACCTCGGGCAACGCGATGTGGAAGCGATAGTCGGTCAGGTCGTCCTGCGCTTCGAAGAAGTTGACCCCGTCGAGCTGTCCGACCGACAGGCCGAGGTGATCCTTGCCCGAGTTGGCGATGGGCTCGCTCTCGATCTCGCTGCCGGAGCGAGCTGCGCGCAGCGCGGCGAGCACGTCGTCTCGATTGCGTCCACGGAGCGAGAGCAGGAGGAACGGATCTTTGTCGAGGGCTTCGCCGAGGATGTAGTGCGCGGCGGCGATGTGTTTGCAGGGGTTCGCCCAATCCGGGCAGGTGCAGGTGGCTTTGAGTTCTCTGAGCCGTCTAGGGAAGAGCGACAAGCCGCACTGTTCGAACACGTCGGTGATGCGCTCTGGCATCTCGCCTGCGAGCAGATTGGCGGTGAACGCGGCGCGGTCTCCGAGCACCTCGATGACCTTCTTCCACTGGGATTGGGTCAGGGTTCTCAGCGCAAGGGTGACCTTGTAGGGGCTGGGGCGTCGACCGGAGACGAACGCCTCGACTTTGCCGGCGGTCACCTTCAAGTCGGTGACGTGGCCGCTGCGGGCGTAGGCCATGCCTCTTGGGAGGCGGTTGGCGTACGCCGTGCTGACGCTCTCGATGGCCTCGATCCAGCGTTTGCCCCACCAAGTGTGGCCAAACTCGCCCGGCTCTCCGAGCACCACGGGTGGCCGCGGATTGACCGGACCTCGCCGGCCCTGGCGCCGTTTCTTCCCACGTGCCGTGGGTTTCGGCCCTTTCGGGCCGCGCCCGGCTCGGGAGCGGTCGGTCTTCGTCTCGTTGGCGAGGGTTGTAGTGGCGTCGAAGACTCTGCGTCTCAGCACGGCGCCCACTGGCGCATCGTCGGTCTTCGGGAGGGGGAGGGGAGCTGGTTTTTCGTCAGTCGGCATCGTCGATGGTCGAGTCAGAGCCCAAGCTCACGAGCTCACGGAGCGCCTCGGTATCGAGGTCCGTAACCCATGCACCTGTGCTGTCTACGATGGTGTCTGCCAGAGAGCGTTTTTCCGTCAACATGACGTCGATCTTCTCCTCGAGCGTGCCCAGGGAGATGAGCTTGTGCACCTGTACGTTGCGCATTTGGCCGATGCGGAACGCCCGGTCGGTCGCTTGGTCCTCGACCGCCGGATTCCACCATCGATCGTAGTGGAAGACGTGGTTCGCAGCGGTGAGGTTGAGCCCAGTTCCGCCAGCCTTCAGGGAGAGCACGAAGATCGGGGGGCCGTCCTCGTCCTGGAAGCGGTCGACGAGTTCGTCTCGCTGGGACTGAGGCACGCCGCCGTGAAGGAAGGGGACGTCGGTGTCGAAGTGCTCTGAGAGCACCTTCACGAGGATGTCACCCATCTGTTTGAACTGGCTGAAGATCAAGGCGCGATCGCCGTTGTCGATGATCTCTTCGAGCATCTCGAGGAGTCGTGTGAGCTTGCCGCTGCGCGTCTTCTGTTCCTCGTCCTTGAGATAGAGGATCGGGTGATCGACGACCTGTTTCAGCCTCGTCAGGAGCGCCAGCACCCGTCCGTGCCGTGCGATGCCCTTGGCGTCTTCGATCTCGCCCATGGCCGAGTCGACCAGCGCTTGGTACAGCGTCGCCTGCTCTCGGGTCAGGGTGCAGTAGACCTTGGCTTCGAACTTCTCGGGCAGATCCTGGATGATGTTGGGGTCCGACTTCACCCGACGCATGATGAACGGGCCTACGAGCCGCCTCAGGCGGTCGAGGACCTCGTCATCGTGGTAGCGCTCGATGGGCATGGCGTAGCTGCGTCGGAACTTCTCGAAGGTCCCCAGCAAGCCTGGGTTGAGGAAGTCGAGAATGGACCACAGCTCGCTGAGCCGATTTTCGATGGGGGTCCCGGTCAAAGCGACGCGGAACTCGGCGTCGATCTCGCGCACCGCTTGCGAGCGCTTGGCGGTGACGTTCTTTATGGCTTGCGCCTCGTCCAACACGAAGCGGGCCCACTTCCGTTTCTTGAGCAGGTCGACATCGCGTGTGGCCAGCCCATAGGTCGTCAGCATGACCGTATGCGGGATCCTCATCTGCGCATTGAGCGCCTCGAGGGTGTTCGCGCGGTCGATGCCGTGGTGCTTCACCACGTGCAGGCTCGGACCGAACTTCTCGATCTCGCGCTGCCAGTTCCCCACGACGCTCGTGGGGCAGAAGAGCAGCGTTCCACGGTTGTCGTCGGGCGCAAGCTCTTGGTGATAGAGGAGCTCGGCGATGAGCTGAATCGTCTTGCCCAGGCCCATGTCGTCGGCGAGGCAGCAGCCCAGGCCGAGGCGAGACTGGTAAACGAGCCAGGCCAGGCCTCTCTCCTGATAGGGTCGCAGCTCGCCGCGGAACGTGTCGGGGACCTGGATGCGCTCTTCGACGAGCTCATCGCTAGACATCTGTTCGACGAGCTCAGCGATCCGCCCCTCAATCACCACTTCGATCTGCTTGTTCGGGGCGCTGGGGTCCGCGACGCCAGTGAGCGCGCGACTGAGCGCCTCGAAGCGACTCATGGTTCCCGCAGCTCGGGCGTCCGCCAGGAGATCTTCGATCCCCTTGAGCTGCAGCGGGTCGACCAAGACCCAAGTCCCTCTCCAGCGCACGAGCGGCTGTTTGAGGTCGGAGATCTGTCTGAACTCTTCGGCGCTGATCACCTCGTCGCCCAGCGCTGCCTCCCATTGGAAGGCCGCCAAATCGTTGAGGCTGACGTGGCTCTGGTCGGTGCCGAACTCGCCGGGCTTGAGGTCGCGTATGCGCAGCCGAGCTCGCAGTCGACGCTGGCCCTGACCGGTCAGCTCCTCGGGGAGACGCACATCATAGCCAGTGGCGTAGAGCACCGGTCCGGCCTCAGAGATGAACTTCCAGGCTTGTCTTGCGTCGAGGAAGACCCCTTCTGGCCGAGACTGCTCCAAGCTCTCTTTGATGGGCTCGAAGAGCCGACCCGCCTGGCCGAGATCGGCCAACATCTTCTCGTGGGGGCGATCGAAGCTGTGATCGAGGATCCGCAGACGGCTCGAGCCCACGTTGAACACTTGCCTGGCGGGCACCGCCAGAGACGGGTCGTCGACGGCGACCAGCATGTAGCGCAAGTACCAAAACGCCTCATCGCCGGCCGAGTCATCGGGCATCTCGAGCCACAGGCCCGTCTTCGAGTCGACCTCTTTGGCGGCCTCCTCGCTCTTGCCAAGGACCCAGGAGAGCCACTCGCCGAACTGGTCCAGCAGGGGCGGATCGTCGTGATGGTACTCGAGGAAGCTGTCCTCGGCAGGTCCGAGCAGGGCCTTCAACCAGCGATGCTCCCATCGTCCGAGGTCGCGCATCGGCAGCTCGGAGAGGGCGATGCCGTCCCGCCACATGCGGCCATCGCCGTTCCCGTTGCGGCCTTCCAAGTCTTCGCTGTCTTCTTCTTCTTCTTCTTCTTCGTCGTCGCGCTCTTCTTCGTCGCGCTCTTCTTCGTCGTGGTCCTCCTCGTCTCCCTCTTCATCCTCGTCGCACTCCACCACAGGCGCGGGGATTGCGTCGACGACAAGGGGCGCAACGGCCTCGAGAGCCCGCAGCTCGAGTTGCGCTTGCAGCAGCGCAGCGCGCTCGAGATCGTAGGTTGACTCGGCGACCTCCAACTCTTTGAGCGGCACGAGCAAGGCGTCCATATCGAACCAGGCTTGCCGGGTCGTCGAGCGCACCAACGAGTCGACCGCTGCATCGAGGAAGACCTTCACGACCAGCTCGGGATGCCACACACGGGGGGCTCTGCGGCGTCTTCTTCCGCGGCCGCGGCGATCCCAGCGTCGGCGCGAGGCGGGTTGGAGCAGGGCGTGGGCGCTGCCGGGCATATCGGTCGCCAAGCGGCGCACGCGGCCAACGTCGTGGGAGGCCTCAACCGCGGCGAGCCAAACCGCCCTGAGACGACCTCGAGAGGCCCTTTGAATCGAGGGGATGAACGACTGACGGGCCACCAATTCGAGGGCCAGCTTCGCAGCTAGACTCCAGATGGTGAGGGACGCCGTCGGCCGGTAGCGCCGTCGGGTGTGGCCACGCGGCGCAGCCTCCTCAACTGGATCATCGAAGCTCACGGGGCCGAGCACGCGGACGATGTCCGCTGGTTTGAGGGCGACCCCGTGTTTGGCGACGACTCGAAAGCGTTTCTCCTTGGGGAGGACCAGCTTCACCGTGGTCGGCAGCAGCTCAATCGATTCGTCGATCGACAGGCCGAGCCGCCCGAGCGCAGTCGCCCAGGGGAAACGCTCTGGGCGCTCCGGTCCCCATAAAAACAAGAAGCCGTCCGCTGGTGACCCTTGTTTGGGCACGAACGTGGCGTGGATGGACGCGGGGGTCCTGTTCCCTGAGTGTGATCGCCGTCTTGCCATGTTATGCAGCGAATCCTGTTACTACGGAGCCGTTCTCGTCGTCCCTGAGCACGAGCAATAAGGCGCTGTGGCCAAGTGGAGCTGGCCTGCTCCAATCCAGAACCAGAGGCGGCATGAGTGGTGTCGTGGTGTTGCAGTTCAAAGTCACCGACGCTCGGACGAGCACCGACGGTCCGCGTGGGCTTTAGTCGCCTTGCCAGCCTCGAACGCTCGCTAACTCGTTCGATTCAGATGCAAAGCCGCTTGACCACCCGGGGTGAGCCACGCGACGGCTGGTCGGTGGCAATCCTTGTTTGGCGTTTGACGAAAAATCGTCCCTGCGTGCCTTTGGAGTTCTACGGAGTGCGTCGGTTCGGCCCCTCATCTCTCACCACGCGTCCATCACGCGAACCCACTCGACACACCGTAGAGCGTGCACCTTAATTCGTGTTCGTGCGTGGGTCAAGCGCCTTGAACTCTCGGACCTCATCCCGTCATCCGTGTCAAAGACTAGATGAACCCCTCGAAGCCTCATGGTACACTCTCGCCTCTGCCAACGCGGGCTTCACCGCGACCTTTCCTAATCTCGCTACCCAGCTCGCCACCAAAATCGATAAGTGATGTCCGACAGCATCGAAGAAGTCGCGCTCCACGAAACCACCCGAACCCGCTACCTCAACTATGCGTTGAGCGTCATCACCAGCCGCGCGTTGCCTGACGTCAGAGACGGTCTCAAGCCGGTTCAGAGGCGCATCCTCTACGGGATGCACCAACTCCACCTCAGCCCCGACGGCAAGCACAAAAAAAGCGCTCAGGTCGTCGGCGAGGTCATGGGTAAGTACCACCCCCACGGCGACACCGCGCTCTACGACGCGATGGTTCGCATGGCCCAACCCTTCTCGCTGCGCTACACGCTCGTCGACGGCAAGGGCAACTTCGGCTCCATGGACGGCGACAGCGCAGCCGCCATGCGCTACACCGAGGCGCGCCTCGCGCCCATCGCCCTCGAGCTCCTCAACGACCTCTCCGAACACATCGTCGACTACCGCCCCACCTACGACTCTTCGAACCAAGAGCCGACCGTGCTCCCCGCCGGGTTCCCCAACCTGCTGGCCAACGGCGCCACCGGCATCGCCGTCGGCATGGCGACCAACATCCCGCCACACAACCTGCGCGAGCTCATCGACGGTTGCGTCCTGCTCATCGACCAGCCCGACTGTACCCTCGAGCGCCTCGTCAAGGTCATCCCTGCGCCCGACTTCCCCACCGGCGGGGCGATCCTCAACACCGCCGAAGAGCTCCTCGAGATCTACACCACAGGCCGAGGAGCCATCGAGCTGCGAGGCGAGTACCACCTCGAGGACGAAGGTCGCGGCAACCGCATCATCATTACGTCGGTCCCCTACACCGTGAACAAGGCCCAGCTCGTGGAGCGCATCGCCGACCACATCCGAGCCGGCAAGCTCCCGCTGCTCGTCGACGTGCGAGATGAATCCACCAACGAGATTCGAGTCGTCCTCGAACTCAAGACCGGAGCCGATCCCGAGGCCGTCATGGCCTACGTCTTCAAACACACCCCACTCCTCAGCAAGTTCCACGTCAATCTCACCTGCCTCGTCCCCGTCCCCGGTTCCGACGTCTGCCGCCCCGAACGCCTCGACCTCCTGACCATGTTGCGGCACTTCCTCGACTTCCGCTTCCAGGTCGTCACTCGCCGCTTGCAGCTCGAGCTGGAGAAACTCCTCAACCGGATTCATATCCTCGAGGGGTTCGCCATCCTCTTCGATGCTCTCGACGAGGCCATCGCCATCATCCGGGAGTCGCAGGACCGCAAAGACGCCGCGCTCAAGCTCGGTGCCCGCTTCGGCATCGACGAGCTCCAACAAGACGCGATCCTCGAGACCAAGCTCTACAAACTCGCCCAGCTCGAGATCGAAAAGATCCGCGACGAGCTCGCCGCTCGCCTCGCCGAAGCCGCCCACATCCAAGCGCTCCTCGCCGACGACGGCGAACGCTGGAAGCTCATCCGCGACGATCTCAAGGCGCTCAAGCGCCGCTTCGGCGACGAGCGGCTCAGCCGCTTCGCCGTCGAAACCAAGACGCTCGCCTACTCTAAGGAAGACTACATCGTCGCCGAGGACGTCTTCGTCATCGTCACCCGCGACGGCTGGCTCAAGCGCCAGCGCAGCTACACTGGCCTCTCAACCATCCGCGTCCGCGAGGGCGACGAGGTCGGATGGTCCATGTACGGGTCCACCCGCCACTCCCTGATCCTCTTCAGCGACCGCGGCAAAGCCTACACCCTGCGCATCGACAGCGTGCCGGCCACCACTGGCTTCGGGGATCCCGTACAGGCGCACTTCGATTTCGAGGACGGCGAGCGGGTCGTTGGAATGATCCTGACCGACCCGCGTTGCCTGCCCGAGTGCGAGGCCCCGAATCGCAAGCAACCAGCCCTGCCCTTCGACGACGAGGTGAACGACGACGAGGTTGCGACCTCTGAAGAGCTCGAACCTCACCTCGTCGCTTTCTCACGCGCCGGGCAAACCCTCCGAATGAGCCTGAAACCCTACGAGCCCCCCTCGACCGTCGCGGGCCGTCTGCTCATGCGCCTCAAGCCCGACGAGGACGACGCCATGCTCGACGTCCTCGTCTCAGGTGGGAACGAGCTCGTCTCCATCATCTCGAGGGCGAGCCGCGCGCTCACGTTCCCAGTCGATGAGATCAGCGTCATCAAGAGCCCCGGGAAGGGCGTCCGCGCCATCAACCTCGACAAGAAAGATTTCGTCGTCGGCGTCGCCCTCACGGACCATCGCCAGGACGGCCTCGAGGTCGAGACCAACCGCGGCCGCAGCATCGTCGTCTCACCGCGCCGTTTCCCACCCGTCACTCGCGGCGGTCGTGGGCGCCTGATCATTCGCCGCGGGCACATCGCCAAGGTGCTGCGCCCAGTGGTCGAAATTAGACCGGCGGTCAGCGAGGACGCCGGGACTGGCTCGCCCACTGCGCCAAGCGAGCTCGACGAGCTCAAAGACGGGCTCGCTTCGTGGGTAGAACTCGCTCCTTCGGGAAACTGTTCGTCGCCCCTCCCCAACGACCACGATGGGAGCGAGGAGGAGGACGACTGAGTTTGCTGGGGCTTGGGAGAGGGGGGGCTTGGGAGCTGGGGCGGCGAGGTCGTGGTCGCGGGCCCCACGGTCTGGTGGGGGGCTGGGTCGTTCGAGTGCTGGCGACGGGGCCCAGCCGAAGAACGCCCGCCCCCTCGCGCCCGAGCCTTCCCAGCCGAAACTTCAACCCGCTCGTCGCGACTCCAGGCCTCGAGCGTCAGGCGGGTGCGCACACGGCTGCCGAGCGGCAGCAGAGCGCGGCTGCGGAAGCGCTCAGGAAGCCGGCTGTCGCCGCAGAGCACGATGGTGAGCAAGCA
>Ga0210044_10008124_pt1 | contig 13167 bp, 12 predicted proteins | sample CryGey13umfilter_2_FD_183959 | JGI IMG/M metagenome (GOLD analysis project Ga0210044, IMG submission 183959) | Groundwater microbial communities from aquifer in Utah, USA - Crystal Geyser 4/9/14 3 um filter (SPAdes) (version 2) | ecosystem: Environmental > Aquatic > Deep subsurface >... | reverse complement strand
TGTGCGCCCCGTGTCTGTGCGCCCCGTGTCTGTGCGCCCCGGGTCTGCGCGCCCCGTGTCTGCGCCCATCCGAAGCACGCGCTTACCCCCGCCCCGGCCACCAGCAGACGGGCGCCGCAATAACATCAGCATGGCGAGAAACCCGATAAATATCCGGCGCATCATCGCACCCTCGCAAAAAAATGAGCGCGACGATCCATCTCCGCCCCAAGATACACCGCCGAAGGCGGCATTCTGCGGCGTTGACAGACGACCTCCACACGAATGAGGTCTCCCGCCGTCGGCGGCGCAGGCGACGCCGGAACACCAAGATCGGCGGCGCTGAGCGCTTGTGTCGTGGTCGTCGGGAACACTCTGATCGATGGCGCCTGGAGGCACAGAGAAGTGATCGCAGACACGCCCCCCGTGTTCAGCGCAAGCGAGAGATCGCCCGTATCGGCGTAAATATAGGCGACGCGGCGCGCCATGAGCTCCGTCTCGGTGATCTGCAGCGCCTCGACAACCATATCAGCCGCCGACATGATGGTGATCGTGAAGGCCAGAAAAACAAAACTGAACTCCGTCAGAACGCCAGCGCGCAAAACACCGGTCCTCATAACACCGGTCCTCGCAACATCTGCTCCAAGATCGCCGGATTTGCGCGCAGGTGAACTGCGCACAAATCTGTCGCGAAACCACGCGGTGTGTATCCATGACTTGCGGAACAGCGCCCGACCAGGCAGCGCTGGACCAGATAAAGCCGCATCACAAAATGACGAACAACAAAACGCCGCGCATGATGACGAAGCCACGCGGCGGCGCCACAGGCCAAACATCACCCCAAGCCGATCTGCGCGTCGCCGAAGATCAAAATCCAACGAAAACCCTCCAGAAAACCACCGAAGCGGTCGTCGATACCTCGGGCCATGAGTCAAGGCTGCATCGCGGCCAATACCCGGGCGCCGCGACAAGCCCCCCCCCACAAGGACGACCAGACAACACCCTTGATATTGTCCCGAAAAGGCTGCTTGAAAGCCCGCCAAAAAATGACGCCGATCACACAGCCGATCACACAGCCGATCACACAGCCGATCACATCGCAGAAAACGCCGCCTGAACTTTCAGGATAGCGGGCGCGATGACCGACATGAAGATCGCCGGAAGAATGAACAGAAACATCGGCAGCTGCATCAGTGTCGGCAGCTTCTGCGCGCGCATCTCCACTTCGAACACGGCGTTCTTCTTACTTTCGCGCGAAAGCGTTCGAAGCGACGGCACCACCGGATTTCCAACCCGCTCGGACTGCATCAGGATAGACACGAAAGTCTTGATATCCTCGACGCCCGCCGCCCTGGCGAAATCCGCCAGCGCCCGCGATCGGTCGATCGACTGATCCAGCGTTGCGCGCAGGTCGCGAATGTCCCTGGAGACATCCGGAAAGCTCGAGCGCATCGACGCTTCCGCCTTGGACAAGGCGGTGTCGAACGCGGCGCCGGCGTCGAGATAGATCACCAGGACATCAAGAAAAAACGGAAACTGCGTGCGCACGCGCGCGAGGCGCGCCTTCATTTCGCGGTCGATACCCGAGTCGACCAGAATGCCGCCGCCGAACGACCACAAGATCAGAAACGGGACAAGAGCCACGCCCTTGATGTCCAGCGACGGCGCCATGAGCCAGGCGACCAGCGGCGCCGCGACCATGAAGAACCCCCGTTTCATGATGTAGCTTGTCATCGCCGTGCGATCCCTGCGCCCGGCGCGGTAGAGCCGGGTCGCCACTTCATTGCGATCGAACCGGGCGATCTTCAGGATGCGCTCGAAAAATGGCATCACCCTTTTCTGCAGGCCTTCCAGCTCCACAGTCGGCGCAAGTCTTTGCGCGACGTCGGCCTCGGACATCACCTGCGGAGCCTTCGAGACAGCGGCGCGCCGGGCCTCGCGACCGTATCGGGCGCGACGCTCCGACTCCATGGAGTGCACCAGCACCTGCCACCAGATCCCGATGCCGAACAGCAGCGCAAGCGCGATCAGGAATATTCTGGAGTCGGATAAAATGATCGAAGGGTCGATCCCGTCCACCCAGGCCATCAGCGATGATGCATACTCCATCTTGCGTCTCCGATCAGAGTTTGACGTTGGCGATGCGGATCGCAATAAAAGCGCCGATGAAAGCAAGTCCGACAGTAGACATATAAATGACATATCCCATCGTTGACTGCCACATCACCGAAAAGAAATTCGGGTCTGAATAACGCACATAAAGCATAAGCGCGATCGGCAACGACCCCAGCAGTATGGCGTTGAACCTGCCCTCGCCGGTCAGGGTTGAAATCTTGCGCTGAACGTCAAGCCGGAGCCTGGTGATCTCAACCACATCGCCGAGAACGCCGGCGATTGAGCCGCCTGCGCTCGCCTGCGCCTCAAGTGCGCTGGCGAAGATGTCATACTCAGGAAGATCGATCTGGTTCGCCGATATCTGCAGGCTGTCAATGAAATCGGCGCCGACCGACGACAGATCTCTCACGATCATGAGTTTCTCTTGCAGCGGGTTGCCCACCTCGCCGATGGCCTCGATAATCGCGCGCTCAGGGCTGTAGCCGACCAGCGCGGCGCGGCGGACATATTCAAGAAAGTCGATCATCTGCCCGATCATCTTCATTTTTCTGGCGTCGATGAACATATTGATGAACGACCGCCGCGACAGCCACAACATGATCGGAAACAGCAACGCCGCCTGCAACGCAAGGGATACGCCGGGCAGCCAGAACACCACCATCGCCGCGACAAGACTCAGCACCGCCGCAAAAATGAAGATCAAAACAGGATACGGCGGCAATCCAGCGCGGCGGAGATCGAAAGCCATTGCGGAGAAGGAGAAAAAACCGGTCTTTTTTATTCTGGTGCGATAGGTTTCAAGATCGATGTCAGCGCCCTTGAACACGGAAAGTATCCGGTCATCGGATGTTCCGGTTTTCCGGCCGATCAGCGCCACAAATGCGGCGCGGCGGCGATCGAGACGGATTCGCCACAAGAGAGCGGCGATCGCTCCGACCCCCGTCATGACGATGACGGCGATCACCACCACCTCGAAGGGGATGCTCAATGCGCCGACAACAAGCATTCAACCCTCCCAGGCGCGGCGGTCCGGCGGCGCAAAAGGCGACGCCTGGAACATCGGCGACAGACAGCGACCGAAGCAGATCTGCGGCCGCGCCTGAGATATTCTGCCGGATCCGCCAAATCAAAAATGCCGCAAACGTACGCGTCGCGCGCGGTGATCACGCGGCGCGTCCTTTGGGGCGCACCGCCTAGCGACTGAAGATACTGGCGAACAGCGTCGGCTTCTTCTTCTTGCCGGCGATGAACCGGCGGTCGAACTCCTTCATCGCCCGACCGAGCTTCCCGGGCGCCGAGAACATGGTCTCGCCCTTGATTGACGCCTTGGCCATCGCATTCGCGTCATAGGGAGCAAGCACGATTTCGGACGTCTTGTCAGAGAAATCCGCCGGCAGGATCGGAGCCGCCGACGCTTCCTTGAAGCGGTTCACCAGAACCGCCACGTCGGCGGAGGAGCCAGAAGCGTCGATCATGCGGCGGATGGCGCCATAGCCCAGAAGCGACGCCGGGGTCTGATTGACCACGATGACATTCAGCCCGACGATCTCGCGGCGATAGGGGGCGATCTGCCCTCTCCAGGGAATGTCCACCACGACCATGTCGAACGACGCCTGAGCGCGCTTGATCAGCGACCCCAGGGCGCCCTCCGCAGGAATGATTGCGGAGTCATGACGCACCGACAGATAGGAGAGGTTGCGCTCCGGCGAGAACACCGCGCGATTGAGAAACAGCGCGTCGACGCGATCTGGCGACACCAGCGCCTCAACCAGGGCCGGCGTCTCGCGCGCGCCATTGACATGATCGATGGCGAAAGAGACGGCGCCGCCGACGGTGTCGAGGTCGATCAGAAGCGTGCGGCGGCCAACATCAACATGACGGCGCGCCACCGCCACCGCCACAGAAGTGCCCCCGGCTCCACCACAGGTCGACCAGACATAGGTGACCTTGCCCGGGAGAAGATCAATCAGCGTCTCACGGCTCTCGAGAATTCTGGTCAGCGTGAGCGAGACCTCGTCATCCTCAGGCGTTTCGTCGAAAACGTCCGAGACCGAGAGCGCACGCAGGCGGCGGTAGAGCCGCGCGTCGTTCGGCACACCCGTAAGGATAAGGTCGAACTCGCTATCGATCGCGGCCTCACCAATTCTTGCCACCGCCGCCATCGGATCGCCGGCTGCGGATACGTCCATCACGACGATATCGGGCGCGACGACAAACTCGCCGAGGTCGCGCAGCGACGACTCGAAGTCTCGCACGCGCTCCTCCACCGAGAAATCCATCCGGCGCGCGGCCGCGGCTATCGTCTCGACGTTGCTCTTCGCAGCCTCGCCGCAAAAAATCACCAGACCAAGTCCGCTCATGCTTTCATCTCCTTAAAACCATCGCCGCCTTTGTGAGCGGGCCGAGTATCGCAAGACCGCCGGCCGCCCGGCAAAAACCCGACAAAAACCCGGCAAACCACCCGGCAAAACACCCGATGAACGCGCAAACGGCGGATCTCCGACAGGATCACTCTATCACCGGCGCGGCTTGCGATTTCGTCTCGGCATCCGCTTTCGGCGCCGATTTCTCGCCAACTTGCGAAATCTGGTCAAATCTCAGCGCGCCAAGCTTGTTCGGCGTGTCGAGCATCGCGCTGCAGATCCAGTCCTGGCATGCAACGCCATTGCCCAGGAGCGAGGCAAGGTTCGCACCCTGCCGGGTCACCAGAAAAAAACTGTCGCCGATGCCGCGCGCCTGATCCATCGCCTGCCTCATGCGGCCGATGGCGTCGGCGTCGGCGTTGACCCAGACCAAGGACGGCAGCACGACATCGATTATGGATTTCTCGGAAACGGTTTTTCCCGTTGGTTTTCCCGTCTGGTCGAGAACTGCGACGGCGACAGTCTCCTCCACTGGCGTTATGGATGTGGCCGCGCGCAGGACGCTTACATTCTCGGCGATCCGGACCAGAGAAACGCGGCTGAAGGCGCCGTCCGTGCGGCCGCTTTCGGCCCACACATCAAAGAGACCAGAGCCAGGCGCGCCGCCCAACACCACGCCGTCGGGGATGACCAGGCCACGGTCTGGATTCGCTTCGATCCAGAGATCGAACTCCGCCCTGGTCTCAGGAATGCGCCCAGCCGGCTGCGCGACGTCGCCGCTCGGCGCGGCCAGCGCAAGATCCAGCGGCGCAATGAAGGCGCCGGGCGCCACGTCGCGCGCGATCATCACGGCGCCCGCCGCCATGATCTCCTGCGCCGAGGCGGCCGAGTCGAACGCGAGACGCGGCGCGCCATCCGTATCACCAGCCTGGAACTCAATCGCTTCCAAATCGCTGGCCAGGGCCGTCTCTCCGGCCACATGACCCGTCTTGCTGACAATTCCCCACAGGACATCGTCTGATGGCATGAGATCCCTGAGCCCGACAGTCTCGTTTCTGCGGATGCGGCGGCCTGCGCGCGCAGCGCCGGTCTCACCGCTCAAAAACGCCTGCGCCGCCTCTGGAGACGGCAACATGATCTCAGCCGCATTGGCGGCCGACCCCGAGATGATCTGACGCACCCGCGCATTCACGCTTGTGATTTCCTCGCCGGCGCGGATCACGGTGGAGGCCACAATGCCGTAAACCGGCGCCGGACGCTGAAAATCCGTCGCCAGCACCAGATCGCCGGCCTTCACGTCTCGCGCATAGGTGTCGCCCAGCCATGATTCCGCGAGGTCATCAACCTTGATGGAAACCCCCTTGTCTCGACCCACGATCACAACACCCGGCGCGACGGCGCTCAATGGCCTTACGACAAACCGAAAGCCGGTGCGCGCAACGGAGGCGCCGGACGCGTTGTCCGCAACATGCGCGACAACAGTGACCCGGGGATCGAACGCATTCTGGATGAAGCCGTTCTTCCACGCCATCACGCCGACGCCGAACAAGCCAAGGAGAAGAATGACAGGGAGGAAGCGAATCATCTGATTTTCTCCTTAAAATACAAAATCGAGCGACGCCGCAATCTGCGGCCAGACGGCGAAGGCGAATCCGAGCGCCAGCGGCGGCAGAAACGGAAACGAGTCCATCACGGCGATGCGATGCCATCTGTCATGGTTCGCAGGGATCGCTCCGCGGCGCAGCCGTCCCCTCAGGAAAGGGCGCAGCGCCTTGAGCCCAAGGGCGAAAACGCCGCCGACAATTCCAGCCGTCATGATGAAAGCCAGGGAAAGATCCATGCCGAGCAAGACGATCGCCGGAATGATCAGGAGGCGGTCGCCGGCGGCGAGCCCCGCCTTCAGGCGCATTGCGCCCCACACCACAGCCGCCATAACGCCAGCGATGATGAGATCGAAAAGCGCGGCGCGCGCACCCATGGCGACGACGCCTCCAGCGTTTTCGAGGCCCGCCCTTCCCAGGATAACATCAATGCCGTCGAGCGCGCCAAACATGGATCCACCGTCGCCGATGACGAAAAATCCGGTGGGGAGACCATACATTCCAGCAGCCACGAACAAAATCTTGATGTAGACGAGACGGACGAAGCTCCGGATCATCCCTAGCGGCACCCGCATCGCCGCAAGGTCGCTCCAGCAGCCGAGCATCAGAACCACAAAGGCCGCCATGAACAGCGGCGGCGCGGCGTTGAATGGCGCGGCGTTGAATGGCGCGGTGTCCGACGCCGCAGCCCCAGCAATGCTCATCGCGGCGAAAAGCGCGACAGCTGCGGCGGCGCCGTAAACCACACCGGTGCTCAAACGGTCGACGGCAAGAAAAATCCCATAAAACCGGGCAGCCTCGACGCGAGGCATCATGTGGCGCGGCGCCAGCCACGCTTCGGGCCGCAAGGCGACACGCTGGGGCGCGGTCAATTTCGAGAACACGGCCATTATTGCGCCTCCAGCTGCTCGATAACGCCGAGAGCGATACTCTGCTCGGCCGCTACGCTTGTGGTGCGCGGCGACGAGACTTCCGGCCTCGCAATCGCAACCTGCGCCGCCGGCGCCGACTTGACGTTGCGGATCTGGACAACGCGGGGACGAACAAAAACGATCGTCTCGATGCGATCGACCTTCACGGATCGTCCGGTTGGCGCGCCAACGCCGGTGATCTCCTGGCCCTTTCTGTCTTCGCGATCCCGGATGATGCCAGCCAGAACCATCACGTCGCCGGGGCGCGCCTCCATGTTGGCGGTGACGATCCTGCTCGTCGTATTCGGAAGCCGCAACTGCACATCGCCAGTGTCGAAATCCTCGAATGCGATCAGCTCGCTGACATCGACCGTTATCGCCGACGACACCACCCCCGACGAGAAAGACCCCTCAACGTCGATGATCAGACCAGTCTCGAGATCCTCGACCTGGGTTGTGGTCTCGGTGTCGTTGGCGACCCCTCCAAGCACAGGGTCGGAGACAGACGTTCCGGAAACAGCGCGGCGACTTATCTCGCGCACATAGGACTGAACCTGGGTCGACTGATATTTCGAGGCGCCGCCGGAAAGCATGGCGAGCGACGGACGGCTTATGGTTCTCACATCGCCAAGCGTGCGCAGAAATGACAGCGTCGAGGCGATATCAAGCGCGCCAATGGCGCCAGAGAGGCCGACCGAGTTCACCACGCCGCCTACGCCGTCGAGAAACCCCGCGCCCCCGATCGCGATCTTTGTGCCTGGGTTGCTTTCAGCGACGGCGTCGAGATTGACGCCTATTCCAGCGCCGTCATTCAGCGACCGATCAATCAGCCAGAAGTCGTAGACGATCATGTCCCGGCCATGCTCGAAACTCTCAAACATCCGGTTCGCCGCCTCGAAGGTCGATCGCGTCGCCTTGAAGCTGATCGTGCCCGAGAGCGGATCGGCGAAAACATCGGAGGCCCCAAAGCCGATCAAAGCTTTTTCGATGATGTCGAGCGAATTGGCCATCCGCGGCGCCCTGGCGAAATATCGCTCAGTGCGGGAAAACACGATCCTGCCGTTGTCAATCCGCCAGAGGCTGTCGGTGAGCCGCGCCAGAGCCGCAAGAACCCCTCCAAGCGGGGCCGGCGACCGCTGAACAAAATAAATCTCTGCTGAAATCAGAGTTTTTGCGTCGAGCCCTTCGATACGCCAGTCAAGTCCGGTCTGATCGGAAATCAGCGAAAGAACCGCGCCAAGCGCCAGCGGCGCGGCGTTGATCTCGCGCACCAGAATATCGGGGACCGGATCGCTGGCCGTAGCCTCGATGCGGAAATTCGAAGTGGCGCCGCTCTCCAGAACAGTGATCGGCTTCTCGGAGAAAAAGTTCACCGCGTCCTGCATCATGATGTCGACGCGCGGCTCGCGCTCTTCGATCTTCGTATCCAGCAAGGGCCTTGGCCCTTCGACGATCTGATTGGGCGTCGCGCAGGCGGAAAGACCTGCGGCGAAGATCACCGGGCACAAGAAGCGCAATGAAGCCATGGGAGATATATCCTGCATACTCTGTTTCGGGACGACGCCACGGGAATATCAGGTCATTTCTTTGAGATGGAAAAACGCGGCGCTAAAAAATGCCGCGAGCCGGAAACATCTCCGGGGAACGGATCCCTCAGCAGAAGAACGCGGGCGCGCACAGGATTCGAATTCGAATTCGGATTCGGATTCGAAACGCCGACGCTCAGCGACGCGGCGCGGCGTCCACAACATCGATCATGGCGCCGCCGAACATGCCGAAAACCGATGCAGAGACAGAGGCCGTCGCCACCACACGGCCCGGCTCCACCACCGCAGAAGGCGGCGTCGCCGTCACATAGTCGAGACGTGCGAAGCGCGCCGCCAGCATATCCGCCGAAGCCACCCCGTCGCGCTCGGCCACAGCGGCGATCCTGGTCGCGCTCGACATGACGGAGGCGCTATAGAGCGCGAGCGCCATCTCTGCCGTCAGCGCCATCAACACCAGCACCGCCATATAGACGATGGCCATCATAAGGCCCATCGAGCCTTTTTTCGCGGTGGCAACCTGAGTGGAAAGACGCATTACGGACCCCTGAATTTGAATCTCTATTTAATAGATTGGTTTGATAATAAAATTCGAAACAAAAAGCATAAAAAAAAGACCTGTGTCTCCACAGGTCTTTCTTCAGATCCTCGTGACGCCGACGCCCCGCCAGGCGGGTTGTCGGCGCCGGCGGCGGATCAGAGGCCGGCCGAACCCAGCGCCGAATTGACGGTGTTGAACACGCCTTCGATCTTCACGCCCAGCGCCTGCACGGCGACGATGGCGACGACGGCGATCAGACCGACCAGCAGGCCGTACTCAACCAGGGCCGCGCCCTTGACGTTCTTCATGGTCTTCATGGGGAAATCTCCTCAGGAAATCAGCCCGGCCGCTTCGCGGTCCGCGCCACCCGTCAACAGCGACGGACAAAAAGGATTTTGGTTCTTCTTTGAGGATTCAAAACAATTATTGGAGTTTTTTCTAAATATTTTTTTAGTCGGCTGAAAGCTTAAATCATCGCGGGGCATTTTGAGTGGTTTACTGTATAATGCCAATCGATTGAGGCGCCCGTTCAGCGGCGCCCTGCGCAAGTTGCGCGTGATGTGCAAAACATGCCTGTAGACCGACAAGACGGCGCGATGAAATTGTCCCGGCCCCCGATCGCTCTTAAGCGATTGCTGCGGGCGGCGGGCGGCAAACAAAAAAAAGACCTGTGTCTCCACAGGTCTTTCTTCAGATCCTCGTGACGCCGACGCCCCGCCAGGCGGGTTGTCGGCGCCGGCGGCGGATCAGAGGCCGGCCGAACCCAGCGCCGAATTGACGGTGTTGAACACGCCTTCGATCTTCACGCCCAGCGCCTGCACGGCGACGATGGCGACGACGGCGATCAGACCGACCAGCAGGCCGTACTCAACCAGGGCCGCGCCCTTGACGTTCTTCATGGTCTTCATGGGGAAATCTCCTCAGGAAATCGGCCCGGCCGCTTCGCGGTCCGCGCCACCCGTCAACAGCGACGGACAAAAAGGATTATGGTTCTTCTTGAGTAATTAAAAACAAATCAGTGAACTTTTTTGCTTAATGAGCAAAATTCTTTTTTACTTATCCTATTGGCTCAAGTCGTCCCAAGAAAATATTCGCATGCGACAAGACCTGCGCTCGGCGCGGAGACCCAGAAAGAATGGTTTTGCGCCTCAGACGGTTCGTCCGGCGGCATGACCGCTTGTTCCGGGTGAGGGTGCGGCGCCATGAGGGTGCGGCGATCAGGGCGTCTTGCAACGGGCCCTTCCTGATTCAGTCCAGCGTGCAGAGGCATGGCGGACCGGAGGCGTCAGTGAAGCTCCCCGGGCTGCGGTTCGCCTTCGATCGCGTGAAACCCGGCGTCCGAAAATCACGCCACGCCCAAGCGCAGCCTCCACGCCCAGGCGTCGCGCGCCATCTCGGGAACGCCACGAACGGCGCGCCAGCTCATCTCACGCTCGGCGCGGGAGACATCTGCGACACAGGCCGCAACATCGCCCGGCCGCCGGGCCGCCGCGCGATGCGCAATCTTGCGTCCAGAGGCGCTCTCGAACGCATCTATCATCTCAAGAACCGAGAACCCGCGCCCGAGACCGATATTGAACGCCCTGGCGCCAAGCCGCTGTTCAGCCGCCTGTCCCGTCCACTCCAACGCCGCGACATGCGCGCGAGCAAGATCGACGACATGAATGTAGTCGCGCACGCCCGTGCCATCCGGCGTCGGATAGTCGTCGCCGAAGATCACGACGTCGGGTCTGACGCCGGCGGCGACGTCCGCCACGAATGGCGCAAGATTGGCGGGGGCGCCCATCGGCGTCTCGCCGATCAGCACTGAGGGATGCGCCCCGACAGGATTGAAGTAGCGCAGGATCGCCACGCCGCGCGCCGGGTCGGCGGCGGCGAGATCGCGCAACATGTCCTCCACCATCAGCTTGCTGCGGCCGTAAGGGTTGATGGCTGAAAGTGGATGGTCCTCGTCGATAGGCAGACGCTGCGGCTCGCCGTAAACCGTGGCGGACGACGAAAACACCAGTCGTCGGCAGCCGCAAGCGCCCAGCGCGCGAACAAGCGCCACCGTGCCGCAAAAATTGACATCGTAGTATTCAAGCGGCGCGCTGGCGCTTTCAGCCACCGATTTCAGGCCGGCGAAATGGATCGCGGCGTCTGGCATGAAATCCGCACAGATACGCGCCATCGCCGAAGCATCCCGAACATCGGCGACGACGACGCGCTGGGTCTTTCCCGAGATTGCGGCGACGCCGTCCAGCGACGCAGGAGTGGATGTCGAAAAGTTGTCGACCACCAGCGCCTCGTGTCCTGCAGCCGCAAGCTCGACGAGAGTATGAGACCCGATATAGCCCGCCCCGCCGGTGACAAGAACTTTCATGACACAACCTGTCGCTTGGCGACGGCGCGCGACGGCGGCGGGGCTGAAAACGGCGTTGAGGCGCGCCTGAGAAGGGGGATGGCGGGGCGCAGCGAAAGCTTGCGATAGCAAGCCAGATAGATAAGCAGAACCACCAGAAAGCCGGCCATGCACGGCAATGTCCTGTACCCGGACAGGAGCGCAAGGAGAGCGCACAGCGCCGGCAGCGGCCAAATAACGACCGCAGTCATGGCGTTTTCTGCGTTCGGGAAACCGATCGTCCGCGCAACCCTGCGGCCCACGGAACGTCGGACCAGCATGTGAAAATGTACGGCGTCGGGCTGGCTTGGATGATGGCCATCCCTGATCGTCTTGCGCCAGACCGAGAAAAGCATCTCGATCGCCGGATAGCCAAGAACAAGGAATACCGCCCAAGGCGAGACTTCCGGGTTGCGGGACACAATCAGCAACCCCATCGCAGCAAGAAGATAGCCGCCAAAGTACGCGCCGGCGTCGCCGAGAAATATGCGGCCCCAGGGGAAATTGATCGCCACGAATCCCGCGACCGACGCGGCCAGCACAAAGCAAAGCTCCATCATCGCCACGTCGCCAACATCCCGGGCGATAAATCCGAACGCGGACGCGCCAATAATCAGCACGCCTGCGGCGAGACCATGAAATCCATCGACGATGTTGACCGCGTTCGCCGCCGCACCCACCGCAACCGCCGTCACGACGAGCGACGCCGGCCAGAACTTCAGAACATCATCGACCAGCCAGATCCCGCCGCGATCCATCCCGGCGCCTGTAATCAGAACCAGCAGCACGCCGGAAATCAACGTCGCCGCCAGGCGCGCAGAAGGCCCCACCTTCTTGGTAACGTCTTCGATCAAGCCGGCGGCGAAGGCGGGAACGCCGGCAAGCAGAACCAGCGCCAGCAGCGCCGACGGCGCCGATCCGAGCGCCGGGATCGCCGCAGCCATGCCCGCCGCCAGCGCCACCCCGCCAACGCGCGGCGTGGGACGGCGATGAAACTTCTGCACGCCCACGGCGCCGTCCAATGTCAGCGCGCCATGAAATTGCTGCGTCGCTACAATCAGTAACGAAAAAAACAGCGACACGACAAGAGGAATAATATATTGCGCTTCAAAAATAACCGTTGTTATTGACATCGAGCAAAGCCTCAGCGCATAAAATTTAAGTGAAACCGGATCACCCACCCCCGTAATAACCATGTGGTTTCTTTTGATCGCCATAAAAATCTGCAGGCCGGACGCCGCCCGTGCTCCGACAAAGACTTCTCCGACAGAGCGCAAGCAGAAAAGAAATTCGGCGGCGGGGCGGTGCGCGGGATAGCCGTGTTGGCTCACGCAAACGCGAATGCGTGAAAGGACATAACGAAAAACTCCGGCAAGCTTCCTTGCCGGAGTCGATAGGCATCATCGGGCGCTGATTATAACCAGCATTTGCGAACCAATTTGAGATTTACCTGCAAACCAATCGATCAAAGGCCGGTATTATAAGTAGCCCAGGAATAGTATAAGTATTCAGCTTTTTTCCAAACTGAACCTCGTTAATGGTGCTGCAAGATCCGTTGGGGCGAGCTGCATATCCCCTCATATAGGTTCCATTCGCCTGCGAAATGACGTCGCTTGGAATTGTTCCTGGTGATGGTATCGTAATTGTGTCGCCATTTCTACAAGCAAAACATTTGGCTCCGACTGTATTCGTCAGAAAAGGCGTGCCGGTGGCGTATTGATAAACAAAAGTAA
>Ga0210044_10008123_pt1 | contig 13167 bp, 9 predicted proteins | sample CryGey13umfilter_2_FD_183959 | JGI IMG/M metagenome (GOLD analysis project Ga0210044, IMG submission 183959) | Groundwater microbial communities from aquifer in Utah, USA - Crystal Geyser 4/9/14 3 um filter (SPAdes) (version 2) | ecosystem: Environmental > Aquatic > Deep subsurface > Groundwater... | reverse complement strand
AAAAAGAGTGTATAGGGTTTGGTTTTACATTGATTTTTGAGCCATGAATTACGAAAGATTACAATATATTCACCAAGAGAATGGTGTGACGGTATTACCTATCAAGGTATGAATGCGTTTGGAAATATACGAAAAAATTGGTGAAGAAGACAATCAAAGAATTTGGAAATTCAAATGATTGGTGTTGAAAGTTCACAAACCAAAAAATGCTGATGGTACTTTTACTATCAGAGGGCAGGCAGCTCGTATGACTTTGGAAAAAATTTATCCTCTTTCATTCCCCAACTTTGAAAAAGTTTTGTTGTTGGATGAGCATAGCGTCAGAAGATCTAAGTTGTATTATATGAGAGATAAGGTAGGTAAAAAAGCTAAATTGAAAAGTAATCTGACTGCTGAGAGAAGAAATTTGGACTTGGTGGGAATGATTCAAGATAATGATGTGTCCGTGTCACATGAAGTTGAACAAGAAATATCATAAATCAATCATATGTGTTTGTGTGAAAAATTTTTACTCTCTTTTGTTTTGGATGGAATTGGTAGTTGATAAGCGTAGTGTGATTGGTAAAGCAATGAAATGACTGAGGGAAGCTCAACTTGTCCCTGGTGTTGTCTATGCTAAACATATTAGTCCACCATTGATTGTTCAATTCAACAGACAAGATTTTGTGAGAATGTACAACAAAAATGGTCGTTCATCTCCTGTGACACTCAAAGGTCCAGGTATTGATGAGCTTGTTTTGGTCCATGATATACAAATTGATCCAGTGAACAATTTTGTCTTACATGTTGATTTTTTGTGAGTACAAAAGGATCAGAAAGTTACGACTTCTGTTTCATTGATATTGCAATGAGTTGCGCCCGTTGCCAAATTGGGTCTTGGTAGAATACAGCAAGTCAAAGACACCATTCAAATAGAAGCAAAACCATCCAATCTGCCTCATGAGATTTTTGTTGATATCTCTGGACTTGTGAGTACTCACGATGTTCTGTTTATCAAAGATTTGATCTTATCTCCCTGAGTAGAGATCAAAGATGATATGGAATTACCTATTGTGATTGTTGCAAGTCTTTCTGGTACGGCCATTGAAGAAGAGGAAGAGAAGGTCGAGGAGACTAGTGAAGAGGCTGAAGATGAAGAAGAGACCAAAGGTGAATCAAAAGATAAGTCAAATGATAAATAATTTATAGTAAATCGACTTAGGATGTAGACTCTTTAAAGTCGATTTACTACGAAGTAAATTCGCTCCATTCACTAACAAAAATCATGAGATACGTCACTGATTTTATTACTGAATTCCACTTACATTTACTATATTATTGTTCCATTATTATGGCTAGAGAATGCTTATTTACAGGGAAAAAAACTCAATCAGGAAATAATAGATCTCACAGTATGAGAGCAACCAAAAGAACATATAAACCCAACTTGATCAATACATGGGCAGATTTGGGTGATGGGATTAAAGTAAAAATTAAGGTTTGCTCCAAAATATACAAAAAAATGAGAGGGTTTATTTAAAAAGCTCTCTTTGATGAGTGGGCTAGTAGCTCAGTCGGTAGAGCAACGGCCTTTTAAGCCGCTGGTCCTGGGTTCGAATCCCAGCTAGCCCATATCGGTGTAGCCTTGAGCTACTTTTTTTTTGTTTGAAAATGGAGATTGAGTAAACCTGCCATTCAGCTGGCCTGGTCTTTGGATTCGTCCCGACAAAACCGGGATAAAAATCCCAGCCAACCTAATATAAAGATTTTTAATCTAATGGATTCCCCGTAAGTTTGCTTGGTGGGTCTAAGTTATAAGAAGGCGTTGCACTGGGCGATACTTTTGCCTTGATACAAAAGTATCCAAAAAATCAAGTCCGAGCAAACTCGATCATTTTTTTACAGGCTGGTTTCCTCTGTTGAGACTTGCCATGACTAGTGCTTCCATATAGCTCCTTGTCCGAAAATGGAGTCCCAGTCGCCATGTGTATAGATAGAACATTCATGATAAAGGTGTCTTTGAACAAATGCTCGGACAGGATATGTATTGATAGTGACTTTGATGTTGAGATTCCATATATTGTAATAGTACCGGTGATTGAGATACCGCGTCAGCTTGCTGTGCGGAGTATCATTTTGTTAGGATAAAGTTATGTTAGTACAAAGTTAAATTGACAGTTCTTCTTATTTTTGTAATATATGTTTTATTTGATGTATATATCATTTACTAAAATATAAAAGAATTTTTTTAGTTGTCTTGTGATAGATGGATAATAGAGGTCGCTTTTACAATCTTCAAAATCTTGAAAATTTTTTTGAGGAGATAAAGGAAAGAGTTGACAACATTTCTACTGTTGCTCAATTAAAAGAAATTATTGGAGATGAATATACGGAATGAACATATCATTGGCTCATTTATAAGCTGTTGTATATTGAAACACAAAAACAAGCATCTGTTGGTAAACTTGGTTTTATGACAGATAGACTGAAGATGTATGATAAAAAATTGCTTGAAATGTTCACCTTAATGGACCAGATTAAAATAATCAATGGTAGTGATGATCATATTCAAGTAAATGAATCATATGTGTTCATAGAATTTAAAAAATCATTGTGTACAATGATAGGTACTACTTTTATATGATGTAAGTAAGAGAATATAAGTTTGTTCTTGTGTGATTATGAGTTGTATGATGTTTTTTTTTGTTCTCTGATTGCGTTTTGAGGAGCATTAATTAGATTTCAGTATGTATGCCAGAGTAGCACAGTGGTAGTGCATTCCTCTCGTAAGGGAAAGGTCGTCGGTTCAAATCCGATCTCTGGCTGGGTAGCTTTAATCCCGACGAAGATTCGGGACAGGTCTTTCTAACAAAAAATCGGAGTGAGTAGTCCGTTGTTTAGATGAAGTTTTTTGGGGGGAAATTATTTTGATGTTTTGACTCTTCGAAGGATAGAGATGGCGTCTTTTCTTATCATTTTTTGTAGTTGAGTATTGAGATCGTTGACTGGATTGATGTATTTGTTTTCTTGTGCATTGAGGATGTAGTTGGTGAATCGAGGATTAATACTTTCGTCTAGTTTTTTTCAAGCTTTGAATCTGATGATGGAGGTGATGGCTTCTGCTCTGGATATATGATTGTTGGGATAAAAATATCCATTGCTTCCTTTCATTAATTCGTTGTTGCATGCATCGTAGATATATAGTCCATAATTTCCTGCTTGTTTGTAATCATAAAAAAGACAATCACTATTTCTTTTGCTTGTGTCTAGTTTGTCTTCGCTTGCAACAAATGTGACCATCATCTTGGCAAATTCTCCTCTGGAAAGAAAATCATTTGGTCTAAAACTTGCAATGTCCTGATGGTCGGTAATTCCTATTTTTTTGGCTCGTTCAAAAGCTTGAGAAAAATCATCTCCTATAGTTGGTGTGGATTGATTTACCGAACTAGTTGGTAATGGAGCAAGATTTGGGCTTTTGGACATATTGTCCCCTGTTGTGACACTTGCCTGGTTAGTGGTGAGTTTTTGTGATTCACTCATGGTAAGCCACAAAAATATACCAGCACAAGCGATGAGTAAAAAAACGAGAACTTTGTCGAACATTCTTGGTGAGGAGAAGTGAAGGAGTGAAACCATAATGCATGTTAGTTATTTGCTATTTTTTTACAAGTTTGCAAACTATTTTCATTTTTCTATTTTGGTTTTGAGGGAAAGAGTGATGTTTCTTCGATTTTGGAGTATTGCAGTTGTTTTTTCTCGGAAGACGATATTGTCTATGATAAAATCTTTACTAGATTGGGAAATGTGAGCAATATTTGCTTGTTTGAGTTTCGTGAGTATTCCATCAATAGCTCCCGTGTTGAAGTGCTGTTGCATTTGTTCTAGTTTGTTGAGCTGTTGTTGATAATCTTGTGGGGAGAGTGTTATCGATTTGCTGATGATGTCAGCTAGATTGTTTTGCATGACCATGTTTTTGTCTAGATTGAGACGTTGAGGATCTTTGTAAGACGCTCTTTGTTCATATTGTTTTTGGTTTTTTTCTTTGATGAATCTATCAGAAATGCTATTGAAAACTGGCTTGAAGTTGACTGAGATGGTGAATGCAAAGAGGTCTTTGAGTTTTGTTTTCTGGAGTGAAGATTCCATATATTCTGTGGTATAGGTACGTTTGGTGAGTTGTCCACTTTGTTTGAGTGCAAGGAGAACATTGTTGATTTGATCTATGATCTCTTCTATGCTCATCACCGTTGCGCGGTCAAAGACGACTACTTGTTTGGTGGGTACCATACAGTATCTCACGCGTCGTTGCACGAGTTTTTCCATCCATTCTTCTTCTTGATCTGCTTTGGGTGTGATACCACACAAACATTGTATTTTGCATATGAGGTGATCAGAGGTTGCTTGATACAGACATAGTTTTTTGTTCCCTTCTTCGCAGAGATTTTTTTGTTCTTGGAGATTTTGATCACATTGTTGAAGACAATTGAGGGTTTCTTTGGTTTCTTGGGGTTTGTCAGGAAGTTTTTGATCATCATCAATTTCTCATTTTTTATCTCCTGTATTATTACTTCATCATGTGTATTGATTGGATCCAGATCATCACTGTTGTATCAAAATATCATTGATGAGTTGTTGGGTATCAAAGCTGTCTAGATAGTTTTCCATCTCTTCTTGATATTCTTGTCGAATTTTTGGATTTGTTTTTTCTTCTGGTGGGATGGTCAATCATGTGAAACAGAAGTTGTTGCCAAACAATGGAATGTTGTTGGTCCCCTGAGGGTTTACTATGCCATTGTTCGCTATTTCTTTGTCGTTTTGTGAGCCAGTTTTGAGAGGAGTTCACAATTCTGTATATTGATTGCGATAGTGTGGGTCATCATAGGGGAATTGTTCATCGGTCGGTTGGGGTGGAAGAATTGGTGATAGTGTTGATGGTGCGCTAGGGTCAGGATCTTTTTTTGGATCATCTTCGATATTTTTTTTCAATAGTGGATTTGTCGACTGTCCAATGTTTTTGGTTTGAGGAAATTCAAAAAAATAAGTCTGAGGTGTTGGCTTGTTGTTGGAGAAAAGTATGTTGCCGATTGCCTCAATATCTACTAGTAAATCAAAGCTACTATCATCCAAGGTCCCATTTTCATATCGTTGTGATCCATAACTTTGTTGGCTCATCGGTTGGACGAGTTGAGCATATTGTTTGACTATATCGTAGATATCATTGATGGTCTGTGTACAAAAACTTATATCCTTTTTCCCTATGGTTTGTACATCACCTGATGCTATACAATTGATGACGTTGAGGCAGGAGCTAGCAAGTGATGTGTTCTTTTTTCTTGATCGATCTTTGACTTGTTGTTTGATAAGGTGTGGTACTTCGTTTGTGAAGTTCGCATTGGTATTGAGTAAAATATTTTGAATGTCTGTTGCTTGCACTTGAGTACAATCGTAGGTTTGATGAAGAGTTTTGAGAGTGGCGTTGATTGTTTCGTTTTGTGTGATGATGTCATTTTGTTGTGAGAGCTGATATATATTCATGTACAAGCCTCCATTTTCACTACTATGTGGTAAGTCTTGTAAGGTTGTCGATCCTTTTGCTTGGTTGTAAAGATCAAATAGAGCGGTATTGAAATTGGTTTGCGCTTGTGCGTAGATTGGCAATGCGAAAAATATTGCTAGCAAAAAATATGCAAAAGTATGTCTTGGTTTTGAGTATTTTGTTTGGTTGATGAGTTGCATAGTGCGTGTTTGGTTATGCAGATTGCTGAACATTTCTCAGTTTGTAATAAAGTTGGTGAAGGGGTGTATATATTTTTGCCAGTCAGTGCCTGAGATCTCCCAATCATTCAATATATATCATCAATCAGATATGAATAGGGAATTTGTTGTGTATGTGTGCAATTCTTTCAACTGATTGTGCTATAGCTTTGGTGATCCTTTTGCTATCTTGGTTGATTCTGACTGCATCACTTTGTCCTTGTTGGTATACTTGATTGATATTGCTTGTCATGGAAAATGTTTGAAGTGATGGGTTGTCTATCAACTCTTGAGCATAATATGTATTGAGGAGTTGGAACCAAAAAAGTTCGTTGTAGAGAAGATTGCTGAAGTTGTTGAGGGTGGGTTGATCGACCCCCCTTTGATTCCCCCCTTCCATGGAGGACCTTCCCTCTGGTGCGGTATCTCCAAACAATCAGCAACGGAGCATGTTGTATGGAGTGTCGATTGATGAGGGGAGAGAACATTGAGGTGCTTTGGTGAGGAGAATGTTGCTGGCATTGATGACTTTGGTTGATCTGATCATACCCTTCCCTTTGCTGATAAATTGTTTGAGGTGTTTGTGTGTTTTGGGATACAGACATGCGTTTTTATTTTTGTCCTTGGGATCGCAGAGTACGGTTCCACTAAAATAGAATTTTGAGAAGTCGTTTGCGAGTGAAGAATTTGATCGTGGATCATTGTCATTTTCTCATATTCCAGCTTTTTCTATTTTCCCCTCTTCCCGTTTGTTGACACCATATATTGAGGCAATTTTGCTATCTACATAGTCATTGATGATGGTGTTGAACATTGTTACTAAATGAAATGACATATAACATTCATTCATGCCCATGGCTTGATTGCAGTCGATATCATATGGTGACCAATCATGTTTTCTCAAAAGATCATTCTTTTGCCATTGTGGGTCGAGAAAGGATGCTGGGACAAATGGTTTGCAGAGGACATAAAGAAATGTCGATTGATGTGCATCGAAGAGAAATTGTGTGGTGGTGTCAAAATACAGATTGAGTGCAAAATCTTTATTGAGGATGGTCGTACAAAATCTACTAAGAAGCTCATTGGTGTTGTCATTGTGTGTGTTGGTTGAGGGATTGTTTGGATCTATGGAAGAGGTGTTGATCGGTTTGTTTTGCATATCCAATACAAGTCTGATAGTGGAGGAGAAATTGTTGATATAGTCAGTGATGTTGGTATAGGCATAAGTGGGAGAAATAATAGAAAAAAATATCATGCTGGCGAAGAATGCTTTGAGTATTGCTTTTGTGTGTGTTGATTCGAAAGACATAAGTGAGGAGGGTTGTGTAAAGGTTAGTTTCGACAGACTCATCCAGCGTTGATACATTGATTTTCACAGGCGATTCATAAGTTTCTGACAATTGAATTTGTCCTTTCTTTATTTCCAACGATATCAATTGCCTCTTGTAGTTCCCCCATGAGTATTGGTATGGCTTCGGTGACGTCAGTAGCGCTTGCTATGAGAGCTGTATCTTTGGTGTTTCTGGCTTCTGTTAGCAGTTGATTCATGTGTTGGATGAGGAGGGTATTGAGATTTTCTGAGAGTTTGATTGGTTTGATACTGAGATTTGGTGTTTGTTCTTTTCTTCGTATTTTGCGATCTATTTTTTCTCATTTTTTATCTTCTTTTTTGTCTTTCTTTGTTTGTGATGGGTCTGTGGTATTATCTTTTGGTGATCAGATGGAAGGGTCTTTGTTTTTGTTTTCGATGGTTTCTTTTTCGAGTATTCACATTGCTTGTTGTGTACTAGAGAGTGTTGATTTGAAGTTGCTTAGGTCTACTGACTGTTTGATTCGTGAAGGTAAAAGTTGCCATATTTTTTTCTCTTCTAAGGATTTGTCATAATTCCCATAGAGACCATTGTATGATGTAGCCAATTCATATTTTCTTTGCATATAGCTTTCTTGTACTCACAATTTGATCTTAAGTTTTTGTATTTGGTCGGCTTTTTGTTGGAGGTCTTCGGGAGTGGTGCTTGGGTCCTTTTGTTTTCCATCCAACTCATTTTCCAATGTTCTGAGCTTTGCCAATGTATTTGCATTGAAAGTTTTGTCGTTTCTGAATATGGCTCCTAGTTTTTGAGCTGAATCGACGAACCTTTTGGTGGCGTTGGTCATGTCTTTTCGATTGTCTTTGCTTACTTTGCCTATGAGCGATGCAAATTGTTTGTAATTTGCATCACAAATATTGGTGCCTCTGAGGCCTTGGTAGTCATCGATGAATTGTTGTATGGCTTCATATGTCAGAGAGATGCTTATGTTTCCATTGTTTGATTCAATGAGTAGGGGATTGTTGTCTTGGTCGAGAAAGCCATTGGTGGATCCAAATGAAAGCATATGTTTCATTTTGGTTTGTAACTTGACCAAAAGCGTAAACACTTCTTCATAACGTGCTGTACTACTGATGGTATAGCCTTTGGGTTTCTGTTTGTTGCTATTGAGTAGTATGTTTTCGTGTTTTTGTAAAATAGCTTCTATTTGAGCGATATCAGATGGGGTGAGCTTTGAAAAATAGATGCCTGATTGACCAAACCGTAAGATTCTGTCATTGATGACTTGATCAAGTTCTTGGAGCATCAGGAGATCTCTTTGGATGTATCTGTTTTGGAACATCATAGAAAGGCCGTTGATGGTGCTTGGGAAGAGAGAGATAATGTTTTGGCCCAAGAGAATCATGGTTGTCGTTACTCATTGAGCTTTGTTGTTGACGTTGTTGATGGTCCTGGCTATTATTTTGTCAGCTACAGATGAATTTTTTAAATCCAATATTTTTCCTTGAAACAATCCTGGACTTCTGACTGATCATCAGGTGAGCTGTGATTGACCTCCCTGGGTGAAAGAGAGAATATCGTAGACTAAGGTTGTGTATTGTGTGAGGGTTGCTGAGGGTTGGAAACAGGTGGCTGGTTGTTCTTGTTGTTGGGCAAGAGAAAATGAAGTATACAAAAGGGAGTATAGGATACAGAGTGTGAATATTTTTTTGATGAGAGGTGTGGTTTTGGGCATTGATGGAAGCTATAAGTAATTGATCTGTAAAAAGTGCTCTTGTTGATTATATCTATAGGTGATTTGGAAGTATACAAATGCGTTGTTTGTGGTGCTGGAGTGATTGACTTTGTTGATGTATAAGCTATAATTTGTAGATATAAACCTTTGTTTGATGTATTATGTGTATGAAAAATTTTTTTCAATCTGATGTGTGGCGTGATTTGAATCGTCTAGTTTTTCAAAGATCGATTTTTGAAATTTCTTTGTTGGGCACGAAATACTGGGGTGTGATAAGAAAAAAAAAGATTCCTTTGTTGGGTGATGTGTCTTGGGCACAGGTGTTGGGTGTGGAGTGGTGAGGATCAGAGAAGCATGATTTTTCGTCTTTGGATCAAAAGGATATAGTTTGTAGGTTGAAGGATGATGTGAGAGAAGGCTTGAAGAATCAATGAATCAATATGTTTTTTCAGCTTGGGATTTGTGAAAGTTTGGTGGAGTGAGAAATAAATGCTGTTTGAGCTGATGCTTCAATGATTCGTCAGCAAAGGCAGTGAATCATTTGATTGATGAAGGAGTGTGGGTGGAAATTTGGATTTCGTGAAAATATGCCCTTATCTACTCTGATTACTCCCTTGGAAGGTGATGAAGCTAGCTTATTGTCTTTGATGCACCCTATGCATAGGAGAAATTTGAAAAAAGCCCACAAATGATGACTGACATTTGCTTTTGCGAATAGGTCTCAGTGGGATGAATTTTATCATATTTGGCAGTGAGTTGCCGAGCTGAAGGGGATGGGGATCATGGGGAAGGAGATGTTTGGAGATATGATGAGGTATTTGAATGACTGACAAAGGGGGGGGTTGTTTGTGGTGGTGAAGGATGGGAGGGTAGTGAGTGGGAGTGTTGTTGTTGTTTTTGGTGATATATTGGTCTATTTGTATGGCGCTACTGATAGGTCTGATACTACGCACGGTGCTCATGTCATGGTGCAACATGAGATCATGAAGTGGGGACAGGGTCAGTGATTTCTTTTTTTTGATCATTTTGGCTGATCTCCGAGTGGTTATGATGACCATCATTTGGTTTGAGTGAGTCAGTTCAAAGAGCGTTTTGGATGAGTGAAAAAAGAATATCGAGGTAATTTCGATTTGGTCATCAATCCTTGCTGGTATTATTTGTGGAAAATGTATCGTTAGTGTTTGATAATTTTGTGTTTTTTGCATTTTTTGTCTATATTAGCTGTGTTAGCTGTGTTCATTTTTTGCTAGATTATGACTGAATTGAAAAAGTGTATAGGATTTGGAACTGCCATGTTTTATGGCTTGGGCACTGTGTTGGGTGCTGGTATTTATGTGTTGGTGGGGAAGGTTGCTGGTATTGCTGGTATGCTTACGCCACTGTCTTTCGTTTTTGCGGCATTGTTGGCAGTGTTTTCTGCCTTTACCTATGCAGAACTTTCATCTCGTTATCCAGAAAGTGCTGGAGCTGCGTTGTATGTACAAAAAGCTTTTGGATCTGTGATGTTGAGTAGGTTTGTCTGATTACTTATTTTTTTGAGTTGACTGGTCGCTTCGGCAGTCTTGGTCAATTGATTTGCCGCTTATTTTTGAGTCTTTTTCCCCATTGCGTCGTGGATTCCAAGTTTGGGTATCTTGATACTCCTTTTTGTCATTGCAATCATAGGCATAAGGCTTTCGAGCATTGTTGTGACTATGATCACTCTTTTGGAGGTATGATGATTGCTGTTTATTATTTGGGTAGCAAGGTGATGATTGTCGTGATTTGTTGAAGCTCTCCCTGCCATGATACCTAGTGTTTGATGAGGTGATCTATGAGCGATTATCATGTGAGGTTTTTTGGCATTTTTTGCATTTATATGATTTGAATGAATTGTTAATACTGCAGAAGAAATCAAAAATGCTTCGCGCAATCTCCCTAAAGCTATCATGATGATCATGTGATTGTCACTTGTATTGTATTTGATGGTAGCCTTGGTTTCTGTCTTGTGACTTCCCTTGAATGTCTTGCAAGCAAGTGAAAGACCACTTGCTCTGTTGTATCAACATGTAACGGGGCAGTCTCCACTTTTGATCACGGTGATTGGTTTGTTTAGTGTGAGCAATGGTATATTGGTCCATATGATCACCTCATCAAGATTGATGTATGGTATGGCCAAGCATGGTTGGATACCTCATATTTTTGCAAAAGTTTCTCAAGTCACTCATACTCCCATCCTCTCAACGACTATCGTCTTTATTATCTTGCTGATGCTTACATTTTTGTTGAATATGCTCACTTTGGCTCATGTGACTAGTTTTATGGTTTTGTTATTGTTCGCTATTGTCAATACTAGCTTGTTGTGGATCAAGTGGAAAGAGAGAAAAATACCGCCCCTTCCATGAATATTTCGTGTACCGTGTCGGATTCCTTTTTTGTGATTTATGGTGAATGTGTTTGTTTTGATATATAGTTTGATATCTTGGTAGTAGATAGGAAATGTTTCATGTCTCAACTAGTCGTTGGACTTTTTTAGTATTTTGTATAGATTGGAGTCGTTCTCCTTTATTTTCTTCGCTTGGGATGATGGAAAAAAATCTTTTGCTTATTTTGTTGAGTATTTCTTGATTGTGATTTACTTTTGCAACGGTAGGGTGACCATCTTTGGTGTTTGATAGTGATTATAATGAGAGTGGTGATTCTGGTACATATGTGGAAAAGAGTTTTGCTTCTGGTGATAATTACGAGATTGTTGGTGTGTCCAACAGAATAGATGAAGCAGTACAATGGATGTACAATAATAGTTTGACAATATTCGCTCGTGCAAAAGATTTTGGATCTGATCTTGGATTGAGAAGGGATGAGGCTGCTAAATTTTTTGTCCAGTATGCAAGATTATTGTGAAAAACTGATTATATCAGAAGTCCTCTCCAATGTCTGTTTTCTGATATAGATCAATCTTGGCCGGATTTGCAATCTGTTGTCGTGGAGTCATGCAAAATGGGTCTTTTCAGGGGGAGTGGAGAAAAATTTCATCCACAAACACAACTCACTAATGCACAATCTTTGACTGTGCTCGTCAGATTAATGGCATGATATCAAAGTGAAAAATGAGTGAGCCATCGATCGGATAATTATTACAAAAAGGCAAATGAATTGAATCTGTTGAAAGATGTGTCGATGGGTGAAAAAGATGATGTCGCGATGAGATGAGATGTTGCCCTTTTGCTTTTTGAGAGTGCTACATTGCTTGGTAAGTTGGATTTGTGAAATGAATTGGCTTATGTGCATGAGACATATGGTTATCGTTTGGTATTCCCAAAATCCCGAGAAGGATATGTCAGCCAAGTCCAGGGATCTGATGTTTTCTTTGGGTTTCCTCTTCAGAAAAAATTATTTGCTATCAGAGCTACTCCTCTCAAGGAGTGGTGAAAGTATATACCTAACACTATCCCCCCCATTTATCTAGGTGAAAATAGTACCCACGTCTTTTCTTACTATGTTTCTCAAGAGGCAATCAACCAATCCGTGATCAATAAGATGGAGGATATTGATTGAATTATCAAAACATTTAAGGTAGATTAGACACTTTTCTTTATCGTTGTAAATATCATGTGAATGGGGATCCCTGAATTGATTTCTCCTGGTGGGTCATACAACAAAGCTTTGGTGGCGGCAACCTATGGTGCTGATGCAGTGTATTTGGGTGTGCCTTTTACCTCTTTGCGTATGCGTCAAAATAAAATGAAGGATTTTGATATCCTTCAACAGACCATTGATGATCTACATTGACTTGGCAAAAAGGCTTATTTGACGATGAATATTTTTCCCAGGAATATGGACATCAATATATTTGAATGAGTGATAGAAAAAATTGCTCGTGTTTGAGCTGATGCAATTATTTTTTCCGACCCTGGGACATTTAAACTTATTCGTAAATATCTCCCCGATATTCGTTTACACTTGAGTACGCAGGCCAATGTACTCAATCATGAAGCAATTTCGTTTTGGTATGATTTGGGTGTTAGTAGAGTTGTCTTGGCAAGAGAACTCACTTTGAAAGAAATAGAACAGATCAAGCAGAAGGTTCCTGGGATGGAGCTGGAAATATTTGTCCATGGGGCAATGTGTATTGCTTATTCATGACGTTGTTTGATGGGGGAGTATTTTTCTGGTCGTGACGGCAACAAAGGTGAATGTTCTCATGTGTGTAGATACAAATTCAAAGTCCATTTGGAGGAAGAAAAAAGACCTGGGAAATTTTTTGAACTTGGTCAGGATGATGATGGGACTTATATGATGTCATCCAAAGATTTGTGTACGATAGAGCGTTTGTGAGAATTACTTCCCCTTGTTGATGGTTTGAAAATAGAATGAAGAAGTAAATCGGAATTGTATGTTGGTGTGAGC
>Ga0210044_10008122_pt1 | contig 13171 bp, 13 predicted proteins | sample CryGey13umfilter_2_FD_183959 | JGI IMG/M metagenome (GOLD analysis project Ga0210044, IMG submission 183959) | Groundwater microbial communities from aquifer in Utah, USA - Crystal Geyser 4/9/14 3 um filter (SPAdes) (version 2) | ecosystem: Environmental > Aquatic > Deep subsurface >... | reverse complement strand
CCCTTGGAAACCTGCTCTGCGTCTTTTTTATTTCTCTGGAGATTAATCATTTTTCCTTTGCCAATTAAGTCTTCTCCCCTAAAAACCTCAATCGAGGCTCCCTTTTTTATTATTCCTTCCGTAACTCTTCCTCCGACGATCTGACGATTTTTTTCGGACAAGAAAATAACTAAAACTTTCATCTTGCCTAATTCTGTCCGGACCTGCTCTGGCGCCATGATTTTCTCCATAAACTTACGAACCCCTTCTACCAAATCGTAAATCACTTCAAAGTTCATTATCTTTATCCTTTCTCTTCCGGCTAATCTTTGAGCTACCGGACTAGTTTTTACCCTAAATCCTAAAACTATCGCCCGGCCGCCTTTAGCCAGCTTAATATCTGACTCTGAGATTTGGCCGGCTTCTGATTTTAAAATCTTTAAAATTACTTTCTCTTGAGGAAGCTCTTTTAAAACTTCTTCGATTGCCTCAATCGTTCCTAAAACATCGGTCTTTAAAATTATATTCAAAACCCTTTGTCCTTCTTTAATCTCTAAAACCTTGGGGGGTTCCTTCTTTTCAGAGATTTTGAGATTATTTTTTGCCTCTTCTAAATTGGCGAAGGCTTTAAAATTTTCTCCCACCTTGGGAACCTCTTCAAACCCAGCAACCCTAACCGGCTGAGCAGGCAAGGCTTCCCGAATAGGATTTTTCTGAAAATCTTCTAAACTTTTGATTTTGCCGACGCTAGAAGGGGTGCCAATTGTCTCTCCTGCTTTTAGAGTTCCTTGGCTCAAAATTAGGATAGCAATAGGCCCTCTTTGGCTATCTAGGTAAGATTCGACGATTACTCCTTGAGCTGACGCCGATAAATCAACCTTGAGATCCTCCATTTCAGCTATCAATGAGATTAGCTCCAAAAGCTCTTTAATCCCCTTGCCGGTGCGAGCTGAAGTTTCTATCGAGGGTATCTTCCCTCCCAAACTCTCAACTAAAATTTCTTCTTTAGCCAATTCTCTTTTAATTTTTTCCACCTCGGCTTCTGGTCTATCAACTTTGTTTAAAGCAACTATGATAGGAAGGTCAGCTGCCTTAGCGTGGAAAATTGCCTCTTTGGTTTGGGCTTGAACTCCTTGCGTAGTGTCAACCACTAAAATGGCAATGTCAGCTACTTTTGCTCCGCGAGACCTCATGGCTGAAAACGCCTCATGGCCTGGGGTATCAATAAAGGTGATTTTTTTATCACCTTCGGCAATTTGATAAGCGCCGACGTGTTGAGTGATGCCGCCTAATTCCTTTTCTGCCACCCGAGTCTTTTTGATGTAATCCAAAATTGAGGTTTTCCCTGAATCAACATGGCCGAGTACCACCACCACCGGTGGTCGAATTATTATTTCTTCTTTTTTTACTTCCATTGTTTTTATTTACCCCGTAGGGAGCTTGCTCTCCTTCGGGGCTAATTGCTTTTTTTATTGCCTCTTTTTCTTCATCCGACAAAGAATACTCTGAAACTCCTTTTTTAATTGGTTTCCCATAAACTCTGTTTCCTCCCCTGGTATAAAGACTAGTAATGACTATGCCTGAGTCGTTTCCATCCAGTAAAGCAGTTGAAAAGCTCTGGTCTGAGCCCACTTCTGAAAAGGGATTAAATCTGACAATCCCCACTTTTTGAATAGTAAGCTGACCTTCTTTTTGCAAGCTTTCTATTTTTTCAGCAAGTTTTTTAGAATTTTCTTCTAAATCTTTAAAGCGGGCTAAAAGCTCTTTAAGGTTCTCTGGCTCTTTTTTGTTTTTTTTGAAAAAATTCAAGGCCATATTCTTGCGGAGGGTGCAGGACTCGAACCTGCAAGGGATTACTCCCACAGCTTTTCGGGAGCTGCGCAATAGCCGTTCTGCCAACCCTCCAATCTATTTATTTTCAACTAATTGAATTAAATTTTTAACTGTTTTTCTTGGCGAAATCTTTTTGTAAATCACATTGTAAATTTCATCAATCATCGGCAAGTCTAATTGATGAATTTCCCCTAATTGGTGAAAGGCAAAGACGTTGTCAAACCCCTCAACGGTTACCTTTCTTTCGATAATATCTTTTCGCATTTTGTCGGCATCCAAAAGAAGATTTTTCCCAAACTGGAAATTGCGAGAAAGAGGGTTGGTGGAAGTTAAAACTAAGTCGCCCCAGCCGGCCGGGCCCAAAAAAGTTTCTGATTTTCCTCCCATTACCTTTCCAACCGCGAGCATTTCTTTCAAGCCGCACTTGATTAGGTCCTTGGTAATTTTTTTGCCTTGGGGATTAGGAATACCGGCCTCAACCAAGCTGATGCCGACAGCCAAAGCGTTTTTTAGAGCGCCGGCCAGCTGAACTCCGATTAAGTCGGCAGTAAAAGAAACCTCTAACGGTTTGATGTTAAAAGTTTCTTTAAGTTTTTTTAGTAAGGCCTTATTTTCAGAAGCTATCACTTCTTTAACTGGCTTTCCTCTAATAATTTCTTTGGCAAATCCCGGTCCGGATAAGTGAGCATAAGAAACTTTTCCTAAAATTTCTTCAACAATTTGAGAAGGAACTTTCAAGGTTTCTTTTTCTATTCCCTTGGCAATCCCCAAAAAGGGAGGTAAGTTTTTAAAATTTTTAAGGCGGAGTGAGGTTTGACGGAAATTGAAAGAGGGAGAAGCAATAATAACCAAGTCGGTATTTTTAATTGTTTTTCCCAAATCAGAAGAGATAAAAATTTCTTGGGGTATTTTAATTCCTGGCAATCTTTCGTTTTGACGGGTTTCAGAAAGTTCTGCGGATAATCTAGCGTCTCCATACCAAAAATTCAAATTGTTTTTCTTGCTCAAAAGTATCCCTAAAGCGGTCCCCCAAGCGCCAGGCTCTAAAACTGCAATTTTCATGTGGACCCAGCGAGACTTGAACTCGCGACCTTCGGTATGCCATACCGACGCTCTAGCCAACTGAGCTATGGGCCCTTAATTTTTTTAATAAAAGCTCTGCAATTTCTGCTAGTTCTAATTGAATATGAGAGCCAGCACAACTAATAACGCATACTCCTTTGTAATCTGTTTTTTCCGTTTTTTTACCAATCGTTCGGGGATCTGGTTTTGTTTTATAGAAATTTTCTTCAAGAATTCCGGTAACGCTTGCCCAATATCTTTCAAGCTCATGGATATTTTGATCTGCCCGATAAGATATTCTGCATTTAAGCTGGCTCGGTTTAATTTTATAGCACTTTTTAAGTAATAAAGTATACAAAAGAACTACTGTAATATCAGAACTCCCAAGCATTAGTCCGGAGTGACTTTTCCATTTCGTGCCTTCACCGAGATAAAGCATGGCTAAAACTATTTTTAGGCTTTCCAGACTAAGCTTTTTAATAACTACCTTTGCCTCTCGTCGCACTTTATCTAAGAACATCTCTCGTTTGTGCCTCAGCGAAGCCCATGCTATTGTTTGAGCCTTCGTGAAATTTTTATTATTGACGTCTCGAATCTTAGCGGTGTACCAATCCGGTAAAATCACGCCTTGACACCAATCAGAAAGTGTACTTTTCGGTAAAGATATACCCAAAGCCTGTTGTATCTCGGTATAAGTTTTACCCCTAGAGCGTAATTTACGAACTTTTTCGCGAAGGGCTGTTTTTGCCATTATTTAATTGTACCCCAAAAGACTTCAATGTGCAAACAAGCCTGTGCCCCTGGGAGGAATTGAACCCCCAATTTCTCCCTTAGGACGGGATTGTTCTATCCGTTGAACTACAGGGGCGCTATAAAAAATTTCTAATTCCTAATGTGCGAAGGAAACTCTGTTTTCTTCTTTCGCCTCGTTTCGCTATCGCGAAACTCAGCTTCTAATGTCTAAAGTTACCATATTTTTGGGTTGTTTACAATATTGTCTCGTGATAAGATATAATATATGTCCGAAAAATCGCCCATCATTGAAGTTGCTAAAAAGGTTTGTCCGGCCGTAATCACTATTGTTATTTCTAAAGACCTGCCTAAAATAGAAGGTTTTTATTTACTTCCTTTTGGCGGACAAAAATATGTTGTTCCTCAGTTCAATAAAAAAAGGGAGAGGACCAGAATCGGCGGCGGTTCTGGTTTTATTGTCTCTGCCGACGGCTACATTCTAACCTCAGCCCACGTTGTTGGCGATCCCGAAGCTGATTACACGGTTATTTTTGAGCCCCAAAAAACCTATCCTGCTAAGGTTTTAGCTAAAGATCCGATTAGCGACGTGGCTGTTTTAAAGGTTAAGGCTAAAAATCTGCCTTATCTAGAATTGGGCGATTCGGATAAAATTGAACTTGGCCAAACAGTAATTGCCGTCGGTAACGCCCTGGGCGAGTTCCATGACACGGTAAGCACGGGCGTAGTTTCTGGTATGAGCAGGGTGATTACTGCCTTTTCGGGCTTAACTTCTCAGACGGCTCAATTAAGAGGACTAATTCAAACCGACGCCGCTATTAATCCTGGAAATTCTGGCGGCCCCTTAGTAGATATTGGAGGAAAAGTTATTGGCATTAACACGGCTATGGTCATGGGCGCCCAAAACATTGGCTTTGCCATCCCTATAGATTATGCCAAAAAAGACTTAGAGGAAGTAAAAAAATACGGCAAGATAAAAAGGCCATTTTTAGGAGTGAGATATGTTCTTTTGAATAAAGAAATAGCTGAAAAAAATAAACTGCCGGTAAGTGACGGAGCTTTAATTGTTAGAGAAGCTCTAGGGGAGTCAGCGGTAGTCCAAGGCGGTGCGGCGGATAAGGCCGGCCTTAAAGAATTTGATATAATTTTAGAGTGTAACAAAGAAAAAATTACAGAAAAGAATCCTTTAGCCAACATGCTCCAAAAGTTTGAAATTGGCCAAGAAATTACTTTGAAAGTTTTAAGAAGCGGCAAAGAAATAGTCTTAAAAGTTAAACTCGAAGAGAAAAGATAAACCAAAAAACAGCCCTTGGGGCTGTTTTTTGTTTAAATGAATTATACGGAGTTCTTAAAATAAAGCTTCTTGCTTTAATTTTTGCCTCAATTTTCCGCCCAACGTCTGATTTAAGTTATAAAGGTCTTTTTCATAAAGTTCAATTAATGGAATATTATGCCTTTTACATATTGCTTTTTTTCTTTTCATAGTCTCGCCATAACCTATATCGATAGTAAAAGCATCGGATAATCCAAAAAATTCAATAAAGATATTATTAACTACGAAATCACAGCGATATCGGCTCTCTGGATATAAATATTCCCTGGTGTGTGGAATATTATTTTCGAAAAGCCAATCGTCAATTATAATCTCTGAAATTGAATCGCATTTATGGCCGTCCCTAGCGAATAAATCTTTTACCCGCGTGGCCGCAAACCATTGCTCATTAGGCTCGTAACTCGCTGCTTTAATAGCATTATTCCAGGTGCCAAAATAATCACGGAGGGTGGTATGATTAGGATAAGAAGAATTTCTGATTTTCACAAATTCATTTTTTGTCGGTACGCGACCATGTTTTTCTACAAATACTTTAATTATTTGGATAAGTTTTTCTTTTGTGTATATCCTCCTCGCTTCTGCGGATTTCCTTTCAGCTTCTGGGGTTTTTCCTAATTCTAAATTCTTTATAGAATTTAGGTTTCGCCCACAGGTTAATGCTCGAGATTTTACGGGTATCTTGTAATAATTAAACCACCTCTTAACGCTAGTATGGGTGGCATTAAAATTTTTAGCAATTTCAGTCTGGGTATGGTTATTTCTCCAATACAAATTATATAAAACCTTCTTTAGTGGTCTTTTGATAAATAAAGGGTTAATTCTTTTTGTCCCATGTTTTAAAAACCTCGATAGAATCTTGAAAAATAATGGGGGATCGACGGAATTTGCATCCGCTCCGAAGGTTCCACAAACCTTAATGCTGCTATTACACCACGATCCCCATAAATTTTTTAGCGATTTAAATCTTTCCTTGCCTTTTCTTTGTTTATTTTTCCAGGCACATTGACAAGATTTATCACAAAAAAAAGTTTTTGTCTTAGATTTTCTTTGTAATTGCCTAGGCGTTCTATATACTTTTTTACCACAGTAAGCGCAGATTACCACACTTCCCGTTTTTTTACCTTCATTTTGACACTCTCGCGAACAATATTTACCCCAACCGTGCTTAAGAAAATATGGTTTAACGTAAAATTCTTTCCTACAAATGAGACATTTTGTATTAGGAATTTTTTCTATCTTTCCCCTCATTATTCTACTGTAACAAAATCGGTAAAAGTATCAAGCTGTGGTTTAGTCTAAGCGTTCCAATAATTAAATGCGGGGCTCGCCGCGTTCTTTGACAATTTTAAGTTTTTCTTTGGCGGCAAACTCTCGCAACTCGGCGAGTTGCGATTCAATAGAAAGAATCTGTCGGCCCTCATCTTCCATTGATTTTCTGGTATAGATAAAGTATTTTATATATTTCGGTAAAAAATTTTCTTTTACAATACAAAACCAAAAATTGATTTTTTTGCTCAATTCTCCGTTCAATTTGGCCGCCGAGCGAAGCGAGGCGACTCATAAATCGTTGACTTTTACTGAGATGTGCCCCCAGCAGGAATCGAACCTACATCAAGAGATTAGAAATCTCCTACTCTATCCGTTGAGCTATGGGGGCAGTCAATCCTTAAATGATATCTAAAAATAGGATTAAAATCAAGAGTTATCTAAACGGGTCGGGGTAGGTTTTTGAGTCGGCTTCTTCAAATCTTTTTTCTTTTTCCTGCCAGGTTTTTAAAACGGTCTGGTAGGTTTTTTCTTCAAATTGAGGAGGTTTCTCTGAAATTGTCGGCTCTTCCTTATCGATTGAAATGCTGTATTTATAAAAGATTAAGCCGCCCAAAATCAAGGCTATTAACAGAAGAGCTAAAAAGGTCAAAAAGGCTCGCTCTCCTAGAGTTTTTGGTAATTTTTTTAAAAAATCTTTAATTTTTTTGAATTTTATCCGGCGGATTTGCATTTTATTTTGTATAAACTTTAAAAGAGAATTCTGCCTGGACGTCGCCTACCGACCATCCTTCAAACTGAGGGGATTTTGCTTCGGCTTCGCTTAATCTCCTGACAGTCAGCGTTTGAACTTCAATTAAATAATTACCAGATCCCAGTTTTTCTAAAAATCGCGAAAAATTAGAGAAAGAGCTAAGAGAGCTCAACTGAACCAAAAAGGCGGGCCATATTTCTTTGTCGGTCTGCTTTGTTAAAGAAGAAACCTTAAAAGAAACTTGGCAATCTCTGGCTACTTTTTCTAAAAAATTAATAAAATCTACCAGCATCTCTGGGTCCAGAAACATAGCTTCAACATTTTCTAAATCTAACTTATTCTTTTCCGCAAAGAGTTTAAATTTCTCCAAATTATCAGTTTTAGTCTCCAGCGCTGCGAAAGCGGCTCTTTGAGAGAGAATCTCGGTTGATTCTTTTTCAATCTCTTTTAAAAGAGGGTAAATCAAAAGGGCAATAAAGCAAACACTTAAAACAAGCGAGGCTGCTATTGATATTTTGATTTGATGCGTTGTGGTCATTTTACTTTAAAAGTTGCCGTGAAGCTGATGTCAGTCGGCTTAACCCAATTTTCAGGAGGGAAATAAACTTCTTTAAATTCTTTTTCTAAGTTTTTTTTGAAGACGGTCAAGGTTTCTCGAGAAGGGGCAAAACCGGCTAAAAAAACCTCTCCTGAATACTTTTCTTTTTCTAGACCTGCCGCTTTGTTAAAATGAAGCGTAGTCAGATAAACTTCTCGGGGAAGGAAGCCCGAAATTAGCCGGGAAACCTCAACCAAATTCGCCTCATTTTGATAAAAAGAGTTAAGTTCTTTAAGGATTGAGTTCAAACTTTTCATTTTCTCTTCAAGGTTCTGGAGTTGAGAGCTTTCGGCTTTTTTCTGCTCGAGAAAGATTTTTTGATAAGATAGCTGCCCCCCTATTGATATTTTGATTGAAAATAAAATTAAAGCAAAGCAAATTAGAGAAGCTAAGGTTACTATTCCTAAAATCAAAGTCAGCTTGAAATTTTCTTCCTCTTTCAGCTCTTCTCTTTGCTGTTGCGGTAAAAGGTTTAGCATTGTTTTATTCCCCGCAGGGCTAATCCCAAAGCCGTGGTATAGCTAAGAGATTCTTCAAACGGAAGCTCTTTTCTTTCTCTTAATGACTCGGGTAAAATGTTAATCCAAGGATTTCCCAGCTCAACGGGAATTTTTAGCTCCAGGGTTAAAAGCTCAGGAAGCCCTTTTAAGTTTGCTCCGCCGCCACAAAGAAGAATTTTTTCTACCTCTCGGCCATTGGGCGGTAAATGCTCGTGGACAGCGTGGGTCTGGTAATAATCTAAATGTTTTTTAATTTGCTGGATTAAGTCGACCAAAGGAGGAACTAATGCTTCAAAAATTTCTCCTCTCTCCACCACCCTTTCTGATTTCTCACTTTTTATTTCTATTTTAATTTTTTCTTCTAAGCCATGCTTGATTTTTAATTTTTCAGCTTTTTCTAAGCTTATCTTAAGAGACTTGGCAATAACTTCGGTGAAACTTTGAGCAGAAACTGGAATTGACGAGGTAAACCTTAAAGCGTTGCCAGAAAAGACAATAAAGCTGGTTCGGGTAGCGCCCAGATCAATTAAAAGCGCCGGGGCGAGGGTCGTCTGATTTTCTATCAGAGCCCGGGCTATGGCTAAAGATTCAATCTCTAAAACGAGCGGTTTTAAGCCGGCCAATTTAAAAACAGAAAGGTAAGGATCAACTGTCTTTTTGGGCAAGGCGGCGATCAAAACATCGGAGTGGTCCAAATGATTATGAACCGGCAGGACAACTTGAGAATCCAAATAAACCTCTTCTATGGGCAAAGGAATATAATTTTCGGCTTCGTAAACCACGGCTGATTTCAAATCTTCTTTTGGCATGCGGGGCATCTGAATTACCTGCAAAAAAGCTTTTTCTTCGGGCAAGGAAGCAATAACGTATTTTGTCTTAAGTTTTTCTCCTTTCACCTTTGTCAGCGCGCCTTTAACAATCTCTGCCAAAGCTTTTTCGTCTTTAACTTCTCCTCCTTTAATAATGCCCGGCCTTATTTTCGTCTCTCCAAAAGAAGCCAAATCAAAACCATTTTTGATTTTCTCGCCCCGTAGTGAAGGGAACCTTCTACTACGGGGTTTAAGTTTAGTAATCTTCAAAGATAAATCAGAGATGTCCAATCCAAATGCCTCTGGTTTTAAAATTAAGACTTCTAACATCGAAATAAATTGAAAATTTATGAGAGGTGAGATGAACTGGAAGTTCATCGAACATTTCACTATTCTATTATTTTAGATTTTTATTCAGTTTCTTTCCAGCTGGTTACTTCCCATCCTCCACCTGGGCCTGAGGAAAAATTAGAATTTATTAAACCTTCTTGATAGACAATTTTAGTATTGTTTTCCAAGCGAATGGCATAGCCAGTTACTTCAACAAATTCAGCATTATTCTCAACTACAATCAAACCGTTGAGGGTATAAATAATTGATTGGGGATTCTCTACATTGATATTATTGTATAAATGAATTGCTGGATTGGCAGGATCAAGAGATTTATTAGTGGAAACAAAAAGGAGTCTACCACCCTGAGGACTGTCAGTGGTAATGACATTATTATTTAATTCAACTTTTCCAAAATTTGTCTGATCAGCTGGATTATCAGCAATGATTGGATAACCAGATTCTAAACCTGATTTGAGTTTTATTCCGGCATTATTTGAAGCTAAAATTTTTCCAGTGACCCAGACTGGGCCAGCAATTATTACTGGATTGTCATCACTATTTGAAGGGAAAGTTAAATCGCCTTCAATTTTCATTGAACCTAAAGAAGATCCTTCAAGGGGACTATAACTTCCGGAAACGCATTCAGCTTTACATCCAGAACCCGTATCACAGCAGGCTGCCTTTTCCCAGTCTTGAATTTGAGCATAAGAAATTGGTAAATCCTTGGTTGCTGGATCAGGACTATTAGGATATTTAGTACCCGAAACAGTAGTTCTCGCATCAATAGTTTGATAATAAGCATCGCCATCAATCCAGGAGTCAGCAATGGTATTGGCATGAGCATCTCTTCCTACCCAAACCCGATCAATATAGGTAGGCGTTTCTCCTCCCATCCAGGTTTTGAAATTCAGGTCGCCACCAACACTGGTCCAAGTAGCTCCAGGAGTATCCCAATCTTTTGTATATTTTCCGGTTCCAGAAGTATAACCATCAGTACTATCTTTTCCCCAAATCCAATAGTCATCGTCATCCCGAGAAACATCAATCATAATCCAATAAATTATACCGGCAGTTAAATTTGATGGAGGATCAAAACTGACATCAATCCAGCTATAACTGGAAGTAATTTTAGAACTTTTAAGAATGCCAGAAGCTAAAGGAGTTTGAGAGGGTTGACCATTATCATCAGCCAAAATTCTCACTGTCTGGTCAGGCGGATCGCCAACTTTTTTTATATAGAAACTGACTGTATTTAAAACTTTTGAAACCGAAGGAACAAAACTTTGGGCAGTATCAAGATAATATTCTTTGCCAATTTTAAGACCAAAGGGAAAATCAGAATCTTGGCTAGTCCACTGCTGGTCAGGTTCAGGAGCCACTGCTCCTGCCACCCAGGCATCACCACTAATTTTAGAACCTGATCCTTTTCCCTGCCCTTCCATTTTTCCATTAGAATAAACATTTCCCTCAACTGAGGCATTAGCACCCAACCACAACCCGCCTTTGTCAATCTGGGCACCGTAGTAAAAAGCAACTGTTGCCGACTCAGTCTTCAAAATTGTCTCTAGCTTTTTTATTCTCTGAGAAATTTCTCCGGTTGATTGAATAATCCTTTTATCGTCTTGGCTAGTAATACTGATAGAGGATAAGCCTCCTCCAACAGATAAGCTATTGGTTGCTTCATATTTTTTCCCTTTTATAATTCGGTAAACACTATCTTCAATTCCAGCCTCAGCAACATAATAAGCTTGACTGGATTTGATAATGTTTCTTGAAATTTTTTGTTCACCGTAAGTTAAAATAGTAATGCTTACGGCAATTCCAAATATCACTGCCAAAACTAAAATAGTTATATAAAGAGCGGCAAATCCTTTTTGATTTTTTAGATTTAGCATTTTAGTAACTCCTTAAAGAGGCCGTAGATTTTAAATTAAGCTCGGCTTGATATTCAGGTCGGTTAGCTGGACTTTTGTAATTAATTTGGAGATCAATCTGGATAGAGGGAATTGGAGAAGCTGTGGCAATCTGAGTAAAAACCAAATTACTTACTTTCACTCTATCTGAGGTTAAGGCAATTGGGCTCTGAGATTCTTTTTTTAAGCAAAGACGGTCCTCGCAAAGATAAAAATCGATATAGGTTGTTTTTTCTCCTTCTGGCAGATAGTGAGTTGTTTCTAAGGAAAGCTGGTTAGAAGTAGTAGTTGGGGTATAAACACTTTTTGCCTCTTTTATTTCATAAGTCATGATTTCCATAGCCCGTCTGGCATTATCTTGGGTTTCTCGCATTACTTTAGCTTTGGTATTAGACCTCACTGTCCAAATCAAGAAACCTGAAACAGCTGAAATAATAATTGACAAAACAGCAACATAAACTAAAACTTCAGTTAAAGTAAACCCCGTTAGAAATCTCCTCTTTTCTTTTTGAATAGCCCTATTAGACGAATAAATTTCTAACGGGGTAAATCCCTTTTTAGAATTTAGAACTTTCATTGTTTCCAATTAGTTAAATAAGTCACTAATTCTACTTTGTGAGCTCTTCCTCTCTCTTTCCAGGAAACAGTAGCAGTTATTTTTTTAGTATCAAGATCATTGGTTCCACCTGACTCAACAATATTGTCTGAGCCATCGCGTTGGACATTATTAAAAACAACTTTTCGAGTAAAACCATTGATTTGCTCTTCCCCTTGAATTATTTGCCATTTTGGTGGAGTATCAGTCGATTTTTTAGGATAATAAGCAACCTCGGTAGTTAAGGTTCCCAGACCATCGGTATCCCAAGTTGTCCCATCTCGAAAATTTCTTACCGCCTCCACTGTTTCTTGAGCGATAAAATTAGCTCTGGTAGTTTGTTTTAGTAAGTTGGAAACTCCCAAAGAAAAAGAGGCTAATCCTAAAAGACTAGTTAAAGCAATAGCAATTACCGCAACAACTGCCAAAATCTCAACTACCGAAATCCCTTTATTGTCTTTCCATTGTATTGAAAACATATGAACCTTTTTGATTCTCCATTTTTATTGCCGCTGAGGTTCTTCTACCCAGATTGATGAGCCTTTAGTAGTGGTGCCTCTTTCGTCTGTGGCATATCTAATAAGTTCTTCGCTGTCAAGAGAAATATTTAAAGCCTTGTCATTATAGCTTTGATCTGGAGAAAGGGGCCGGTGGACACAAAATTGAGCAACCGTAATTGTGAAGCTATGAGTATGGATTTTTAATCTCTGCTCGGTTTTACTTCCATCCGGTCCTACTAATACTATACCTTCCCAAGAAAATTTGGTTTTGTCAGCATTTAAGTAGGTCTGAAAATCAATATCATAATTATCAGCCGGATAATCAGGGAAGATTAAATGTAAAATAACAGCGTTTTGGGCATTTTGATTATAATCAAAATGAACATGTCTAGAATCTTTCAGCCGATTTGCATCAGAAGGGATGATGGGGCTGGTCAATCCCACCTGGCCAGTATCTTCGATATAGATAACTTTGGTTCTACTGATATCACTAATTAATCTTATTTTTATATTTCCACTTTGGTTTGTTTCACCACTAACTCGATTAAAAACCACCTCCTTTCCTCCTCCCAAATTAATTTCATAAATTTCGATGCTTTTGGGTAATCTGCGGATTTCATCAAAAGAGCTATCTCTAGAGCTATAATTACTTCCTTTAAATAATGTATACTGATGGGGAGTAGTTGTATCATCAAAATAAACTCCGTATTGGCTAGCCCCTTCTGAGGCTAAAGTTTTATTTTGAGCCAACCTTAAGATATTGATAATTTCTTCAGCTGAATCATTTAAATCCGACTCTTTTTGAAAAACCCGGAAGGCTGGAGCAGCCAAGGCCATTAAAATAATCATCGTCCCGATGATTATCAATAATTCAATGAGAGTAAAGCCATTTTTAGAATTGGTTTTCATCATAATGCTCCTAGCATTGAATACATTGGTTGAATCA
>Ga0210044_10008120_pt1 | contig 13174 bp, 13 predicted proteins | sample CryGey13umfilter_2_FD_183959 | JGI IMG/M metagenome (GOLD analysis project Ga0210044, IMG submission 183959) | Groundwater microbial communities from aquifer in Utah, USA - Crystal Geyser 4/9/14 3 um filter (SPAdes) (version 2) | ecosystem: Environmental > Aquatic > Deep subsurface >... | reverse complement strand
CTAAATCTCGAATTCAGTAACACAGTATCTGTTAGTTGTCTAATTAGAATTAAGTCGGTAGTTTTTTCCAAAATGAAATAGTAATCACACATCGCAATTACGTTTACTACATAGACAATAAAATATCACATTACACATATGGCATGCCATATTCAACATAGTTCCAAAGGTGTTATTGTTAACTTATCCCGAAACTATGATTTTCACTTCAAAATCACGAATTTGAGCCAAAACAAATGAATTAATCATCAATTATTTAGTCCAATTTTCGGTGTTTTTCAAGTTTTGGGATGAGTTGTGTGTATCGATCTTTGGCATGTGTTCTTTGCAATAGCATTTCAAGTCAGTACATTCTCTCATTTCATGAGTATATTCATCAAGAGGAACTTTCTTTGTTTCACAGAAACACACATCTGCTGGTGCAAAGCACTTTATGCAATAGCTCATAATAATACAATGCGGCAGACAATAATAAAGTACTTTATTTAATTTCTATAAATATATTTAGTTATATTGGATATATTCAAACAAATATTAATAAATTAACAACTTATCTTAAATAATAATTCTGATTAGTTATACCGTTATGGCTATTGCATATGTTTTGATTAATTGTGAACTAGGAAAAGAGGAGGAAATAATTGAAAATCTAAAGCATCTAGATTCTGTCAAGGAAGTACATGGTACATTTGGTGCATATGATATAATTGCAAAGGTGGAACACACTGAAAAAGAGAAACTACGAGAAATTATTATTTGGAGTATTCGAAAAATTGAATATATAAGATCTACTCTCACTCTTATGGGAATAGAGGGACAAAACTAGTGAGAACACAAGTATGAAACAATATTAGTACAACCCATTATTTGAAAGTAATTTTACAAAAAGCTAAAGCCCTAAACAAGTAACTAGAATTCTTAGACCTAACCAGTGGTTTCAATAAGATTTCAGTTTAATAACAAGTCAGATGTAAAATAAAAATGTTCCAAACAGAAGCAAGAAAAATTCTCAAAGATGCACCAATAATGTGGAGACGAATAAACTCCATAGGGATAATTCTTGATTGTAATTCGACTTATGCTAACAAATTGGGATACGCAAAGACAGAGATTCTAGGCAGAACAATATTTGAGCATGTACCAAAAGACTCATGGGAAGCCATGAATGATTCACTAAAAACATGGTTTGAGACAGGAAATGTAACTGATAGAGAAATTACGTTTAAAAAACAAGACGGCAGCACATTTCCAGGCATGTTACACGCAGTCAGTCTTTATGACGAAAAGAAAAACCTGCTTGGAAGCAATACGGTGATCTTTGATCTTTCAGAAATGAGCGATAAAAAAATTAAAGAATTTGAAGAGTTTTTCAATGAAGCTAAAGACAATCTAGACGAAATTAAAAATAATGAATACAACAAGTTAGATGAAAATTCAAAATCAGAGTATGATGGATTAAAGAAAATGTTTGACATGCTGGTAACAACGGATCTAAGAGCATTAAAAAACAAAGAACAGAATTAACCAGATTTATTTTGAATTGATTTTTGTAGTTCATCAAGTGCAGATTGAACTTCAGATACTGCTGCTCCGTCTTCCAAAGTACTAACATCGCCAATAATTTCATTGCGGGCAATTGCTTTTAGCAGCCGTCGCATAATTTTACCACTACGAGTTTTTGGTAATTTTGTTACAAAATAGATTTGTTGAGGAGTAGCAATTGCACCAATATCATTTCTTATTTTTAACGATAGTTCCTCTTCTAAAAGTTTAGCATCTTTTGTTACATTTTGTTTTAAAACTACAAACGCAATTATTATTTCACCTTTAATTTCATCTGGAATTCCACAAACAGCTGATTCTGCAACATCGTTATGAGATACAAGGCAACTTTCAAGCTCGGCAGTTCCTATTCTATGACCGGATACTTTGAGAACATCATCTGCTCTTCCCAATAACCAAAAGTAGTCATCGGAATCTTTTAGAGCATAATCACCAGGATAGTAACAGTTTTTGTATTTTGACCAATACACATCATGATATTTTTTATCATCACCCCACAAAGTCAAAAGCATTCCAGGCCAAGGATTTTTGATCACCAAATAGCCTTTAGTGTTTGGAGGCACTTCATTTCCAGTTTCATCTACTACGGATATTTGCAGTCCAGGAATAGACATGGTTCCAGAACCTGGCTTTAGTGGAATTGTTTCCAAACCAGGTAAAGCAGATATCAGCATGCCTCCAGTTTCAGTTTGCCACCAAGTATCAATTATTGGGCATTTTTCTTTTCCAATTATTTTGAAATACCACTTCCATACTTCAGGATTAATTGGTTCCCCAACACTTCCCAAAAGTCGAAGAGATGAGAGATCAAATGAATTTGGAAGTTCATCTCCAAACTTCATAAACATTCGTAACGCAGTTGGCGTTGTGTAAAAAATTGTAACTTTGTATTTTTGAATAATATCCCACATTCGTGATGCGTCTGGAAAATCTGGTGCTCCTTCATACATTACTTCTGTTGCACCATGTAGTAGTGGACCATAAACTACATAGCTGTGTCCTGTGACCCATCCAATATCGGCTGTACAAAAAAACACATCAGAATCTTTAATGTCAAATGCCCACTTGAAAGTAGAATTCAAATGTGTTAGATAACCTCCAGTTCCATGCAGCACGCCTTTTGGTTTTCCGGTGGTTCCAGATGTATACAAGATGTAAAGAGGATGAGGGCTATCTAATTTTTCTGCAGGGCAAACATCAGAAATGTCATTCATTAATTGATTCCAAAACTTGTCTTTTGAAGAAAGTTCGATTTTATTTTTTGTCCTCTCCACTACAATGACATTTTGAACAAAATCAAGATCTTTTATTGCATCATCAACTACTTCTTTGAGTTTAATTATATTGCCTCTACGATACCCTCCATCAGACGTAATTACAATTTTTGATTTTGAATCTTCTATTCTATCTTTAATTGCAGTAGCACTAAATCCAGAAAAGATCACAGTGTGTATTGCGCCAATCCTAGCACATGCAAGCATCGATATCGGCAATTCAGGAATCATTGGAAGATAGATAGTTACCCTATCGCCTTTCTTAACGTCAAGGGATTTGAGAACATTTGCAAGTTTTTTGACTCGAGTCCACATCTCTTTGTAAGTAAGAACGAGCGAGTCGCCATTCTCACCTTCCCATAAAATTGCAGGCTTGTTAGCCTTGTTTTGTTGATGAATATCAAGGGTATTGTAGGATGCGTTAATTGTACCCCCTACAAACCATTTAGCAAACGGCGGATTCCAGTCTAATGTTTTTTCCCAAGGTGAAAACCAGCTGAGACTTTTTGCTTGTTTTTCCCAAAAAGAGACAAAATCAAAAGAGGCATCTTTTCTAGTTTTAGTGTCATTATTTCCAAGGCCAATATTAAATTCTGACAACAAAATTATGTAGAGGTTCAGACTTGTAAATGTTAAAGAAAATAATTTAAAAAAAAAGTTAAGATGCTTCCATTCTACCAAGCCAGTCGTCTTCGTTGTAAGTTTCTGTTTTCACCTGTTTGGGTGGTATTGGAATTGTTGGCAAAGAGTCCTCAACATCTTTTGTTGAAGAGTAATGGACTGGTTCTGTTGGTGCTTCTGGAAGTATGCTCTGAACTAGTTGTTCTTGTTCAGAATTGCCCAGATATGAAACGGCGGATTCTTGGATTGCTTTTTGTGGAGGGGTTGTCACTGTTATTACTTCTGCATCAAGATCTGCAATTCTTCTCTTTACGTTTGAGATTTCGGCAGTCTCGTGATTCACATGTTCAATTAAATCTGCTGAACATGTTTTCACAGTCTCAAATGTGGTATCAGAGATCTCGTTGCTCTTGTATTGCACTTTTGCATCAAATAACAACATCTTTGCAGACTTCACTTGTTCTTCTAACTCGGCCAATCTAAAATCTAGCTTGGCTTTGATTTGTTTTTCTGCTTCATCTAATGATGCAAGTTTTGACTTGTATTTCTCATGAATTATTTCGGCATCTTCTTTCATGTCATCATTTTCAGAAACAATATCAATCAAGGCCTTTAGACGACGTAGAGTTAGTTGTTTTTCGCGGAGAAGTCTTTGTGAGTCTAGTCTCCATTTTGGAATGAATATAACAACACTGGCTTGAACTACTAGTTGCTCATATGCGATTTGCTGTAATCCCTGAGAGCCGCAGTCAACGCCAACTGATTGGATGCTTCCATCAATATCAGTTATTGTTCCAATGACTTTACCCATGAATGTTCCGTACATGTCTTTGACGTTTTTACCGATGATATCGATATCGTCGTGTGTCATGTGTAGTGGTTTAGAGATTCGTATAACCGGGAAAGTGTGAGAAAGGTTACTGGTTTTGGTAAGATTATTTTAACACAACTTTTACGCGCACTCTTTTATACAAAGACTAATAAAATTTCCTCCAATGCCTACAAAATATTTTGAGGTCTTGGATCAGTAGGATGTAGAAAAGCATGGTCAAATCAAAGCATCACCAAATGTTCTCAAATATATCAAATTATTCAAAAAAGGCGATGTATTCTCACCAAAGAAATTTGGAGGAAAACAAGGAATTTCTAAACATAACTAGCACCAAACTAAACGCAACACTATACACGGTATCAAACACCATCAAAGTTGCAAAAAATATCGGTTTGATCAGAGTTGACGAAAATCCAATAATATGATGATTTGAATAATTATGTTGATTCCGATGCCTATTCTTGTGTCAAATCTTATTTTATTACAACTCAACGAAATCCTTTTTGATCATTGAATCTGTTTTCTTGATTTCGTTTCCTAAATATTTTGGTGTGTTCATAAGCTCCAGACAACAAGAAAAGATATGCCCACAAATAGAGAATGTCGATAGGATGTCCAGTGTAATAGGTTTCATCTAGGGATAAAAAGAGAAAACCATAATCAGATACCACAAAGCATATCATCCCAATCAATAAGCATGACCAAAGAAAGTTTACCTGGCCTCTAAAAAACAAGACCAGACTAACAATGATGGGCGCAAGGGCAATTGTATCTGCAGCAAAGAATCCAACGGAGTTGTACATTCCTCACAAATTCAATTTAATAGAGTCACAAAAAGGTGAAGGAGACATTACAATCAGGCTTACAACTATGAAAAATGGAGACGGTTACTCTGGATATACAAAATCAATCGCAGACGATGTACAAAATCAGATACTAAAATCAGAGATTACAATATTTGAAGTAGACAAATTATCAAAAGTCCAATTTGAAACCATACTGAGACACGAGCTAGGACATGCGCTGGGACTGGCACACTCTACAGCCCCCGAAGATCTTATGTATCCTACAATTGAGACAAACTATCCGTACATCTCTCAATGCAACATTGATGCCATGATATCTCTCTATGACGGTGGAAAGAAAAGCGAAGTGGTATGTAAAAAGTGATTCGGCATTCTAATCCAAACTCTTAATTTCAGAGACCATACCAGTTTAATTGTAAATTATGGAACTAAGCATAGAAGACACCAGAGAGCTTGAAAATCTATTGAAAATAGCAACAAGTCAGATTCCAAAGTACTTCAATTTGATAAATTCAACAAAGGAGCAATGGGAGATTAAAAACATGCATGAGTGTATTTTTGGCATGGTCTTTGAAAAATACATTCATGATTCCGGTCAATATCTAACAAACAAGAGGATAGATGAGGGTCAACCAAGCACGGTTGAAAACACAATGGAATTATTTGATGCAGGAATTGAAATCTTTAATGATCATGTATCAGATATTAAAAGACAGATATACGAAAACTAACATTTTTTAAAATAGACATAAAATGGTTTGAGAAAACTAACTAAAATTAGAATAATTTTTGATTCATGTTTGGAAAAACATAAGAACAAAATGTAATTTGATGAGCAAAGTAAAATATTCTACATGTTACAACAGTGAGCTTTACAAATTAGCAAAAATGAGTTTACCAGAAATTAGAGAATATGTAAATAAAAAGTACCCAAGATCAAAAGCAAATTTCTTTATGAAATACAAGTTACAACAATATACATTATTTTTATCAAATCCACAAATACATGCATAAGACTTTGAAAAGACCAAATTAAAATTCAGACACTAAATTAAATAATTAAAATAAACTCTACCAAAATTGCCACCAAGGTTTTAGTTTTGGTTTTGGCATATCAATAATAGTACATACACCATCAATTAATTTTGTACCAGAACCACATATGCCAAATTTAGGTTTCTCAGTTTTTGGTGTGTCAGTTTTGGGTTCATCTAATCCAACTGCTTGATAAATTGAAGAGTATTCTGGAAAGTTTGCATCAAACCATTTTTTATAACTTGGTTCGTTATTGTATCTATCAACATATGACTGTGGATCTTTTGTTGGGTCCACAAAAGGAGCTATTCCTTTTGGTTCTTCCAAACCTACGGCCTGATAAATTGAAGAGTATTCTGGAAAGTTTGCATCAAACCATTTTTTATAACTTGGTTCGTTATTGTATCTATCAACATAAGTTTGTGGATCTCTTGAAATATCAACAAATTGGGCCAATTTTGATTCTTCAGTAGGTTCTTTTCCAGGCTCTTCTTTGGTAGGCTCAGGTTCTTTAACAGGTTCTGAATTTTTCAATACATCATTGACAGTAATTGTAATTGATTGTCTATCATTTAACGAGCCTTGATTTGCAACAATATCAAATATGTATGATTTTCCACCTTGGGCATCAGTTGGAGTCCAACTGAACATTCCATTGTTTTGATTTATTGCTGCACCAGTTGGAGGATTCTTCTCTAGACTAAACACTGTACCACTCAACGAGTTATCAGTTAGCTTGACAGTAAATGATAATAATTTTCCTTCATCTATTGTCAATTTACCTAATGGATTAATTTTTAGAGTTGCGGTAGGAATAGTTATAACTTCATTAGACGCAGTACTGATGCCAGCAGAGTTTATCGCATATACTTTGTATGTATATTTTGAATTTGATGAAAGATTAGTATGAGAATAGGTAGTTGAAGTACTGTTTGTATTTGCTACCAATACAGAGTAAGAACCTGAATCTTTTTTCATTTCAATTTTGTAACCAGTGATTGGAGTATTGCCAGTAGATGACGGAGTACTCCATGAGAGATTAATTTGAGTGGAAGAGGTACTTGTTGCAGTTAGTTTTATTGGCGGTGAAGAAATTTGGATTACAGGAGTGCTAGAAGAAGATTGAGTTTGCGGTATGTCGACAGAAGTTGTTTTTGGAGTAGCTGTTGCAGTATTTGATGGCTCTGTGACACCAGAACCAATATTTGCTCTGACCACAAATGAATACGGTTTATTAGTTTCAAGATTGTTTACAGTGAAAGTAGTAGTTTTACTATTAGTAGAACCTATATCAACATAAACATCAGCCCCAACTACGCGTTGAATGGTGTATCCACCAATGCTCAGTCCAAATGCATTTGATGGAGATTGCCATGAAAGTCTTATCTGATTAGGAGAAATTGCAGATGCAATCAACCCACTTGGCACTGTAGTTTCTGCAGGTTTTACTGATGAACTTGATGAAGGGATACTAGTTCCTTTAGAGTTTACTGCAGATATTTGATAAGTGTAAGTATTACTAGAATCCAAGCCTTCATGAACAAATGACGTAGCAGTACTTTTAGTATCTGCAGTCAAAACAACATATGCAGTAGTAGCTGTTTTGTATTCAATCTTGTAGCCAGTTATAGGAGGAGTACCAGATGCCAAAGAAGGCTCATTCCAAGTTAGGATAACAGATGTCGGAGAGACAGGAGATGTTTTAAGACTAGTAGGAGGACCAGAAATTTGAGATGAAGATGTTAAAACAAATGCCTGGATTCTGCTGTTATCAGTATCTGCAACATATAGTAAATTATGTGCAGTATCTAGTGCAAGTCCAGATGGAGAATCAAATTTTCCGTCAGTCGTACCCAAAGAGCCAAACTTTTCTACAAAACACACACCGTCAACAATCGTACTAGTGCCGTTAGGACAAGCAGTATCGGCGATTAATTTGAATATTTGAATTCGATTATTACCAGTGTCTGCAACATAAAGCAGATCATTTGTAGAATCCATTGCAAGTCCTGATGGAGAATCAAATTTTCCGTCAGTCGTACCCAAAGAGCCAAACTTTTTCACATAACAAATTCCATCCACTGCCTTGCTAGTACCACTAGGACACGTAGCACCTGTAACAAGTTTGAATGCTACGATCCTGTCATTTCCAGTATCTGAAACATAAAGAATCTCTTCAGTATCATCAATAATCATATGTGAAGGATTTTTTAGAGAGTCAGTGCCATCAAATGATTTAAAGTTAATCAAAAATGCCCCAGATGAATCAAAGACAGAAATTGAATCCGTATCAATACTAGACACGTAAATTTTCTTAGTAGACTTTTGTGTTGCAATTCCTTGTGCGGACCCAAGATATTCGGGTTTGGCATTATCAGATGAACCAAACTTTAATTCAAATTGACCATCACCGTCATCAAATCTCTGAACTCGTTCGTTATCAGAATCAACAACAAAGAAATGTCCAAATGCATCTAATACGCCACTAAACGGATTGTTAAATTGACCATCACCATCATTGTCAGCCCCATCAGCATCATCATTACAATTTTGGATAGCAGATATATTGCAAAACGAACCAAATTGGAAATCATAATCTCCATCATCATCAAATACATTGATTCTATGATTATCGGTGTCTACAACGTAAATTGTTCTTCCATCACTGCTAACTATGACATCGCTTGGGTTTTTTAGCTGATTATTTGCAGTTCCAAAAGAACCAAATTTAAAAGAAAACGCAGGTTCAGCATATGCAATTTGTACAGACACAATACCAATCAACAACAACATGCCAAAACATAATCCAATCGATGATTTTTTATCCAAAGTACAAATAATCATCAAATCTAAATTTAATAAATAAGATAATAAATTTCACTACCCATTTGATCAATTCAGATTAACATCAGACATGCAACTAGGGAATGAATTCTTGGATTTATTCAGACTTGACGGTTTTTGGTTTTTTTAGCAATGAAGCTATCATAACGGTTGCAAGAATGACAAACACGATAATCAGAGAGGTTACAGTTTCAATATGATAAAATTCAGAGACTATCATCTTGGTTCCGATAAATATCAACAACACAATCAATCCAGGTTTGAGGTAATAGAATCGCTCCATCATGCCGCCAATTAAAAAGTAGAGGGCCCTTAAACCTAAAATTGCAAATACGTTTGACGTTATTACTATGAACGGGTCTCTAGTAATTGCCAAGACGGCAGGAATAGAGTCCATTGCAAATACCAAATCAGTCAGTTCAATAATTGCAAGACCGACTAAAAGAGGAGTAGCATGCATTACACCGTTAATTCGTACAATGAATTTGTTTCCGACCAGACTTAGATTAACCGGCATGAATTTTTTTAGAATTTTAACTGCAATGTTTTTTTCTAGTTCAATTTTCTTTTCTTCTTTTTGTATGATCATTCTAATTGAGGTATACCAAAGCAATCCACCAAAAATATAGATCATCCAATGGAAATTATCTAGTAACGATGCACCAACAAGGATCAGTGCAATTCTCATTGCAATCGCACTTAGAATACCAAATGAGAGAACCCTGTGCTGATATTTATGAGGAATTCCCAAAGTGGTAAACACAAGTAAAAATACAAACATGTTATCTACGCTAAGGGATTTTTCTAGAGCATATCCAGTAACAAATTCGATCATCTTATCGTTACCTAAAGCGAAATAGATAACTCCAGCAAAAATTCCTGCAAGGGAAATCCAAGTGATGGTCCAACCAAGTGCCTCTTTGCTAGACATTACATGCTCTAATTCAGATGAGGACGTTTTGGTTAGTTTTCTTTTAATTTTATGAAACAAACCAAGATCTATAGCTATAGTGACTGAAAGAATTGCAAAAAATATAATCCAAAGTTCAAATGTAACCACACCCGTTTCTATTGGCAAATTGATTGGTCTGATTTAGGCACGATTATAAATTAATCTTGAAATAACATCTAATCAAATTATAAGCATCTCTATCATCCAAATCTAATTTATGAAAAAATAATCATCCCATTAATGTATTAAATAAGAGATTAGAAGAGGCATGAAATCTTCTAATCTTTTACAGATAGACGATGAGGTAATGGTCGAAAAAACCTCAACCCATCTACTAACATGAGTATCTCAAATCAGAATAAAAGACTCGTGTAGAAATTATCAGTAGGATCTAAATAAAATAAGGAGAGTTGGAACTACGCCAAGCAACTAATCGCTTTTGGTCTTAGAATTTTATGTTTTTATTCCTTCTTTTTCAGATCATCATACGCATGATGTTTGTTAGATTTTGGTAGTTGGATATTCTCCAAAAAGGCGTCCGCCATGACCTGTTTTACCTTACTCATATCAAATGGCTTGTAAATTACCGCTGTTGCATTGTGCAAATCCAAAAGATCCCCCTCATCCAGGGTAAGATCTCCCGTAACAACAATGATTTTGGCATTTGGGTCGGTCTTTTTGATATTTTCTATGGCATAAAATCCGTCATACCTTGGCATTATCAAATCTACAAAAATGACATCTGGATGATGTTTTTCATACAATTCTATTGCCTCCATACCGTCTGTACCTGTGGCAATGACCTCTATGCCAGATATTTTTAGCAGATCACAAAAGACGCTAACAATGTCTTGATTGTCATCTATCACTATACAGGTAATCATAATATGTGAAATTCACATCAAACTACTTTAATGTATTTGTAATTAAATATGACAGTGTCATCTGTGACAGACAAAATTTTAATAAATAAAACACAAGATCAAAACCAATTAAACCACTGATTAATCCGTAATTTAGTCACATCCCATAAACACAAATTTACAACGGCTATCTTCTTATTTTGAGTCGAAATTGTCTTTTTGGGAAAATTATTGTAAGTGAAGACGTTCTGTTAGTCAATTTTAAACATTGCTACTGATTTCTATGTTGTGTTATTTGAACACCATTTTCTTTTTGAGACATTTCTATGACTAAAATTTGTGATCAAAAATAGTAAGGATAAACTCAGTATTGAACTAGAATGCGAGGAAAGAATAATTTCAGAAAAACATCGATTTGGCAGAGTTCGTTCAAAGATGATGTATCAATTAAGAGAAGAATATGGAAAAGAAAAAGCAAATCGGTCATTGGCAAGAATCAACAAAAGAATTTCTCTTGGCTCAAAAATGACCAAGATGCATTCTGAAGAATCCCTAATCTAAAAAATCATTGCATTTCATTTTTAATCAATTCAATTCATTTTAATTCATTTTCAGAATTTTTTTTTGTTCAAAAATACAGCGATGATTTTATGAAAAATATCATAATTTGATGATTAATGACAAAAAAGTTAGCAATCACTGCAATCGCAATGTTTGCAATTGTAATGGGAATTTCCTCAATTGCTCCTGCAATGGCAGATAAAGCCACAGCACCAGGACACAACAAAATTGTCATTTTGATGACGAGGAAATGCAATACGTTCTAATCAGCATTCCAGAAAAAGCAGTAAGTGCTCATGAGAAAAATCACACCATGGACATCATTCCAGCACCGGAAGATGGTTGTCCAGTTGTTGAATCAGAGCCAGTAGATACTGATAATGATGGACTAACTGATGACGAAGAGGCAGTTTTAGGAACTGATCCATTAGTTGCAGATACAGATTCGGACGGATTGTCTGATGGCGACGAAGTCAACACTTACGGAACTGATCCATTAAATCCAGACACTGATGCTGGAGGAGTATCTGACGGTCAAGAAGTAAATATTGATGGAACAGATCCATTGGACGCTTTAGATGATTTGGTGGTAACACCATAATCTCTTTTTTTATTTATAAAAAATCTCTCCGTATTATTAGAACAAAAATTTCCTTCAAATAGTGCAAAATCTGACCGTCTAACTATATCCACAATAGAAAGAGACAATATGGACAGATAGGCTCCCCATCTGACAGTAAGACATATTTTAAAATTTAACATTGTGTAATTAACAACATGATCCAAAAAGAGGAATTAGAGCAGATTTTGAATTTTGTAGGACACAGATGGTTAGAAGTAACAAAGGATCCAAATAACAAACTAACGGATACATTGCCAAGTAATTTTTGGATGAATTCTGTGGGCGGAAAAGCAGGAAAAGGCAGATGGGTTACTGCATTAATGTATACAGAAAACGAAGGAGATGCAAATGCATTCAAAGAAGTATTGCTCAGATGGCAGTCAAAGGGGACAGAGAAAAATAAAGCACCCGATCTAATTCAAATTGGAAAAAAGAAATAGACTATTAATAATTGGAAATCAAGACAACATTATTGTCAGAATTTTCAATTAATGAAAAAAAGATTTTATCAGACCATTTTTCAAATACGGATGAAAATGTTTTTGCAATAATCACACCTAGACAAGTTGATCGTGGGGCATTAATGTCAAGATATAGCCGAACAGACAAAAGTATGCGTAGAATATTCCTAGATGAATTTTTACAAAATAAAAACAGAGGAGAAGAGTTTTACAATCGCGTACTATTAGAATACGGCGATGATTCAGTTGCAGAATTGGGAGAGGCACAAATTGCAATTGAAGGACTTTCAAATATTGCTGTTAAAAAAATTGAAGATAGAAGAATAGGACTATCATATTTAGAAAAATCATCAAGATATGTAGCATGGAATAAAAAAGTTAACGGAGAATATAGATTCTACAAAGATCCAGAATTAATGAAATCAAGATTTGCAGATCTGTATGTAGACACATGCAATTTTTCATTCGATATTTATTCAAAAAACATTGATCCAATGATAAAATACATACGAGAAAAATATCCAATTGAAAAATACACCTTTAAAGATTCAAAGGATGGAAAAGAAAAAGCATTTTCCAAATTAAAAGAAGAAAAAGACATCAAATCAGCAAGCATAATTTACAACGGTTCGACAAAAGCAAAGGCATTAGATATTTTACGTGGGCTTTTACCAGCATCGACGTTAACTAATGTGGGGATTACAGGAAATGGCCGTGCTTTTGAGTATCTCCTCACAATA
>Ga0210044_10008117_pt1 | contig 13176 bp, 7 predicted proteins | sample CryGey13umfilter_2_FD_183959 | JGI IMG/M metagenome (GOLD analysis project Ga0210044, IMG submission 183959) | Groundwater microbial communities from aquifer in Utah, USA - Crystal Geyser 4/9/14 3 um filter (SPAdes) (version 2) | ecosystem: Environmental > Aquatic > Deep subsurface > Groundwater... | reverse complement strand
ATCTTGAGAAACAACGATATTGAAGTGAACATGTTTTTCCATACTTCTATTGTATCCCTGTGGATTAATAATGTCAAATTTTTGTCAAATTATTCTTTTCTTTCCACATCACAATTCCCCCGAATGTAAGAATAAGAAGCCCAAATCCTGCAAATTCCAAATATTGCGGCCAAAAGATGATAACAATTTTAGGAATACGAGGAATGCGAAGCATACTATTAGTGTACAGTATGATGGGAGAAATATGATATTCTGAACTATGCAGAAAAAATATTGCTTCGATAAAAAAATAGGAATAATCATATTCTTTTTGTTTATAATATCCTTATTATTTGTTCTATTTTCACAATCTCTCTTAAGGCAAAAACCGTCCTACAATTCGAAAGCTTCGGAATTGAATTCACCCCAAAAAATATATGGAGGGACAGAGGTTACCGATCCAAAGAAATGGCCATTTACAGTAAGATTATTTCTATTGGGAGCCCCACTAGGAAATGGTCCTACGCTTACACAAGTTGAACCATTCAAGATGGGTTATTGTGGAGGGACATTGATAGCATCAAGATGGATATTAACAGCAGGGCATTGTGTGAGTGAGGGATATATACGGTATGATGCAAGATCCATTGGAATATTTATCGGGTCAAATGATTTAAAGACTCCTCTCATAAAAGGAACAAACTATTTTGAGGTGAAAAAAATTTATAGACATGAAAACTATACATCAGTTTACTATCCAAAAGATAAGCCAGGTCCTATTTCTCCACATGCTCACCATATTAATGACATTGCTCTCCTTGAATTATATGAAGATGTACATTTTCCAACTATTTCTCTAAGTGATGATTCGGTATTTGAAAAGGAGAAAACGAAATCAGTATATGTGGGTTGGGGATACTTAACAGGGAACAGTGAGTCTAGTATCATGAGGCAAGCAATAGTACCCGCTCTTTCAAATAAAAGGATAAATAAAAAAGACTGGTATGATGGAATGGTCTATGAAGCGAATGAATTTGCCGCAGGATATCCGCTTGGACTTACTGGGACGTGTGGTGGTGATTCAGGCGGTCCATTACTTTCATGGAATGAGGAGAAAAAAAAATGGATTCAAACAGGTATTATCTCATGGACAGGACATGATGATTCAGAAACATGTGCATTACCAAAAAAACCCGGAGTTAATGTTCGGATTTCTCAATATTTCGGTTGGATTAAAGAGACAACCTCCATTCAGGACTTGGAAAACGGACTTTTTAAAGGAGTTGATTTAGCAACAGAAGAAGTGAAAGAATATCATCAAAGGATCATCATTGAACATGAGATAGAGAAAGATAATGAAAATTATGACAATATCTATAAAAGAATGTAGTTTTCTGTGTATTTTATTTGCCCCTTGACAAACTATAGGATATTACCTATAATAATGGTATGTTCAGGTTACTCAAGAAATTAGTCTCATTCAATACTCCAAAAACGCTTATTTTCGTGTCTGAATACGATCACTTCGCAAAAGAATCTACAGGATTATCCACATATAGCCGTTTGACTTTAGACGAACTACAGGATAATTTTAAGTCAGATTTTGAGAAAACCGTGGTCCTGAGCATCGGCAAGTCGAAAAACGAGCAAATTCGTATCGTCCAAGGGGGAAGGCGATGTGTCATCCCTTGCATACAAAAAGATAATCCATTTTCCCTCATGAGACCTCTTTACTATTCTTTATTGCTGTCGAAATCGAAAGATATGGTTATAGAGTTCGAATTCGCCTCTTATGGTGGTCCTCTCTCAGTCGGGGCATTTATCATCCTACTTGGGTTATTGAAGTTATTCGGTAAGCGCGTTTATTTTGTGATCCATCAAGCAGTGAATAGACTTGAGGGCCTACATGAGCATCTTGGTCTTTCTAAAGGCTCAAATAAGCTTCGCTTGCTTGATAGCGCCCTCAACTATTTTTATAAAGCCGTGGGAATATTCAGCTGGAAAATAATCGTACTCGAACAAGAAATAAAGAATAGAATCGCCCTACATATTAATCCTAAAAAAATAATTGTCATTCCCCATGCGGTTCATAAAAACAGATTCGTACAAAAGAAAAATAATGTAAGGAAAGGCAGAATTGATATATTGATATTTGGATATATTGCCTGGTATAAAGGTCTGGATAGATTTATTAAGGCGTTTAATAAACTTACAGATAAACGTGTCCATTTGACGATAGCCGGTGGCTATAGTCCTGCCCAGCGTGGAAAAATGCACTACGAGACTCATTATAGATCGGTGCTTGAGAGTGCCAAAAAGAATCCCCACATAACCATAACAGGATATGTGCCTGAAAGCCGCGTTGGAACCTATTATCGAAAAGCAGATATATGTATACTTCCCTATAGAAGATTCATATCATCTTCAGGGCCGCTTTCCCAGGCTTTTAGTTTCCAAAAACCAGTCATTTTATCTCAGGAGCTAGTGCCCTATATGAAAAGCAAAGATTTTAGAGAGGTGATGAGTGTTGCTGCGGTAAAGAAAGAGGATTTATTTTATAAAATAACTCCTCATGCGCTCAAAACATTAGTACTGCGTATCAGAAAAGAAAAAAACTATATCGAAAAACTAGCGTATTTCTCTCATGATATGGCACTAAAACGAAACTGGTCACAATTGATTCCAGAATATAGAAAAACGATCCTTACTGCGAGAAATACTCAAAATCTACCTTCTTCTTTGGTGAAAAAACATGAGCCACGCTCCATAACAAAAGGCTATTCCTATGCCTAAATATTCAAGAATCTGTGGAATGTATATGATTGATATTGCGTTTGCCTGCGACACTTCAGGAAGTATCCACCCGTTTGACCAATCGTTGAGTTCAATGTGCGTTAGTGGTTTTGAAAACAGGTAGGGCAGATTGGTTTTAAGGGAAGCCATGAGAGGATTTCCTGATTCTACCGCGATGGGATAGGCATACCATCCCTTATTGAACGTCTGTGTTAGTTCTAGTATAGATGAAGAGCGCAATGAATGAGATAAAACAAGATATTGGGATGGATTTGGATGGATTACCTCAAGATTATCGAGAGGGACATTATTCTGCTCATCAATGATCGTTGAGGCATCCTGTCCGTAATACATATTCGCGAGAAAGCGATACGGAAATTGAAACACGTGGGCATCGATGAAGTCATTTATGGTCTTTTGATTTTGTAATAACGAAACATTATCGAAAAGAATGGTATATCCCAATCCATGAGGCTCCCTCTGGGGGAGAATGAAGTAACTTGTTTGTTCATCTTTCGAGTCTGAAAGATATGTTTCAAGTTCTGTTCTCCGAGAAGAGTTGTTTGTTATGCGAATAGACAAAGGTTTTCCTTGAACATGTTTTGACTTAACAGCGAGAATGTATGCTTTATTTTGAGAGAGTTGTGGAAGAGGTATCTCAAGGCAATTATTTGAATGGATTGAGGTAAGTCGTATAGCGCTCTCCGAAGGGTACTCAACTATTTCTTTCGAAATATAACCTTCGTTAAGTGTATTACAGTTTTTTGATGGGCTTGAGATGAGTGAATAGTTGTTATCCAATTTATATGAGTATAAACCTCCGATTTTGGGAACAAGAACCGCGAGACTGTCGAGTTTTTGCAGGGGAATATTCGCTCCAAATTGGGCTGCGCTGGTCGAAATCTGTTGGGAGTTTGCGATGACGACAAGATCACTTGTTTTTTGTGTTTGGAGAGATACCGCATCTATATTTTCCAGAGGTTGCTGGTTTGTAGGGATGTGAAGCACCCCTTCCAGATTGCTCTTAATAGAGCTGGAAACTCGCAGATATTCGCCCATTTCATCAATGCTAAAATCACGTTCGTTAACATTCCTATTTGTAAATAATCCCTGAAATAGGAATAATCCTTGATTATCACTCGCATTAATAGACAAATCAGTTGTATAGGGGCCTTTTAACTGAAAGGTTTTATCCTCCCAATACCACGGCGTTTTTGACTCATTTTTAGCAATGAGTGAATGAACTCGTATAAATGACTTGGATTGATGTAATGGTGCCACTTTATAGAGAAGAATATTCCCAAACGTATTTTGCAGGGAAATACGGGAAGATTCTTGTAACAGATGAGTAAGTTCATCCACATATAAAGCATGAGGTGAATAGGATCCAATAATCGATTTATCGATGAGAATCCATGGAATATCATATTTATCAAGCACGTTCTCCAAAAGGGAAGAATCTCGAGAGTAAATAGCGTGTGATATCTCCCAATAATACTGTTCATTTTTTGGATTCCAAACATCGAAAGCGCGATCCAATATAGGTTGTTCAACCCCGTACCACAAAAATCCTGATCCATAATAGCCCCAAGAATAGGTACTCCACCCATCAATTGCATATTGAGGAAAATTCGCAATCCGTCCGGAAGCTTGCTTCTTAAAATAAGAAAATAGTTGCTCATAATCCTTTGGATAGGTGATAAAAAGTTGAGAATAGAGTAAGTTACCTCTCCATGAGGGAAGCGAATAGACAAAAAATAAGGCTATAAATAGGGAAACGAGCGCAGTTTTTTGCATTATCGCATTATGTACAGGAGCCAACGAAGAGAGTGTGCTGAATATTGCTTGACAACCCCGCACAAACAAAACCGCCTCAAACAGGAGAAGAATATTGCCGAATTTAGTAAATGGATTCCTGAAAATTTGATGGAACAATGCATTTGAATGTAAAAGTGTGTTAACGAATGAAAATGGGGAAGTGTCAAGGGCGAGCAGAGTAAAGAAACAGATAAATAGGATTGAGAATACTCTGTTTTTATTTGAAAACAAGCTTTTAATACACCCGATAATAATGATGAAGAAGAATATATATCCAATAACCACACTATGCCATTGTTCAAAGTGGGCAATCCAGTCTTTCAGTATATATCCGTAACCATTGTTCACAAGTCCGGTGAACTTGAACATGAACCCCTTCAAGAGAATGAGATCGTGCAGGTTCCCAAATTCAACATTTTTTAAAAAAACGTCCTCACTATATAAAAAATTCACGTGCGCTCCTTTTTGAGAGCCAATATTGGTTAAAATATAGTATGCGAATAATCCGAGCCAATACAAATTAGCAATTGATATAGCAAGAATTGAGTTGATGATTGTTCTAAGGGCTCGCGTGTTGATGAAGTGATAAATGAGGATAATACCCAGCACAATACCATAAACAAGGAATAATGTCGGAATATAAAATTGTGACGATCCAATACTATGTATGAGAAAAAGGAACAGCAATCTTTTTTTTGTTGGGTATCGGAGATAATAAAATATCGAAACAACCATCCAGGGGAGAAGGGCATAGTACACCATAAAGGCCTCATAGGGAGCAAAAAGAAGCTGGACTGTGGCGATATGCAACAGGTAGAATAGCGAACCAAAAAAGGAACTAAGTCTGCTTCTAAATAAAAAATAGGTCAGAAAATAGATACCGAGCGATCCCAGATATAAAGAGATTGAAAAAAAGATATATCTAAGGTCCGCTTGGGGGAAAATAATACCCAAAGAACATAAAATGATTTCTCTCGGTAATTCAGAAGCGTGGCCATGACCCGCCGGAAGTCCTAATCCCTGATATTCTTGCCAGCCTGAAAAAAACGCTCGCTTAATGTTTGTTTGGCAGTTGAATTCTGGATGCAGGTTATCCCATCCAGACAGTATTGCTCCTGGGCGATAATTGATTACCACCAATGTAAACGCTATAAGGAAAAGCACACCGCTTGCAATCCGATGCGAATTAGTGAATAATTTTTTCATGATAATAACCGATAATCAAAATCCCATACAGGTATACTTATTTAAGTATAGGTGATTAAGCAAAAAAAACGTATGAAATTTCTTCAGAATAAATATGACCGCTCTATGTTTGTAGGTATATCCTTTGTGATTTGTAACATGTATCTCGTATGGTTACTAGTGAATGTACTGAGAAGCAACAATACGTTTATCTGGGTAATGAGTATTCCAGCTTCACTTTTTCTTGCATATCAGAGTTCCCATTTTTATTCCCATCATAATGGTGAAGTAACGAAACATACTAAACTCCTGTATCTTATCTTTTTCCTTCTCCTGGGAGGTGTTGCGTTGTATTACCTTGAGCCCTTGTTTCGATATCCGTTTTCTACGATTGGCATTCCCTTTAAGGACATGCAAGATGCGATGGCGGTGTATATCAGTGACTATGGGAATCAGCCTTCCAATGCGATAAATTCTCCAACCACGAAATTTATTACCAATGTCTTCTTCACTTCTCATCAACCGTATTATCAGAATATTTATTTTGGATATCCCAATGTGCTCCACTCATTTTCGGCGCTTCTCATAAAACTTGGAGTATTCGAATTTCATGCAACCTGGATTGCGACATTAATCACGATCCTCACAACCTCCTGCTCATTATTCCTGATATTAAAATCCTTTAAAAAAACGGGATATTCGTCAGTGGTTGCGGGTTTGTTCGGGCTTTCATCATTCAGAATACCCTATGCAATTATTGCGTCAATCGTGATGGCTTTTTCCATTGGACTCATTATTCCGGTGTTTTTGATTGTCTTAGTTACGCTGTATCATTATAAAGATAAACGTTCGTATATTTTGCCTTTGGTTTCTTTATCTCTTCTAGCCGCTTCTTTTACGAATGCGATTGCTTTCCTCATAGGGATATTGTGCATTTATGCGATCCTGTTGTTTATTCACAAACAAAAGAGCGAGTCAATGCGGATACTGAAGATTGTAGGACTATTTTTTGTGACAATACCTTTTTTCATTACCCTTTTTTCCCTGATTGGTTCTACATATTTTGGAGGAACATTCCACGCAGTGCAAAATAATGTCGATTTTGATCCCTATGAGCTTTCACAACGAATACTCCCATTTGATAAACCTATCTACATGATTTTCCTTACTGTGTCATTGTTATGGTATGCCTATAACGTGTGGAGAAAAAAATGTACAACCGAACATTACATATTGCAGAACTTCCTTTTCATCGTCAATATCGGCTTGCTCATACCCATTTTCTATGATGTCATATTTCATAATCTCAGTAGTATTAAAACTGCGGATGATTTGATTCATATCAATCCATCCGGATTGTTTGGCGGTCTTATCCACTTTTTGATGCATCGTGTTGCGCTACTCCAACCGATTTTCTTCATTTTCTTCATAGGAGACCTATTTTCTTCCCTCAAGGGTAAGTTGTATGCGCTATCGATTTTTATGTTGACGCTTGTTTTGCTGTTTAGCCTTGTATTGAAGACAAACGGCATATTTTATGAGAATATACAAAACGAACTGCTCCCCTCTTTCTACAATGCAAAAGATGGGGATAAAAGGTTCACTTTTCTTTCTCATTGGAGACTGATAACCGATGAAAAAATGTGGAATAAGGATATAATCACCGCATTAAAGTACTTGAAATTGAATATAATTGGTGATACCCGCATTCTCTTGCTTGATAGGAGAGATTGGTCGGAGGAAACTATTGCAAATTGGGGCTCTGCATTAATAAGGAATAAAATTTCCGTACCAAAAGAAAAGGGAATAGGGGAAGGATCGTATACCTATGTCCTATTCATTCAAAATAGGGATGATATAAACAAAAACGCTCCCCCGTTTGGATTGGGGGAGCGTGTCTTTAGTGAATCGGGCATTACCCTTTTCAAAATCCACTAAAAACTTTCTTTGCGAAATTACTTAAGCCATGCGGGAATATTGTTGACGATTGCACCTGGGGCAAACATCTGCCACATCTTTTGTATTGGGTCCCAAACGGCAGCTTTAATCTTCGCAATATTAGGATCTGTTGCGATAAATTGTCTAATGTCAGCTCCTACTCCATCTTTTTGAAGATTGGGGTTATGCATGTTGACATCATAACAGCCATTATGTGGAAGGGCTGTTTTTAATACCGCTTGCTCAACAGCATATGGTGTTTGAGTTCCCTCATCGGCTCCTCCTGCTCCATATGTATTCTCTTGACCATCCCAATAGGTGAGTCGTATTGATCCATTAGGTGTTCTAATTACTGCTTTTGAAACAGGTCCATTAAGATCAAAGACTTGATCCATAGACATAACCTCACCGGTTAATGGATTAAAATATGCCCCATTTATTCTGAATGGTGTTTTTAGATTTCTTCCTTCAAAATTCCATGTAAACCCCCATTTAACGTTACCAGATATTGGATCTTTGTATAAATCCATAGCCCATTGTTCTGGTTTTCCACCATTTGTAGAAACGTCTTTTGTATTAAGTGGATGTCCTTCGTAAGGAAGATTCTCCATATCAAACTCAATTCCAGTTGGAAGCTCACCGGGTTTATATGATGTATATTCACCCTTAACTGGATCCCATGTCATTACATTTGTTTTTGCAGCATTTGCATCTGTTGATAAAAATTTAAACAGAGTTTCCATTGCATGTTTTGAAGCTAACATTTTCTGTTGTGCATCTGTTTCACATACTTCACTCTTAGGAACAGCCCATATTACAGCTTGTTCAACAAGATCTCCTTGGTCAAGTGAGTGAGATCCAGATCCATAGGTGTTAGTTTTTCCATTCCACCATGTGGCAGAAGCGGTACCACTTTGATCAAATTGACCTAAACTTAACTGAAAGTACTCTGGTGTTTTTGTATAGTCATAAAGTGTTCCATCTGGATTTCGAATTCCATCTGTGCGAAGTGGTCGAGCTTCTGCAACCCATGCTCCACCCCACATAACGGTAAACGCATCACTTCCTGCGTATGCCTTTCCAGTATTATCATATGGTATTTCATCAACTACGTTATATCGTTGTCCGTTAATGAACGTATATGTATCCATTCTCCAGAATTCTGGTTTTCCACCAAATTCAGCTGCCGCTTGTTCAGGAGTGGTAAGATAATTTTCAGGAAGAACAAACCCTTTTTCTAACGTAGCACCGTTTATGACTATTTCAGTTGTAGCCGCTGCTGGATCTACGGTAGGAGTTTCAAGAGTAGGAGTATTTATAGGCGTACCTGTCGCAGAATCCACGAGGACAGTAATAGGTTCTCCGCCAGTTAATCCACTCGCAACTTGTTTTCCGGCTTCATTTAGAAGATTAGGTTGAGTTAAAGCGTCTCCTGGTGTAGGAGTTGCCCCTGTGGCCGTTAAAATAGCCGAATTTACTGTAGCTTGTACTTGTTCCTGTGAAGGACCCGCATTTCCTCCACTTAAAGCTAAACACGCTAATTGAGCTCCTGTTGCTGTGGCTAAAGGAATTAGTATTCGTGCTTCTTTTTTTACTCCTCGAGATACAGTAAAATTGCCCAAAACTGTATCCTCATTTACATTAAACAGGGACCTGCTGGTATTGAGAAATCTTCTAGCTGCTGAAGGGCTGTCCATTATGTTTCCTGCCATAGTATTTATTAAAGAAATATATTTTTAATACCTTTTTAATACCTATAGTATAACACGTTTACAGTCAATGTCAAGGGGTAAATAGATATTTTATAGCTCATAATAAATAAGTTTAATATGCTCTTGGATTGGAGGCTAAAATGCAGTACCATGATACTATCTATGCTCCATACTGAGTATTCATTTGGGCCGTCACAAGATACAAGAATGGGCTCTGTGATTAATAGATTATCTTTGCTTACAGAACCAAATAAAATAATAAGATTAACACATGCAATCGATACCTATAAAAATCAATGGTTAACGAGTAGAGAACAGGCTGAAGTCATTTTTTCCTCTTTACAGGGGCGCTTTATAGACAAACAAAAACAGGGCAAAATGGATGAAGCCACAAAAGAGTCTTATCAAGCAGCTTTGGCCGGATATTTATTTGCGGAAAATAAACGATCATTTGAGCAACAAAATGCAGGGACAGGGTACAGTAGCGAGAAAGAAGGGAGACAGATTAAAGCAGTAGCATTGGCGATTGACAAACAACATCTCCATATGGGCACTGGCGAAGGAAAAAGCAGTGTTGTTATCCCTATTTCTGCTATTGTCGAGGCTGCAACGAATGGGCAAGGAAAGGTTGTGGTTGGGTCTGCGAATGGGCTTTTGGTGGAAGAACTTACACAAAATATAAAGAAATATACGGAAATGGTAAGCAATCTAGCATGTAATAAGAATGTAACTATAAATACGCAAAGAATATCATCGGAAAATGAGCAGCGAGGAGAGCGGACGGTGAAGCAGCTAATGAGAGACTCACTCCTTGAAAATGAGTCGGGGATACAAGCAAAAAACCAACAGTTTGATTCATTTTGGAATTCGATAATCGAAACTACAAATGAAAGGAAAGAAGAGAAATACTATGAAACCTCAAAGGATTATCACCATGGAGATATATCCGTTTATGTGGGGGAAGAGCGGAATATTGTATTTGATTGGATGGGCAATAGAAAAATATTTGAAAAAGGGTGCCCTACCATCCTCATGGATGAGGCGCATGTAGCCTTCGATAGAGGAAGTCCTTATTCACAGACATCCGGTTCGGAAGCATTATCAAATGAAACAATTCAGAGTGGGATATCTGAATACTTGGCCAATTATATCGTTGCCCAGAGACTAAAGTTGGGGTTAAAAGGTGGATTAATTAAACCAAGTAAAGGAGGATATGAATTATCGGATCAAGGGGTACTAAAGGCACAATTGACCAATATTTCAAACATAACGATAGAGGGGAAGGATGAGGACTCTCTCTCTTTTATGGATGGGGTAGATATTGTTTTAAAAAATATTGGACATGTACCACCTAAAAGGCGAGTACAAATCGCCGAAGATTTACTCGCAAACCTGAAACAATTTATTCCTGAGAGAACGAACCCATTAGAAAAGGATGAAATAGGTACAAACCAATTCGCATATTTTGAGTCCATTGGTAATGAAATCGCAAAGATGCTTCCCAATAAGGAAAAAATGTTTACAACAAACAGAAGAGGGAAAAATCAACTTCGAGATGCATATATAGACCAACTCCTTTCAAACAATAAATATAACCCGACGACACAAATGGCAGTGTTAGCCATAGCGGGGAAATTTGAGCCTATAGAACGAAGTATTTCTTATAAAAACTCTACCTATGCAAGCTTCGTATACGGGGTTCAAGACAAACTTGTTGCGTTCTCTGGCACCCTTATGACACCGGATCCTCTTAAGAGAAGAATGAAACGGGGAGCATTTGCAGCATTTTTGGAATCAACCACAAAAAGAAATGTACATATGCTGGCCTCGCCAGAAATCAAACTATTTCCTAAACCACGTCTCCTTGATGATACGGAGGGCCTTTACAATCTCTTAGTTAATAACCTCACGCAGGAACAAATGCGTCCGACACTGATTGTCGATAATGGGAGTTTGGACAGCGCCAAGGAAACCTACGCAAAAATAGTGGAAAAGTTCGGAAAACAAAGAGTTAGACTTCTTACTTCAAAGCCAGCAGAAGGGGATGAGAAGGAAGAAAGAAAATATGAACGAGATCTTGACAGGTTTCGAAAACAGCTGGCAGAGGGTGAGATAGATATCCTTATTTCATCGGGCAGCGCTGCACTCGGAACTAATTTTGTTAAGAAAGATGCGCACTTTCCCGATTTGAGGACAATAACCATTGGTATGCCTGAATCTGAAGAAAAGATGGCACAGACCATTGGGCGAAGAAGACTCCTTGAGGGGGAAACTCAAAATCATTTCTGGTATTTAACTCAAGCGGATATTGAACCATACATAACTTATTTTAAAGATGAAAAGGATAAATCCTTCTATGATCTTAAAAAAGGAAAAGGAGAGATAACAGATGATATACAAAGGGCTAAAAATGATCCAGACAAGCTCTTTAAGATTATGGTTGAGTTTTGGGATAAGGCACGGGCGGCACGAGCGGTTGATACCGATTTTGCGGTAGGATATGATATTCTCATGAACCAGGAAGTGATCCCCACAGTCGAAAGATATATGAAAACACAGATTGCCCTCAAAATATTGGGATTTACTGAACAGGAGCTAACTTTAATTTATAAGCAGGAGGAGAAAACACAGAGAGATGGGCAGAGGCACGAAATGGTTAGCGAAGAAATTGAAGCAGAAGAGAGAAAAGCCTGGGATTTTAGAAAAAAAAGAAAACTGATAGATTGGACTTATCAACAAATGGGAACTCCCTCGACATTGTATAGCGATATACAACAAGCATATTCCTTGCTTCCCCCCGTGCCAAAAAGTAGTACTAATGCTATATCCACAGCTGCAATAAATCGACTTCTTGAAATGAAAAAGTATATTTTTGCGAATCCAGAAGGTAAAGCAACGAATGAAATTGGCTTTGGCTTAAGTGCATATCTGGATAGTTGGTTCGAATCTGGTAAGGAATCAGTGTCTGGTTACATCAATACGACACAAATAAAGGAGAATATGGACACGATAGTCCCAGAGAAAAACACAGACATCTCATTTGTAGATCTTAGGTTATTTGGAGTTCCTCCCGGAGTGACAATGAAATTAGTGAAAAAGTTAAATGTTACAAGGTGGAAAGAGAATGAATATGATGTGCACATTGTAGAATTGTCTCATGATGGTGAAACTCAGAAAATTCCTATTTTGTACAATGAAGCACTACAAAGACCCCTTATTCTATTTGATCCAACATTGAATGAACACATATATTTTAAAGAAGAGGAAATAGAAAGGATTCAAGAAATACAGATTCAAGCCCCACCTGTTCCGATTCAATATAGAACAAGACTAGAAAACGGCCAGCCTGGAGATGTTGTAAATGTATTCGCACTCAAAATAAGATTATCTCCACCTCTATAGGTTTGAGCTTATACAAGAGATTTTCTTGCCTTTTTCTTCAATTTCAGTCCTATTCCAAGCATGCCTAGTTGGCCCGCAAGTAAGAGGATTCCCATCTCAGGTCCGGCCTTAGGCGCAACTTTCACTGCAAGCACTTGCTTTTCGACACAAGCCTGGGCAGTATCGTCATCAGAAGTATTGTTGGTATAGGCACGTACATAGTTACTTGCGCACATAAGTCCACGGTCAGCAGGAAGTTTGTCTTGTGCAAACCACTGCATCTTGAAGTAAAAGATTTTTTCTTCCTCAGGCTTAAATGAGCCTGCATTAAATGAAATAGCACGATTAGTTGCATCATATGATCCAGGGC
>Ga0210044_10008116_pt1 | contig 13176 bp, 10 predicted proteins | sample CryGey13umfilter_2_FD_183959 | JGI IMG/M metagenome (GOLD analysis project Ga0210044, IMG submission 183959) | Groundwater microbial communities from aquifer in Utah, USA - Crystal Geyser 4/9/14 3 um filter (SPAdes) (version 2) | ecosystem: Environmental > Aquatic > Deep subsurface >... | reverse complement strand
TATAATTAAAAGTAAATAAAGAAATATAATTTTTATTAAATGTCATTCCCTCCGACCCCGGATATTTAACCAATTTTATTTTAATTTATTTAAACAAAAACTAAAAGTCAATGCATTAAATTAAAACAAATAAACTTCCGCCTCATCCACACGAGTTTGCACTTTCTTATGATGTGTAAAAAAATATAACATAGTAGAGGAGGGGCACCCCCCTCTACTACATATTAAAATTATTTTAACCACACTTTCCAAATTTCAGGCTTATTGCCAATAGTATATTCATTTCCGTTTCTTACTATAGGTGTTTTAATCAATAGAGGATCTTCAAGCAATTCTTCTTCAATGTTAAAATTCATATATTCCATTCCTCTTTTTTTGTATTGCTTGCTTTCTTTATCTATTAAATCTTTCATTGATATTTTTGCTGATATGTTATTTAGCTCACCTTGAGCCAATCCTTTTTCAAGCAGATCTCTGAAGTGAAAACTTATATTTCTCTCTTTAAAAAATCTTTGAGCTTTTTTAGTTTCATTGCACTTATATGTACCATAGATGATAATATTCATAAAAAAATTTTATTCGTTTATTATAATATTTTGTGTTCTTTTTGCTCTGGGAAATCTGCTTTTTAATCCTGTTTTTGTTACTGCAGCTGTTCCCAAAATATCATTTCTATATTTAACCGCACACTGTCTTCCTTTAATTGAATATTCTTTTATTGTTCCGCCATTAATATAAGTTTTTAATTCGTTTGTGTTTTTTAGTTCATAAATATTTTTAGTTATAGCGTTTCTTAACAGCTCTGCTGCTTGAGAGTGCAAAATTGTATTGCTATGGTTATCAATTTTACCGAATCTGACTCCATATCTGTGAAAAAGATTAATATTTTCGAGATCAAAATTTTTATTTACAAAGAAAATATTATTCCCATTTAAAATAAATTTATAATCTCTTAAGACATTTTCATCAATACCAAAATCTTCATAAATATTTTGAAGATATTCTTTTATTAGTTTGCTATCAGAGCTTAACACTTTTGATTTTATTTTTGTTTTAACTTGCTCGGGTGAAGTTGTGTTATCTTTCTTAATTAATTTCACAATAAAAAAACCATCTGAATCAACTTCCCACGGGATAATTCTTTTAGACAGATTAAGCGATGAACTTAATTTTGTTTTTTTGTATTCTGTAAATCCGGAAATTGATTTTACAGGTAATTCTATTTCATTTATCTCAACCGGATATTTATTTAAGATTTTATCTATAAGTAATTCATTTTCTTCTATAGTTAAAGTACAGGTAGAATAAACCAATTCACCGCCGACACGAAGCATCTTAATGGCAGAGACCAATAATCTATATTGTAGTTCTCCCAATGCTTCAACTCTTTCTAATGACCACCAATCACTAACTTCATCCCTTTTATGCAGAATACCAAGTCCGCTGCAGGGTGCATCTACAAGTATCTTATCAAAATATTCTGAAAAATATCTGTTTAACCATTCTCCTCTGTTATGTGTTACAGCTGTATTGCATAAATTAATTCTGTCAATATTAAACACAAGCATACCTACACGGTTTTGAGATATTTCATTCGCAACCAAGGTGCCTTTGTTCTTCATTAACTCACCAAGTGCAGTAGTTTTTGAACCCGGAGCTGCACAAAGATCTAAAACTTTTTCTTCAAATGTTGGATTCAATACTAATGGTGGAATCATTGAAGACAGACCTTGTATATAAAATTTACCTGCGATGTGCTGTATTGTTTTCCCTATTACTTTTTCACCTTCAATTAACTTTAAAGCATTTGGTAAGTTTTCTATTTCAGAACAAATTATTCCATATTGTTCATTCAGAGACCTTATCAATTCTGATTTATTAGTTTTAAGAGTATTTATTCTTAAATAAACAGAAGCGTCTTTTTTAATAAATTCAGAATACTGCTTTTCTGAAGTTTCTCCGTATAAAGAGGTTAAATAATTTTTTATTTCTTGATTTACTTCACTCAAAGTTTTTAATATCTGGTAAGATTTAATGAATGAAAAATATCATTGGTTACTGAATGAAGATTTGTTGATGAGTTAAATGTTTTTTTGTAGTCAGTTTGAATTTTTAATAATAGCGAGTCTAAATATTTTTCATAATCTGCTAAAATCTTTTTTAATTCTAAGCTGCTGTTAGGCATATTTACTTTTTGTATTTTATTTTTGCTTGCATAAACTAAATATTTTGCCTGTAAATAATCATCAACTTGTAAAAACACATTTCCTTTAGCATCTAAAATTTCATATTTACCAAAGAATTCTTCTCCTATCATTAATGATTTTTCATTTAAATCATATTCGCTGCAGTCTTGTGTGATTAAAAAATCTGAAGGGAAATTTTTAACACCTTCATTGCTTATCTCAGATTTCCATTTATTTATGAATTCTTTTTCAGTCAATTAATTTTATATTTTGTGATTTGAAATAAATTCATCTGTATAATCATTCATCTCTTTAATAGATGAATATCTTTTTAATGTAAGTAATTTATTATCACAACCGGTTAACATGGCTGTTACTCTTTTTACATTTGAATGTGCAAGTGCAAGTATTGGTATTTTTTTCTGATGAAGAGCATAAGAAATTTCAAAACCAACACCTGTGCTTGAACCTGAAACTTCAGCAATTAATAAATCACAGTGTTCAATCCAATTGATATCACGCATATAAATATCACGGTCAGATATATCATCAGGTGTGTTAAATTCTTTATTCAACTGTGAAAAGGCTGTGTGATTTTTAGATGTAATGTGTCTTATTATTTCTAAATATGAATCTTGATATTCAGTATCTCCGCTGATTGGTCCCGAACAATAGATTTTCATTTTATAAATTCATAATCTTATTGTAAAAACTTTCATATTCAGGAATTACAATTTTTTTATCAAAATTATTTTCAACTCTTTTTCTAGAAGCATTTGAAAACAGATCATATTTTCTTTTGTTAGAAAACAATTCAATAGCATATTTAGCCATTCTTCCAATATCACCTATTTCAGCTATAAATCCGGTTTCGTTGTGTTTAATAAGTTCAGGCAATCCGCCAACGCTTGAACTTATAACAGGAAGTGCGCAAGACATTGCCTCAAGTGCTGCTAATCCAAAACTTTCTGATTGTGAAGGAATTAAAAAAAGATCTGATGCATTTAAAATATCCACCAATCCGTTTTGTTTACCAAGGAATTTTACATGATCACATAATTTTAATTCACGGCAAAGTCTTTCGCATTCAGATCTGTCAGGTCCATCGCCGACTAAAACTAATTTTGCCGGAATTTCTTTTCTTACAATATCTAAAATTTTTATTGTTTCCGGTACTCTCTTAACAGGCCTGAAATTTGAAGTATGAACAATTACTTTTTCATTATTTGGAGCTATGTGTTCTCTAAGTTTTGAAGATACATTTGGCATATAAAGATTTGCATCCACAAAATTATTAATAACAACAATATCTTTATCAATATTATAATTTGTTATTGTTTTTTCTTTTAAAAATCTTGAAACAGCTGTGACTCCATCGCTTTCTTCAATGCTGAATTTTACCATTGGGAGAAAAGATGGTTCTAAACCAACTAAAGTAATATCTGTTCCGTGCAGAGTTGTAATGATCTTTATATCTCGTTTATCTTTTAGCATTTGCTTAGCAAGGTATGCACTAACAGCGTGTGGAATTGCATAATGAACATGCATAAGGTCTAACTTTTCATAATCCGCAACCTCTACCATTTTACTTGCAAGAGCTAAACTATACATCGGAAATTCAAAGAGGGGATAACTGCTCATTTCAACTTCGTGAAATACAATGTTCTCAACAAATTCACCAAGTCTGAATGGACGGGCATAACTAATAAAATGTACTTCGTGCCCTTTTAAAGCCAAAGCTTTTCCAAGTTCTGTAGCTATAGCACCGCTTCCTCCGTAAGTTGGATAACAGGTTATCCCTATCTTCATAGTATAAGATTATTGTTTATAAATAAGTACACAAATTTACCAAAAAAATATTATTCATTTGAAATTGGTTTATCGACTGTTAATCTGTGGTCTAAATTAGCAATTCTTAATGTAACACCATATACAAGCCAGGATATTCTTTTCAACTTCTTAAAATTAATTTTTTCAACTTCGTCGGTATCTTTGTGATAATCTTCTCTCATATCATCAAAGAAAAAAACAATTGGTATTCCGTGTTTAGCATAATTAAAATGATCACTTCTGTAATAAAATCTGTTAGGATCATTTGGGTCATCATATTTATAATCTAAATAGAATTTTACTGTTTTCGAGTTTACATCTTCAATAATATTTTTTAACTCTGAGCTAAGTTTATCAGAACCGATGGAATAAATTGAATCTGTAGCCATTCTTCCAATCATATCTAGGTTAATTTGAGCAATTATTTTCTTGTCTTTAATTAACTCAAGGTTGTTAGTTAAATATCTTGAACCAAGCAACCCTTTTTCTTCTCCGGCATGAAAAATTATTAATATCGATCTTTTATTTGCTTTTGTTTTAGCAAGTGTTTTTGCCGCTTCCATAATTGTTACAGTGCCTGAACCATCATCATCTGCCCCGTTGAATACTTTACCATCAATAATTCCAAGATGATCATAATGAGCACCAATCGCAACATATTCATTTTTAAGAATTGGATCATTTCCTTCAATGAGTCCAATAATATTTGCACTTTCTTTTACTTCAATATTTTTCTTAAAATGTATTTTCAACTCACCATTAAACTCAATTGGTTTGGTGGTTTTATTTTCTTGCAAATCATTTGTTAACTTTTCAAAGTTAACATTTTGTGTATTCAATATTTTTTTGAAGGATTTATTATTTATATAAATTGAAACAAAGCCGGTAGTATCATTATCATTTTTTTCAGGTAAAATAAAACTCGGTCTTTTTAAAAATGAAACAAGTCTTGGCCAGAAGGAAAGTATTTGATTGCTTGCCTGAACAATTAAACCTGCAGCACCATGTTTTTTTGCATTTTCAGTTTTACTCCTAAGGTCGGAATATTTTGAAAAATCTTTAGTTGTATCAGTAGGAGTTCCATCCAGTATTAGAATTATTTTACCGTTTACATTTATATTTTTGTAATCATCATAATTTAAATCATCAGCAGTTATTCCGTAACCTGCAAATACTAATTGATAAGAATCTTTAAGATTATCTATACTTGATCCCCTGGCTAAAAAGAAATCATCAATGAAATTAAGCTCAGTTGAAACACCATCATTAATAAATGATAATTTAGAGTTTTCATCATTTGTCTCAACATTTAAGTCAAATTGTTGTAAATAGGATCCATTTGCAAAAAAAGGTTTTACCCCGTTCTTTTTAAGCTGACTTATAATGTAAAGCTGAGCAAGTTTTTCACCTCTTGTTGTTGCTTCTCTTCCTTCAAACAGATCAGAGGCAAGAACTTCTAGATTTATTTTTAAGTTTGATTCTGTAATTATTTCATTTACATTCTGCGGCAGAATAATTGTTGAAAAAATTGTAAGTGAATAAAAAAGTATAGAGTATATTTTTTTCATGTTTTCCTCTTTAAATGTTTTTATTTAACATAAATCAATAATAATTTAACTATGAATTATAATATGGTTATTATAATCTAACAATTTTTAAATGATAAACGGTTATGAAAATACTAGTTATCGGCCAATCGGTAGTAGATAATATTAAAACTCCTTCATTAAAAATAATACAAGCAGGGGGTATTTATTATACAATTCTCGGTTTGAATACAATAATTCAACCCTCCGATGAAATTTACTTAATAACATCAGTTGAAAAAAAAAGTTATAAATACTTTAAAGAAGAATATGATAAAGTTAATAAAAAATATTTGATTTGGAGTGACTTAATTCCGACAGTTACTCTTAATATTTATAAAGATAAAGAAAGGGATGAACAATACAACAGTATAAATTCTTCATTATTTATAAAATATGAAGCTCTAAACAAATTTGATGCTATACTTTTGAATATGATAACAGGGTTTGACATAACATTAAACCAGCTTAAAAATGTTCGTAAAAATTTTAACGGACCAATTTATTTTGATGTCCATTCTATGGCAAGAAGAGTCGGGCAGAATATGAAAAGAGAATTCAGAACAATTACTGACTTTTCAGAGTGGGCGGAAAATGTAGATATTATACAAGCAAATGAAAACGAATTTAATTGTTTAGCGGAGGTAGAAAATATTCCCAAATATATTTTGGATAAAGGGACAAAATATTTAATTAAAACAATGGGTGATAAAGGAACACGAGTTTATATGAAAGATGGGAAAGAAATAAAATCATTATTTATTTCTGCAAATAGAATAGAAGAAGGTACAACAGTTGGGTGCGGAGATATTTTTGGGAGCGTTTTCTTTTATAATTATATTAAAGGTGAAAATTTGAAAAATATAATAAGTAAATCAAACAAATCTGCTGCCTTTGCTGCATCTTGTAATAATGTAAATGAAATGAAAATGTTTTATAATGAGTAATAATTCTGATATAATTAAGAAAAGGATTTTAATTACCGGCGCTAACGGAGTTTTGGGGTCAAATTTAGCAATGTTCTACTCTGAACAGGACAATATTGAATTATGTTGTACAGCAAAAACTAAGGGAAGTAATTCAAGTGACATATCAATTATTATTTGTGATATTACAAACAGGGATAAAATAAAGAAAACAATATTAGAGTTTTGTCCTGATTATGTTATAAATGCAGCTGCTTTTACTAATGTTGATAAATGCGAAAGTGAAAAGGAAACAGCATGGACAATAAATGTTAAATCAGTTGAATATTTAGCGGAGGCATGCAGAGCGGTTGATGCACATTTAATTCATATTTCTACCGATTATGTTTTTGACGGCAAACAAGGACCCTATAGTGAAGTTGATAAGACAAACCCTATTAGCTATTATGGCAGAACAAAACTGGCAAGTGAAAATGCTTTGAAAATAAGCGGGATTAATTATACAATAATAAGGACTAATGTTTTATACGGTGCAATAGAAAAGGGTAAAGCAGATTTTGTATATTGGGTTGTTCAATCTTTAGAAAATGGTAAAGATATTAGAATAGTCACTGATCAATTTAATAACCCCACATTTGTTGAGGATTTGGTAAGAGGAATTAATAAAGTAATTGAATTTAAAAGAAGTGGTATTTTTAATATTGGTGGTAGGAATTTTCTATCAAGATTTGAGTTTACTAATATGATAGCAGATTATTTTGATCTAAACAAAAATTTAATTCATCCGATTATAACAAAAGAATTAAATCAGGCTGCTATTAGACCATTAAAATCAGGGCTTGTTACATTAAAAGCTGAAACTCAAATAAATTATAAACCTCATACAATTATCGAATCTTTTGAAAAAATAAAAAGTAAAATTAGTTAATGATAAACAAATACGATGCATTTATATTTGATCTTGATGGAACTATCTACAAAGGAGATAGATTAATTCCAAATGCAGATGTAACTATAAATAAATTAAAAGAATTAAATAAGAAGATCATTTTTGTATCCAATAAAACAACAGGCAGTATTGAAGATTATTATAATTTTTTAATAGGTAAAAAGTTAAAAATCAATAAAGAAGAAATAATTAATTCTACTTATGTGATTAAAGAATTTCTAAAAAAATATTTTAATAAATGTAATTTCTTTTCAATTGGAGAAAAGAAATTTATTGAGGAACTTTCTTCAGATGGATTTAATTATACGGAAGATACGAAAGCAATAGAAGTGGTAATAGTTACATTAGACAGGAAGTTAAATTACACCAAACTTGAAATTGCTGCAAAAGCTTTAGAAAATGGTGCTAAATTTTTTGCTGCTAATATTGACAACACTTGTCCGGTTGAAGAAGGTGAAGTATTGGATGCAGGATCAACAATATCGGCATTAGAAAAAAGAACTCATAAAAACCTTGAAAATCATTTTGGCAAACCTTCTGAATTTATGTTAGAAGAAATTAAAAAAAGATTGAATATTGAAAATAATAATACTTTACTTATTGGCGATAGACTTGAAACAGATATTTTAATGGGCAATTTATTAGGTGTTGATACCGCTCTTGTTGCAACAGGTGTTACTAACTTCCCCAATGGGAATGCTAATATACAACCAACATATTACTTGAATTCAGTTTTTGATTTGATTAATTCAGCAAATAAAAAATAAAAAATTCCTTACTGTTATTTACCTACTCATCATTAAAAACAAAATATCCTGTAACTTTTTGTTTTTTTTATCGTCTAAACAATAGTTTTTAAAAATTATGATTTTATCTTCAAATTTGTTCAAATATCAACTTATTATACCGTCCATAATAAATGGAAAGCAATTTGCAAGTTAAGATTACATTTTAAAATTAAAAAAATAATAAACTATGCAAACAATAAAACTTCTACTTTTTATCATTTTTCTTTCTTCCGCATTTATAATTTCGGGGCAATATGATTCTGGCAATAATCCAAAAAAAACATCTGTAAATGCTTTTAGAGTTACACAACCGGTTACAATTGATGGAAAACTTGACGAAATATTTTGGAAAAATTCTCATGAGATAACAGGTTTTATTCAAAGAGATCCGGATGAAGGAAAACCGGCAACAGAAAAAACCATAGTATGGGTTTGCTTTGATGATGATGCAATTTACATTGGTGCCAGAATGTTTGATTCATCACCGGACTCTATTGTTGCAAGATTGGTAAGAAAAGATAATTACTCCAACTCAGATCAATTTATGGTTTTTTTCGATCCTTATAATGACAAAAGAAGCGGTTATTATTTTGGATTAACAGCAGCAGGCACTATTAAAGACGGTGTTTTATATAATGATGATTGGGATGACGACGATTGGGATGCTGTCTGGGAAGGTAAAGTAAATATTGACGATAAAGGTTGGACTGCAGAAATGAGAATACCATTTTCTCAAATGCGTTTTAATTTAAGTAAAGACAATGTTTGGGGAATTAATTTTAAGAGAAATATTTCAAGAAATAATGAATATGATTATTTATCATATGTACCTAAAAAAGAAAGCGGCTTTGTTTCGCATTTTGTTGCTCTTAAAGGACTGAATGATATTACTCCTCAAAACAAACTTGAAATTGTTCCTTATGTAACAGCAAAATCAACTTTTACTCAACAACAGGCTGGAAATCCTTTTAATGACGGATCCTCTTTTTTATCTGATGTGGGTTTGGATCTTAAATATGGATTGGGTTCAAATCTAACATTAAATGCTACAATAAACCCGGATTTCGGTCAGGTTGAAATTGATCCTGCAGTAATAAATTTAAGCGATGCAGAAACATTCTTTAGTGAAAAAAGACCATTCTTTGTTGAAGGATCTTCAGTATTTAATTTTGGACAAGGTGGAGCAAAAAGTTATTGGGGGTTTAATTTTAGTAATCCCGATTTTTTTTATAGCAGAAGAATAGGTAGATCACCACAAGGTAGTCTTCCTGATTATGATTATGTAGATCAACCTTCCGGCACACATATTTTAGGTGCAGCTAAACTTACAGGTAAAATTGGTGAATTTAATTTAGGTGCTATTTCTGCAGTTACCAAAAGAGAATTTGCTGAAATTGATCTGGTAGGTAATAAATCAAGCATTGAAGTTGAACCACTTACATATTACGGGGTTTTAAGAGGTCAGAAAGATTTTAACGAAGGTAAACAAGGGCTTGGTTTTATTTCAACTCTTTCAACCAGATCATTTAGCGATAACAGACTGAGAGATGAAATAAACTCCTCAGCCTTTATGGGTGGAATAGACGGCTGGACATTCTTGGATGAATCAAAAACTTGGGTAACTACAGGATGGTTAAGCATGTCAAGTATACATGGAAATTCAAAAAGAATTCTAGATGTTCAGCAAAACTATACACATTATTTTCAGAGACCTGACCTTGATGCGGTAAATTTAGATAGTAACGCTACTTCAATGACAGGACTTGCAGGTAGAATATTTCTTAACAGACAAAAAGGAAATTTCTTTTTCAATTCTGCATTTGGTTTTATTACACCCAAGTATGATGTAAATGACCTTGGATTTATGCGGAGAACAAATATTTTAAACGCACATGTTGGAGGAGGATATTCTTGGAATGATCCAAAAGATTTTTATAGATATATGGAATTAGGCGGTGCAGTTTTTAGATCTTATGATTTTGATGGCAATAAAATTTCGGATGGTGTTTTCCATTATGGGTTTATAAGATTCAATAATTATTATTCAATAAATTGGAATTTTGCATATAATCCTGAGACAGTAAACAATAGTGCAACTCGTGGCGGACCTTTAATGATAAATTTACCAGGTTATCAAGTGAGTTTTAATTTAAATAGTGACAGCAGAAACAATTGGACTGCAGGATTAAATTATTTCCTATATAAACAAACAGACGGCGCTAATAGCTGGAATCTTGGTACAAATTTATCTTTTAGACCGGCTTCAAACATTTATTTAAGTATAGGTCCATATTTAAGTAAAAACAATAATAATGCTCAATATATAGGAACTTATTCTGATTCTTATGCAACAAATACTTATGGAAATCGTTATGTTTTTGGTGAACTTAATCAAACTACATTTTCGGCTAATATAAGACTTAACTGGACATTCACACCAAATTTAAGTTTGCAATTATTTGTTCAACCGCTTATTTCAACAGGTAAATATACAAACTATAAAGAGCTTGCCAGACCTAAAAGTTTTGATTTTAATATTTATGGAAATAACGGTTCAACTTTTGATAACACAAATTATATAGCTGATCCTGATGGTTCAGGTCCGGCTTCACCGATTGATATCGGAAAACAAGATTTCAAATTCAGTTCCTTAAGAGGGAATGCCGTTTTACGATGGGAATATAATCCCGGTTCTGTTTTATTTTTTGTCTGGACTCAAACAAGAACAGGATTTGAAAATAATGGAGATTTTCAATTTGGTAAATCTTTTAACAATTTATTTGACCTGCATCCGGACAACATCTTCCTAATTAAATTCACACACTGGTTTAACCTGTAAACCAAGTGTAGTTTTATACTTAAAAGGGTACAACCTTTGTGCCCTTAATATTTCTTTATTTATTATATTTGTGACGATTAAATATTTCTACCCCGGTAGCTCAGAACGATATCCGTCTGACTTGCGTCAGTCGAGACTAGGAGCAACCGTCCCGCAGGGACGGACTAAACCGTATGGTTAAATTATTATTGTATTAGAAAAAGTAAATGGGGAATTTTAAGGATAAAATTAATAATTACTGCCCACGTAGCTCAGCTGGATAGAGCAACGGTTTCCTAAACCGTAGGTCATGTGTTCAAATCACATCGTGGGTACAAAGTAAAATTTGATGATATGTATTAAAAACTATAAACTATAATAAGACATATGTTGGCTATACAAATAAGATAGAGAGAAGAATCTCAATAATTATTTGATTAAAGTATCTTTATTAGGAACATATTTAAGCATAAAAATGTTTATTATGTTACAAAAAAGTTAATTTTTATCAAATTTATATTTTGAAATATCAATAAGATTTATATATTCCCATATGCTCAAAAATAATTATAAATACCGCTTCACAATTTTAGCAGCATTTATCTGCTTTTTCTCTATTTCTTTGATTTATCCGCAGAATAAACAAAATAAAATTACTGATAGATTAAGTGAAAAAATATCTCTTTTAGAAGATAATAAAACAGAACTTGTATGGATATATTTTACTGATAAAGGCGAATCATTAAAAAAATATTTTGAGAAACCTAGTCTAGCTGTAAGTCCGAAATCTTTAGCACGAAGGGCTAAATATTACAAAGCCAAACCATTAATTGATGAAACAGATATTCCGGTAAATGAAGATTATATTAAACAATTAATAAAACTTGGTATAAAAATTAAACACAAAACTAAATGGTTTAACGCTGTTTCTGCATTTGTTAAAAAAGGAACTTTTAACAAAATACCTGAATTAAAATTTGTAAAAAGTATTGACCTTGTTGCAAAGTTTAAAGTTAACAGAGAAATTGAAAAACCAAAAGAAATAAATTCTCTACCTCCATCTTTATTAAAAAATAATTCTACTAATGTTTTCAACTATGGTTTTTCTGCAACAGCACTCAACCAAATTAATGTTCCAGCTCTTCATAATGAAGCATTAACAGGTGCGGGTATTACAATCTGTATAATGGATGCAGGTTTTAGTAATTTAAGTCATGAAGTATTTAATGGGATGCATATTATAGATAAATGGGATTTTGTTTTTAATGATTCAAATGTTGGAAATGAACCATTACCTGATTCTGGTGAAGGTTCTCATGGAACATACACACTTTCAATTATTGGTGGTTTTAAGGATGGTACTCTAATAGGACCCGCATTTGGTGCAAATTATTTACTTGCCAGAACAGAGAAAGCAAATTCAAATCCTCAATTAGATACAGAATCACCTGTAGAGGAAGATAATTGGGTTGCAGCAGCTGAATGGGCGGATAGTTTAGGTGCCGATATAACATCAACTTCTTTAGGATATTATACATTTGATACACAATTTTCTAGCTATAACCATTCATGGCAAGATATGGATGGAAATACGACAGTTATTACTAAAGCTGCTGATTTATTAGCAAGTAAAGGAGTGGTTGTTGTTAATTCTGTGGGTAACGATAGATCGCGTGGAACAACAAATACTCTTGTTGCTCCAGCTGATGGAGACAGTGTAATAGCAGTTGGTGCTGTAAATGCAGATGGGACTTTTGCTGTATTTAGCAGTTATGGTCCAACAGCAGGTTCAAACGCAAGAATAAAACCAGATGTAATGGCACCTGGAGTTGGAATATTTTTTGCAAGTGGTATACCAGGAAATAACACTGGGTACAGTAATGGACAAGGAACATCTTTCAGTTGTCCTTTAACTGCAGGTGTAGCTGCATTAATATTACAAAAGAATCCTTCATGGTCACCAATACAAATAAGGGAGGCATTGAGAATGACAGCCTCTAGAGCAAACAATCCTGATAATAATTACGGCTGGGGAATAATAAATGCTTTTAATGCATCCAATTATACCCCAACATCTATATACGATGATGAAG
>Ga0210044_10008113_pt1 | contig 13183 bp, 9 predicted proteins | sample CryGey13umfilter_2_FD_183959 | JGI IMG/M metagenome (GOLD analysis project Ga0210044, IMG submission 183959) | Groundwater microbial communities from aquifer in Utah, USA - Crystal Geyser 4/9/14 3 um filter (SPAdes) (version 2) | ecosystem: Environmental > Aquatic > Deep subsurface > Groundwater... | reverse complement strand
AAAGTAAAAAAAGTACAGAACCAGTTGAATGGACGACCAAGAAAAACACTGAATTACCACACACCTTATGAAATTTTTAATCAATTAATTAATTCTAATGTTGTTGCGTTAGAAAGTTGAATCCAAGAAATAAGTAAATATGAAAAAAGAATATCCTGATTTTAGAGAAAAACAAAGTAATTCTGAAGAAAGTAGATTTTTGGAATTTTTGAAAAATGGAGATTTATTAAATGCTTTGGAAATAAAAAATAATTTTAATATTCCTGAAGAATTTTTACAAAGTGTTGAGGTTATTGAGGTTGCGAAAATTTGGTTTTTGAAGAGATTGGAAAATGGAGATTTATATGATGCTTTAAAAATAAAAGATAATTTTAATATTCCTGAAGAATTTTTACAAAGTGTTGAGGTTATTAAGGTTGCGAAAATTGAGTTTTTGAAGAGTTTTGAATATGGAGATTTATATGATGCTTTAAAAATAAAAGATAATTTTAATATTCCTGAAGAATTTTTACAAAGTGTTGAGGTTATTGAGGTTGCGAAAATTTGGTTTTTGAAGAATTTGGAAAATGGAGATTTATATGATGCTTTAATGATAAGAGATAATTTTAATATTCCTGAAGAATTTTTACAAAGTGTTGAGGTTATTAAGGTTGCGAAAATTGAGTTTTTGAAGAGTTTTGAATATGGAGATTTATATGATGCTTTAAAAATAAAAGATAATTTTAATATTCCTGAAGAATTTTTACAAAGTGTTGAGGTTATTGAGGTTGCGAAAATTTGGTTTTTGAAGAGATTGGAAAATGGAGATTTATATGATGCTTTAATGATAAGAGATAATTTTAATATTCCTGAAGAATTTTTACAAAGTGTTGAGGTTATTAAGGTTGCGAAAATTGGGTTTTTGAAGAAATTGAAAAGTGGAGATATAAGTGATGCTTTGAAAATAAAAAATAATTTTATTATTTCTGAAGAATTTTTGCAAGGTGTTGAGGTTATTGAAGCTGCTAAAATTGGATTATTGGGATGTTTAAAAAACACAAATTTGGGTTATACTTTAAAAGTAAAAGATGTACTCAAAAATGAATTTGCCCTTCAATTAGAAACAACAAAAACATTTGATAAAGCATATAATATATTTGGTGATAAATTAACATACAATATATATTTAAAATGTGAACATCTTTTAAATGGAGAGGTCAGTGATGAAATTAAGAAGTTTGGCGTAACAATAGGTGGAGAAGCTGGTATAAATCAACTGCGTTCTAAATTTAGAGAATATTCTCATGGTATTATTATAAACCAAGGATTTGATGCTGAAGAATTAATTGATTCAAAACTTAAAAGAGCTACTTTCCAAGGTTTAGTGCAATATACAGGTTCTCAATGGGGTTCTCATGGTGAAGAAGAGTTTGAGGAAACTATTGAAACATATTTGTCTAAAAAAGATAGTTTACGCTCATTACCGGAAGTATATGTTCCAAGTGAAGTTATGGGTATTAAGAAAATAAAACAGATTGATGCGGAAACATTTGAATATAGCGAACAGTTTTTAAGTAAATATGGTAATTTATTGAAATCTTTAAAAAGAGGATCTGGATATGCAAAGAAAAAAGAAGATGGAATTAGAGAAATTATTAGTAAGTTAGAAGAAAGTTTGGGTAATTTAAAAGCTTCTTTGGAAGATAAAAAAAGAAGTTATGAAAAAAAGATATCTAATGAAGAAGACGAAAAGGAAAGGAATAAAATGGAAAGAGCTTTGGCAAGACTTCCGGAAAAAATAGGGGTAGTTTCTAAAATAAACTTAAAAAGTATTCAAAATCCTATTGAACTTTTTGAAACATTACATTCTTTAAATGATAATGATATTAATGAAATACTAAAAGATCTAATGTTTTATGTAAGTTTTCAATTAAAACCAGAATTGCAACAAACTAAAGACTTATCGGAATTTGATAAAGACGCGCCAACCGTTGCGGATATTAGTTGGGTAATGGATACAATTCAACATATTGTACTTCAAGAAACTGTAGAGCCGTACTTTACCAAACAATATTTTGATCCGGAAGAAAAGTTAAAACCAAAAGATAGAAAAAGAAAAGAAATAGAATTACAAACAAAGATAAGGAAATTGTTTAATGTATCTGCTTTAAATGATGAATTAAGTAAAATGACCGGAGAAACATCAACAGATACAATTAAAATGCAATTTGTTCCTCAAAGAAATTTATTAACAGAATTTTCCGGACACTTCTCTGATGCTTGTTGGGCTTCACAATATGATAGTATTCTTGAAGAATTTCCAAATTTTATCTCTGTGGCAATGATACAAAATCCGGGTAATCCAAAACATGAGAAGATTGCTGGTGGAAGTTTTTTAATTGAAGCTAAGGCTCAAAATGGAGAAGATTTATTGATAATTCGTGGGCTAAATCCACAAGAGAATTTAATAAATCAACTTTCACCGGAAGATTTTTATGAAAACTTTATCAGACACTTTAAAGAAATAGCGGAAAGACAAGGAAGAAAATTAGCAATAGTAATAGATGATCATTCTGGCGGTTCTAGTACAAACAGACCTTTATTATATGAATTTTTAAATAAATTAAAGAATAATTTGAGAAAAGTAAAACTTGCGTTTGACGAGGAAACCAATTTTAATGGGTATAAAATTGTGGATGATTGTTATTTGGTTGGGTGAAATGATAAGTTATTTTAAGAAAATAAATAGATAAATAAATATACACAACTAAAGAAAAGCAACGAATAGATTGCTTTTCTTTTTTTTGGTATAATAAGTACATTGATTAAATGAAAGTTAATTTAAAAAAATGTCTGATCCCCAAAACTTTTTAGAAAAAACAAAAACTTTAGAAATAAACGCTCCACAAACAGAGCGTGAAGTTGTGATGCCAGAAAGTGAACAAACACAAGAACAACCTATTCAAGAATTAACTCCAATAGAAATTCAACCAGAGATAAAATTAGTCACGCAAAAAGAACAACCAAAAAAAGCAAAACCAATAATACCACAAGTAAAAGACGAGATGACACAAAAAATAGAAAAAATAATGGAAGAAGACCTAAAAGATGCATTTTTGGAATTGACTCCTGTGCAAAAACAAGAATTCAAAATAAAAGGAGACGAAGTTTTGGGAAAAATAAGATTATTAATGAATAAAACAAAAATTAATATCAAAAAAATAATTAAACTACTTTTAAGTTGGCTAAAAATTTTACCTGGTATCAATAAATTCTTTTTAGAACAAGAAGCCAAAATAAAAGCCGACAAAATTTTAGCTCTAAAACATTTTGTTTAATTTATGTTTTTACTTCAACTCACAATACTTCCAAATTTAAATGATAGTATAACTGTAGGCGGACTTGGTGATTATACAATTCTTTTTCTTTTAGTAGGTATTTTTGTTTCTATTGCAGGGCTTATAGGTTTGTTATATGTTTTAAAGGCTGTTTTTCATTCTACAACTCGCTCGGAACAAGGTACAGATATGACAGTTCTACAAATTTTAGTTCCAAAAGAAAAATCCTCAGAAACCGGCACAGAAACAAAAGACAGACTAGAACAAATAAAAGAAGAAATTGGTGTAACAGAAACATTATTTTCTGCAATTGCCGGAACAAAAAATAAACGTGGCGCTTTCACATGGTTTACAGGTCTTAAACAAACACTTTCTTTTGAAATAGTTGTACACGAAAGTCTTATTTCATTTTATGTAGTTGTGCCAAAGAAAAAGAAAGAATTTATAGAACAACAAATTCACGCGCAATATCCAGAAGCCCAAATAGACGAAATGACTGACTACAATATTTTTTCTGAGAAAAGTACAATTGTTGGCGCTTATATGAAAGCAAAGGGCCCAAACTCATTTCCGTTTAAAACTTACAAAGCAATGGATTCTGACCCCCTTTCTGCTCCACTAAACTCATTGGCAAAAATTCAAGATTCAAATAGTTCTGCGGCTATTCAATTCATAATTCATCCGGCCGGCAATGATTGGCGAAAAGCAGGGCGTGAATTAGTACGCGAAGTTAAAAAAGGTAAAAAAATAGAAAAAGTTATTAGTAGTTCAACTGCTTTTTCAAAATTAATGGGATTTTTCTCAGAATTTTTTACACACGCTACAAGTGGCAAAGAAATAAAACCAGAACCTTATCAACTCTCCCAAAAAGAAGAAGAAATGGTAAGAGGAATTGAAGAAAAAATATCTAAAGGAGGTTTAGAAGTAACCACAAGAATTTTAAGTATTTCTGATGATGAGTCACAAGCAAAACAAAATCTAGACAATCTTATTGATTCTTTTGGACAATATAATATGTACCAATTTGGAAGTAATTTTGTTGCGCATATACCTCGTAGCCAGTCAAAAATTATCCGAGATTTTATTTATAGATCTTTCAACGACAAACAACATTTTATTTTAAATACCGAAGAAATGTCATCAATTTGGCACCCACCACTTCATTCTACTGATGCACCAAATATCAAATGGCTTGCAGCACGCAAAGCGCCACCTCCAACAAACATTCCAAAAGAAGGACTTCTGCTTGGACACACTTTGTACCGTGGTCAAGATGTAAAAATTCGTATGACAGACTCAGATAGACGCAGACATCTGTATATTATTGGAAAGTCCGGAGGAGGAAAATCTGTATTTATAAGTGGAATGGCTGTCCAAGATATTCAAGCCGGAAAAGGTGTTTGTGTGGTAGATCCTCACGGAGATTTGGTTGAATATATTTTGGAACACATTCCAAAAGAGAGAGCTGAAGATGTTATAATTTTCAATCCATCAGACTTGGAATACCCTATTGGATTAAATATGTTAGACGCAAAATCAGAAGACCAAAAAGACTTTGCCGTCCAAGAAATGATTTCTATTTTTTACAAATTATTTCCACCGGAAATGATTGGCCCAATGTTTGAACACGATATGAGAAATGTTATGCTTACACTTATGGCTGACATTGAGAATCCGGGCACAATTATTGATATTCCAAGAATGTTTACAGATAATGAATTTGTAAAAAAATACTTAGAAAAACTTAAAGACCCCGTTGTACGTGCCTATTGGGAAAAAGAAGTTGCCCAAACAAGCGATTTCCATAAATCAGAAAAGCTCGGCTACTTAGTTTCAAAAGTTGGTCGTTTTGTAGAAAACACTATGATGAGAAACATAATGGGACAACAAAAGTCCGGATTAGACTTTAGAGAAATAATGGATAAAAAGAAAATACTACTTGTAAACTTGGCAAAAGGAAAAACAGGAGAAATAAACGCAAAACTACTTGGGCTAACTATAGTTGCAAAACTACAAATGGCTGCGTTTGGCAGAGCAGATCTTCCGGAAGAAGAACGCCACGATTTTTACCTTTATATTGACGAGTTCCAAAACTTTATCACAGATTCAATTTCTACAATTTTATCTGAAGCTAGAAAATATCGTCTTAACCTTACAATTGCCCACCAATATATGGGACAACTTATAGACGACAAGGGTGGTTCTGCAATTCGTGATGCGGTTCTTGGAAATGTTGGGTCTATTTGTTCATTTAGGATTGGACCAGAAGACGCAGATGTTTTGGCCAAAGAATTTGCGCCTGTTTTTGGAGCTTACGACCTTATAAATGTTGAGGAATTTACAACTTATATAAAACTTTTGATTGACAATACTGCCAGTAAGCCGTTTAATATGAAGACATACCCTCCAATTTCCGGAAATAAAAAACTAGCTGGAGCCATCAAAGAATTAGCCAGACTAAAATACGGACGCAATAGAGAGATAGTAGAATACGAAATTATGGACAGAACAAAAATAGGAGAAGCGGTAATACAAGCAGAAACCCCACCAATAGAAATATCGAAATAATAAAATTAGGATTATACCTAAAAAAATAATTTAGTTAAATAAAATTTTGTTATTAAAATTTAGGAATTTTAATAGAAATGATATTTAAATTTAATTTCATAAAATAAAAACAAAAATATGAATAACTCACAAAATAATTCAAGTTCTTTTTTAACTCATTTTTCACCAATTCAAGAAGAAAATGATGATGATATTGTAGAAAATAATGTTTTTTTAGAAAAAGATACCACACCAGACAATTTTGATGCTATTCCGCCAGACCGCAGTACAATAGAAAAATCCACAGAAGAACTTATTAAAGAAAACTGGAATACTATTGATTATTTGGATATTCCAAAAAATACAGAAGAAAAACCACAATCAGATTATAAATCTTCTAAAGAAATTCTCGAGAAAAAAGAATCGAAAGAAGAAGAACTTTCAAAAACAGAAGTCTCCCCTACTTCGCCCAAAAATAAACCAGTAGATAAAGAAAAAATAAAAGCAACAATTCTTTTAATGCAAAGTAAACTAAATGAAATTTTGAATTTACTTGACGACAAAACAACCGAAAAAGAAAATGCTCCGATAGGCAGTTCTTACACCGAAGATGGCCACCAAGTTGTAGAAGGAATCTTCAATGGAACCGCTATGATTGGGCCAGATGGCCATGAATATTCTGTACCAGAAAATTATGCCAGCAAGTCTCGTTTAGTAGAAGGAGACACACTTAAACTAACCATAAAAGAAAACGGATCATTTGTTTATAAACAAATCAAACCAACAGAAAAAAAACGAATAACAGGAACACTGGTGTACGATGAAGAAAATGACCAATGGATTGCAATGTATGACGGAAAATCTATCAAAGTTCTAAACGCTTCTATTTCATTTTATAAAGGTAATTCCGGAGATAGCGTTGTATTATTAGTTCCAAAAGAAAAAGAAAGTGAATGGGGCGCAGTAGAAAATATTATAAAAAAATCTTTCTAGGGACTATCGCCAAACACGCTTTCGTTAGTAAAATTTTTAAATTTTGAGCGAGACGAAAAGAAAAAATATTTGCCCTACCTAGCCGCGGAAATATTTTTTCTTGAAGTCGTAGCCAAAATTTAGGAATTTTAGTAGAAATGGTGTTTGGTGACAGTCCATTCTAACTTAAAAAGTCCACAATTAAAAAACTCGCTATGCAACTTAGCGAGTTTTTTAATATTTTCTAAAGTAATTATGAAATGTGTTTTGAAATTAACTTTGTCATTTCAAACATTGTCACCTCTCCTTTTCCATCAAAAAGTAATTTTAGTTTTTCATCAGCAAGAATGTTTCTTTTGTTTGCTGGATTCTGTAGGTCGTACTTTTTAATATACTCCCAGATTTTTTTTACCACCTGAGAACGTGGCATAGGTCCTTTTCCAACTACTGCTTCAAGGTCGCTGGAAAGGGTCATTGGCTTCATTAAAGCCGGATTCATTTTTCTTGGCATATAATATATTTATTACCAGGTTAATTAACACAGATAGCATATCACACCCGCTATAGAATGCAAAGGATAGTGTCAATAGTCTATACCAATCTGTCCTGTGGATAGATTTTTACCCCTTTACCAAAAGCACTTAGCCAGTTATAATAGTTTTACTTAAAAAAAATCTTTTTCTCTTTGTTCCTCCATTTTTATCAAGCGAAGCGATTCATCATTTATATCTATGTCATTATACAGAAAATACAGACCACAAAACTTTGAGCAAGTTGCAGGACAAGTTCACATTATACAAACCATTACAAACCAACTTTCAAAAAACAATACTGCGCATGCTTATCTTTTTTCTGGACCACGCGGAATAGGAAAAACCACAACCGCCAGACTAATTGCCAAAGCGGTAAACTGTACAGAAAGAAAAGATAAAAAATTTGAACCATGCAATTCTTGTTCTTCTTGTACTTCTATTACCGAAGGTCGTTCTATAGATGTTATTGAAATTGACGCCGCAAGTAATACCGGAGTTGATACCGTTCGCGAAAACATTATAGAAAACGCTCAATTTAAACCCTCTATCTCTCCTTTTAAGGTATTTATTATCGACGAGATACATATGCTTTCAACCAGTGCATTTAACGCCCTTCTAAAAACACTGGAAGAACCACCGGAATACATAATTTTCATTTTGGCAACCACAGAATTGCATAAACTTCCAGACACCATAATTTCCAGATGCCAAAGATTTGAATTCAAAAAAATAGATGCAGAAGAAATAAAAACTCATCTTACAAAGATTGCTAAAAAAGAAAAACTTATTGTAGAAGATGAAGTAATAAACAGAATAATTCAAAAAAGTGAAGGGCATCTTCGTGATGCAATTTCACTTTTAGACCAATTAACCTCTTCTGGAGAGAGAAAAATCACCACAGAAATGGCAAATATGTTTTTACCCGCATCAAACATAGAAGACATTTTAGAATTTACAAAAAATTTATTCCAAAAAAATACCTCTTCTTGTTTGCAGAACCTAAACGAAATTATTAAAAACGGTTCCAATCCAAAACAAATAACTTTAAATTTATTAGATTTACTTCGTAATATCTTAATTTTAAAATCAAACCCAGCTTTAGGAACTACAGAAATTAATTTAGACAAGAATTCACAAGAGCAAATAACTAATTTACAAAACAAAATCACAAATGCAGAACTTGTAGAATTAATAGATTTATTATTAAAAAGAAAAATAGAAATTCCAAACTCCCCTATTTTACAACTTCCACTAGAGCTTTTTATAATTGAATGGACTTGTGATAAAAATGAAAAAATCCAAATAATAAAAGAAAAGTTTGACATGCAAACAGCCCCACAGCCAAAACCTGTGGAAAATTCCTCGACATCAGAAGTAGAAAGACCAAAAGAGCCAGAAATTGAAGAAGTCCAAGCAAAAGAATCAAAAGAGGAAATAGAAAAAGCCCCACAAAACGAATTAGAACCAACCAAAGAAACTCCTCAATTAGATATAACCGTAGAAACAATAAAACAAAAATGGCCCATTTTAATCTCAAAAATTGAAGAAGAAAATCCATCGCTTGTTTTTATCTTAAGAATGACAAATATCATAAGTTTAGAAGGAAATGTTATTAAAGTATCTGTACCGTTTAGTTTTCATAAAGACAAACTTACAGACAAAATAAATTCTCCAAAACTTCTAGCAGCACTCGCCGACATTTTAGGTACAAAAGTTTTTATGGAAGTTACAGTAAACGATTCTACAAAAGAAAAACCAGAAGAAAAAAAACAAATAGAGGATTTAGCAAATTTAATGGGCGGTGAAGTTGTTTAAAAAGCAGAATAACTAAGGAAGTCAGAAGCCTGTAAAGTCCACAAAGTCGAAAAGACAAAAAAGGAATTAATGTTTTATTTTATTATAAATATTTTGTGATATTAAAAGGGGATCCTTCGGCTTCGCTCAGGATGACGTGTTTAGTGTGCGTCATTTTTAATTAAGCGAAGCAATACATCAAGTTTAACGAAGTGAAACGATTCATCAAACAAAGTGATACATCAAGCGTAAGCGATACATCTCCTTTCCACCACGTCATATTGAGCGAAACGAAGTGGAGTCGAAATATCCCCTTCTTTATTTCAACAAAATATACAATAACAACCAGAACGTCAGTTCTTTTCTAATTTTAGATTTTTGACTTTATGAACTTTTTACTTTAAACTTTCTTAAACAAGTGAAGTGATAGAACATTTTGTACAATTACAACATTTTTTACTTGACTTTTCCAATTTTTTGAATTAAAATAAATCGTAAAATAGGTTGAATTTAAACCTATCACATTCGGAGGTCGTCTAATGGTAGGACATCAGGTTCTGGTCCTGATTATCAGGGTTCAAATCCTTGCCTCCGAACAAAATAACAAACCCGAAAGGGTTTTTTATTTTGTTCGGAGAGTGACACAGAGTCTTGTGTCACGTGCATGATTTGAATAAGTCGGAGCGAAAGAAATCCTTGCATCCGAACAAAATAAATTATTATTTCTACTTCACAACTTTATAAATAACATTTTAAATGTTAGAATACAAAATGTAATAATAGAAAAATAATTATGAAATTTATAAAATCTCTATATAAATCTATAGAAACTGCTTTACACACAAATAAAAAAATACAAAAATTAAAGAAAAAATATCCTAAAATTATTTTTTTTTTAAAAAACAGAACTGACAAGACAAAATTTACTGGATTACTTTTCACAATTTTAAGCATAATTTTTATATATGTTTTTCTTCTTTTTGTGGGAGCAGTAGAAAGTTTTATAACATCTGGAGTAATTACATCTGTTGATTTTCGAGTAAATGCTCTTTTTTATACTTTTCGCGATAATATTCTAATAAATTTATTTACTTGGATAACTTTACTTGGTGAAAGTATAACTGTAATTTTTTTTACTATTTTAGTTTCTTTATTTTTATGGCTAAACCACAAAAGATGGAAAATTGTCTCACTTTGGTTCACAGTAATTTGTAGCGGGGGGTTCACTTTTGTAGCAAAGTTATTTTTTCAAAGACCAAGACCAACAAATGCTGTCTTTTTAGAAACTTCTAATTCATTTCCAAGCGGACACGCCACAATATCCATAGCTTTTTACGGTTTTCTTACTTACTTGGCTGTACGTAAAATAAAAAATAAAAAGTATCAAATACTCGCTATTTTAATAGGAATTTTATTAATAATCCTTATTGGCTTAAGTAGGCTTTATTTAGGAGTTCATTATGTAAGCGATGTATGGACCGGATATTTAATTGGTTCGATGTGTTTAATTATTGGAATTACAATTACAGAATGGAAGATTTTTAGTTCAAAAACAACTTTTGAAGAAAAAAAGATTCTAAAAAATTACAGAAAAATAATTATAATTGGTTTGTTTAGTGTAGCATCAATTTTTTATATAGTTTATGGGTTGTCTCATAAACCTGAATTTATATCAAAAACTTCAAATATTTTTGAATTTAATTTGTAAGATATACTAGCGTTGTTTACACTTTTGAGCTAAACTGTGAAACAGTTTCATTCAAAAGTAAGTAAACAACAAAAAATGAATCAAGAATACTTGTTTGTTGCGATAGACGATTTTTCTAGGGAACTATACGCTACGATATTGCCAGATAAAACCCAGTATTCAGCTGAAAAGTTTCTTAAACAGGTATTGGACGAATGTCCATATACTATAGAGATAGCCTATTCAGATAATGGTTTAGAATACAAAGGTATACCAGAACACCACGCTTTTGCAAAACTATGTCGGGAAAACAAAATTGAACAGAGATTTACAAAAGTAAGGTGTCCACAGACTAATGGAAAGGCAGAACAAGTGATTAGAACATTAATAGAAATGTGGCATAACAAAACAGAATTTAATAGTAGGAATCATAGAAAAATAGAATTGATTAGATTTATTAATTTCTATAACACTGTAAAACCGCATAAAGGAATCAACAACGAAACCCCTATAGAAAAACTTATTAATTATTTTTATCTAAATGAATTGTAAACAACGCTTGTGATTCTTACACTTAATACTTATTATACCATTTTATAGATTTTTGAACAAAAAGTATGTTAATTATTACTACTCAATCTTTAACTGCAAAGTGTGGTATAATAAAACATACTAACATAAACAAAGAGTATGGCAATTTTTAAAAAGAAAAATTTAAATGGAAAAAAGCCTAGCCATCATTTTAGGTTAGTTAAAAAATCAGACTTAGAAAAAAGAAAGAACGAAAAAATAACTAAAAAAGTTGATAAAGATGTGGAAAATAATGAAAAAAAAGAAAAAGAAATAAGAAGGCTCGCCGCAACGGGCAAAGATATAAGTAATAAAAAAATAAATGACCTAATAGATAGTGCCAAACAAAGCCATGTTCAAGATATAATTGTTGAATTATTTAATGGGCTAATGGTCTATGCTGCAATAAGTGAATCTGCTTCTGATTTACACATAGAACCATGGGAAGAAGAAGCAATGATTCGTATTCGTGTAGATGGTATTTTGTACGATCGTTTTAGAGTAAATAAAACAATTTATTTACGCTTAATCTCACTTTTAAAAATTTTGACAAAAATGAGAACAGACGAACATCGCGCTCCACAGGATGGACGTTTTGAGTTTCAAACAGAAGGAGGAGGAGTAGATGTACGTGCTTCTGTTATCCCAACTTCAAATGGGGAAAAGGCTGTTTTGCGTTTCCTTTCTGGTAAATCTCATAAATTAACATTAAAACAACTAGGTTTTTTGGGAGATGATTTAAGAAAAGTTTCTAAAGCAATCCATAAAAATTGGGGAATGATTTTGGCAACTGGACCCACTGGAAGTGGAAAAACAACAACAATTTATGCAATTTTAGAAGAAATAAATAAAAGAGAGGTTAATATTACAACTATTGAAGATCCTGTTGAATTTGAAATAGAGGGAGTAAATCAAAGTCAAGTAGACAGAAAAGCAAAAATGGATTTTGCAACTGGTTTGCGTTCACTTTTACGCCAAGACCCAGATATAATTATGGTAGGAGAGATTCGTGACGAAGAAACAGCAAAAATTGCGGTTAATGCTGCAATGACAGGACATAAATTGCTTTCGACTTTGCATACAAATAATGCAGCAACTACGGTTTTAAGACTTATAGACATGGGAACAGAGTCTTATTTAGTGGCCTCAACTCTTATTTGTGCAATTGCCCAAAGATTGGTGCGTAAACTTTGCCCAGATTGTAAAGTAAAAAGAACGCTTACCAGAACAAAAGCAAAAAGGATTCTAAAATTAGAATATGTAAAGTTATTGTTTGGTAATAAAGAAAAAATTAAAGTTGCTGTTGCTGGCGGTTGTTTTGATTGTGGAAATACGGGCTATAAAGGTAGACTTGGGGTTTATGAAGTTTTAGACAATACACCAGAAATTCAAGAATTAATTTTGAAGAGGGTAAACAGTACTAAATTACAAGAGGCTGCAATTAAATTGGGTATGACAACAATGGCGGAAGACGGAATAAAAAAGGTTGCTTCCGGAGATACAACATTAGAAGAATTTGTGCGGGTTATGCAGGAATAAAATTATAAAAATGAAAAAAAAACTTCATAAGAAGCACTCAATAATTGAAAAACCAAAGCAAAAAGGTAATAGTTTATTTTGGAATAGAATAAGTGTAAAACTAAAACATACAGAATTGATGCTTTTTACTAAGTATCTAAATGTTTTGCTTGGCTCCGGGCTTACAATTGATGAGGCTCTGGATATTTTGGTAGAGCAATCATCCGGTTCTTTGGTAAAAATTT
>Ga0210044_10008107_pt1 | contig 13189 bp, 13 predicted proteins | sample CryGey13umfilter_2_FD_183959 | JGI IMG/M metagenome (GOLD analysis project Ga0210044, IMG submission 183959) | Groundwater microbial communities from aquifer in Utah, USA - Crystal Geyser 4/9/14 3 um filter (SPAdes) (version 2) | ecosystem: Environmental > Aquatic > Deep subsurface >... | reverse complement strand
CCGCCACTCAGTGTCGGGCGGCGTAGCCGTCGGTCTCTTCACTGGACTGATTCCTGGTCCGTTGCAAATGATAGGCGCAGCTTTACTGGCAGTACTGTTCCGCGTTAATTTGCCGGTAGCTGCGGTCACCACGCTGTACACCAACCCTTTTACGATCGTACCTCTGTATGCGCTGGCATATGAGCTTGGTGTATTTGTTACCGGGCATAATAATGGCCAGTCGCCTGTTAACCTTTCCCTGCCGGAAATGACGTGGGTTAACTGGCCTACCGTTATGCTGGATTGGATTGTGTCATTGGGTAAACCTCTCGCTGCTGGCTTGCCACTTTTGGCGATAAGTCTTGCTATTGCGGGCTATTTTGGCGTGCGTATGTTGTGGCGTGTGATGGTGATATGGGAATGGCGCAAGCGTGCATCACGGCGGCGCTGATGTTTCGCATGGTAAGCGCGTATGACATTGAGCTCAGTTTTTTACATCTTTGTATGGATTTTAGTAAACCGGATTTATCGACTAAATATAAAATATTGCTATGAAAAAATTGAACCAACTGAATTTCGACAATACTTTTTCTCGGCTGCCAGATATTTTTCATAGCCGTCAGAATCCTACGCCTTTGCCCCATCCCTATGTGGTTAGTTTTAATGCTAGTGTCGCCGAATTAATTAATCTGGATGTAACTGAAGTTGAACGCGCGGAGTTCACCGAGTATTTTATCGGCAACCGTTTGCTGTCCGGCAGCGAACCATTATCGATGCTTTACGCTGGGCACCAGTTTGGTTACTTTGTGCCGCAGCTGGGAGATGGACGCGCAATTTTGCTTGGTGAAGTAAAAAACAACGCTGGAGAGTATTGGGATATTCAATTGAAAGGAGCAGGTATCACACCGTTTTCGCGCAATGGCGATGGGCGTGCCGTGCTGCGATCAAGTATTCGTGAATACTTGTGTTCAGAAGCGATGCATGGCTTGGGTATTCCTACTTCTCGCGCTTTGTGCATTGTCGGCAGCGATGCAGAGGTGTACCGCGAGACTATTGAAAGTGCCGCCGTGCTTACTCGTTTGTCGCCGTCGCATGTGCGTTTCGGCTCGTTTGAGGTATTCGCCTATAGGGATCAACATGAACCGATCGCCTTGCTCGCTGATTATGTTATCGCCAAGCATTTTCCTGACATTGGCGATGCGCCGGACAAGTACTTGCGTTTTTTGAATGAGGTAATCGTGCGCACCGCAAATCTGATGGCTAAATGGCAAGCTGTCGGTTTTGCACATGGCGTGATGAATACAGACAACATGTCGATCCTTGGGCTGACTTTCGATTATGGTCCGTTCGGTTTCATGGAAACCTACGACCCAGGTTTTATTTGTAATCATTCCGACCATGGCGGACGCTACGCTTTTGATCAACAGCCGCAAATCGGTCTGTGGAATCTGTCTTGTCTGGCGCAGGCTTTGACGCCTATTATCGAAGTGGAGAAAGCGCAAGAGGCTCTGGAAAATTACGAGCCGACATACTTCGCACACTATATCGAATTGATGGGCAAGAAGCTGGGGCTAACCAATGTCAGCAAAGAAGATGCTTCTCTCATTACACCATTGCTGGAAATGATGCACGCAAGTCAGCTGGATTACACTAATCTGTTTCGCAATTTAGGTTTGTTCAAATTCGCACCGGATGAGAAGAACAGCGAGTTACGTGATCAATTCATCGATCGACTAGCGTTTGATGCTTGGGCCGAAATTTATCGTACACGCCTGCAGAATGAGCCGGGAACGGATGAGGAGCGGAAGGTACGCATGGATAAGGCCAACCCAAAATATATTCTGCGCAATTCCATGGCGCAAAGTGCCATTGCCATGGCTGAGCGGGAACGCAATTTTTCGGAAGTAGATCGCTTGCTAGCATTGCTTAGTCGACCCTTCGATGAGCACCCAGAGATGGAAGATTATGCCGCACCAGCACCTGATTGGGCGCGTCATGTCGTGGTAAGTTGTTCGTCCTGATGAATGCTGCCAGTTCCACATTTGGTTGCTGCAACACAAAGCTTTAACACGAAACTTAGCCGGAATTTAAACTTGGCCGATAGAGTAGGCTGTGTGTGTTGTTTGATAATGAATACCTGCGGCTAAAGTTACTTACACGTATGCTACTGGAATGAGAAATTCACCACAAAAGTATTCAAAAAATAAACAGTCAGGTTGTTATGTTAGGTGAGCATAGCGCGTTGAGCGACTGGCTTGACTATCTTGAGACCAAGCATCCCAAAGCCATTGAGTTGGGTCTTGAGCGTGTTGCAAAAGTTAAACAACAGCTGGGACTCAACCCAACTTTCCCTGTCATTGTTGTCGGCGGCACCAACGGCAAAGGTTCAGTGTGTGCAATGCTCGAAAGCATGTTGCATGCGGCGGGTTATCGCGTTGGCTGCTACACCTCGCCGCATCTGCTGGATTACAACGAGCGTGTTCGCATCGGTCAGCGGCAGGCCAGTGATACGGTACTGTGCGCAGCATTCGAGCGGGTAGAGCAAGCGCGTGCTGCATCTCATTTGCAAAATACCGACTCTCACTTGCGGGGAAATGATGAGTTATCAGAAATTTCGTTAACCTATTTCGAGTTTGGCACGCTGGCTGCGATGCAATGTTTTATCGATCAAGCAGTAGAGGTGGCGATACTTGAAGTGGGTCTGGGTGGACGGCTGGATGCGGTTAATGTGTTTGACCATGATTGTGCAGTGGTTACCAGCATTGATTTGGACCATATGGAGTATCTTGGTGATACGCGTGAACAAATAGCGTTTGAGAAGGCGGGTATTTTTCGTGTTGGGAAAGTGGCGGTGTTTGGCGATATGGATGTGCCTATTACGATTCGTACGCAGGCGCAGCATATCGGCGCGCAGCTGTGGTGTCTGGGCGAGCAATTTAGTTTCACAGCAGGCGCGCAACAGTGGAATTATCATGGTGTGAATGGCACTCGCAGCGCCTTGCCCTATCCTGCTTTGCGTGGAGCATTTCAATTGCACAATGCCAGCGCCGCATTGGCGGCGCTGGATGCGCTTAAGAATAAATTGCCGGTGAGTATGGCGGCGGTGCGGCGCGGCTTGGTCGAGGTCATGCTGCCAGGTCGTTTTCAGGTTGTGCCCGGCAGGCCGACGCTGATTCTGGATGTGGCGCACAATCCCCAGGCGGCGCGCTCGCTAGCGCAAAATTTGGCTGACTTGCCGCCTTGCCATAAGACTTTTGCTATTTTCGCCATGCTTAAGGACAAGGATATGGCCAGTGTGGCGCGTGCGCTCAAGGGGCGGGTGGATGTCTGGCTAGTGGCTGGCATAGCCGCGCCGCGCGGTGCAACGGCCGCGGAATTATCCAGTGTGTTATATGCCGATGGAGTGAAAAGCGCGGTGCTGACGTTCGTCACGGTAACAGATGCGCTACAGTATGCCTGTAATGAGGCCGTCGAAAATGATAGAATTATAGTATTTGGTTCGTTCTACACAGTAGCAGAAGTAATGCGTGCGCAGTCTGCGCTGCGCTTGATTTGAACGGAGATACATGATGGCAAAACAACTCATGGATGATGAAATCAGTCTCAAACGTCGAGCAAGACGTCGGTTGATTGGCGCAGGAGCGCTTGCCATCGTGATTGTGGTATTGCTGCCCATGGTGTTGGATAGCGAACCCAAGTTAGTGGGGCAGGATATTGAGTTACGAATTCCAGATAAGGATAAGGTGGGTGAGTTCATGCCCAAGATGGGCGTGCCGTCAGCGTCAGTCTCCGTTCCTGTGGATTCTTCACCGCATGCTGTCCCTGCTTCAGCAGTGTCCAGCATGCCTGCTGTTAAGGACCAAGTAGCCGCAGCATCGCAAGCTATTAAAAGTAAGCTTGCTCCAGTCAAGGCTGAAACTGAGTCAGTGGAGAATAATCCTATAGAGGACAAGCATCTCACGCCACACTCTGGTTTTGTGGTGCAGGTCGGCGCATTTACCAACGCCGACACTGCACACCAATGGCAGAAAAAATTGAGCAAACAAAATATCAAGGTTTACACCGAGAAGGTCGGTAACAAGACTCGTGTACGCGCCGGTCCTTATGCAACGCGTGAAGCCGCAGATAATGTGAACAAAAAACTGGAGGCGCAAGGCCTGAAGTCGACGGTAAGTTCAGCGTATTAAGCATGACATGGTTTGATTATACTGTCGTTATTATCGCCGTATGGTCGGTGTTGCTTGGGTGGTGGCGTGGCTTTGTGTATGAGGTGCTTTCGCTACTCGGTTGGGTCATAGCGTACCTGGTGGCACGTTGGCAGGCTGTTAATTTGGCAACGTTTATGCCGGCATGGTTGGGAGTGGATGCGATTAAAGTCACGGTTGCTTTTGTTTTGCTGTTTGTAGCTACCTTGATTGTCAGTAGTATCGTGGTATGGATGTTATCGAAATTAATTCAATCAATAGGCCTTGGATGGTTGGATGGCTTATTAGGTAGTCTATTTGGCATGTTACGGGGCACGATATTAGTGCTGATGTTAGTGCTGCTGGCAGGATTAACTGATTTGCCGAAGCAGCCGTTTTGGCGTGAGGCGAAGCTGAGCAAGCCTTTGGAAAAAATGGCCCTGGCAAGTCTGGTCTGGTTGCCGGATAGCGTGGCGCGCCATGTGCATTTCGGATCGAGAAAATGAATATTGGGGTTAAAATATGTGTGGCATTCTAGGCGTTGTTACGCAAACATCGGCCAATCAAATTCTATATGATGGTTTGCTTGTGTTGCAGCATCGCGGACAGGATGCCGCAGGTATTGCCACTATCGAAGGAAATACCTTTCATCTGCACAAAGGTAATGGCTTGGTACGTGATGTGTTCCGAACGCGTAACATGCGAGCGCTGCGTGGCAATTCGGGCATCGCGCATGTCCGCTATCCTACTGCGGGTTCTGCCATCGATCACAATGAAGCACAGCCATTTTATGTAAATTCGCCATTCGGCATTGTGCTTGGCCATAATGGTAACTTGACCAATACCGAGCAATTGCAGCAAGAATTGTTTCTGGAAGATAGGCGTCATGTAAATACCAAGTCCGATTCGGAAGTGCTGCTCAATGTGCTTGCACATGAGTTGCAAGCTAATTCCACAATGCGTTATCGGCTTGATATTAAAAGTATCTTTGCAGCCGTATCCGGAGTGCATCGTCGCTGCCATGGTGCTTACGCAGTGGTGGCAATGATTGCGGGTTATGGTCTGCTGGCGTTCCGAGATGTTTATGGTATCCGGCCACTGGTATTGGGTAGTCATCAAACTGAAAATGGCACGGAATATTTGATTGCTTCGGAAAGCGTCGCGCTGGATACGCTAGGCTTCAAGTTTCTGCGCGATATTGCACCAGGTGAATCGGTATTTATTGAGTTTAATGGGAACTTGCACAGTCAGCAATGTGCAGAAAATCCCACACTTAATCCATGCATTTTTGAGTATGTTTATCTGGCGCGTCCGGATTCAGTGATCAATGGAGTTTCGGTATATGAGACACGTTTGAACATGGGTGAAAATCTGGCCGACAAAATTTCTCGTGAATGGCAGCAGCATGATATTGATGTAGTTATTCCTATTCCGGACTCCAGCCGTCCTAGTGCCTTGCAATTGGCTAATCGTTTGGGTATCTCATTCCGTGAAGGTTTTGTGAAAAACCGTTATATTGGACGTACCTTCATTATGCCGGGACAGGCAATGAGGAAAAAGTCTGTGCGTCAGAAGCTAAATCCAATTAGCGTAGAGTTTAAGGATAAAAATGTCTTGTTGGTAGACGATTCCATCGTACGCGGCACCACTAGCCGTGAAATTGTTCAAATGGCGCGTGATGCCGGAGCGCGCAAAGTGTATTTCGCCTCCGCCGCTCCCCCCGTACGTTTCCCTAATGTGTATGGGATTGATATGCCGAGTCGCAGGGAGCTGATTGCCACCGGCCGTAGTGATGAGGAAATTTGCCGTGAGATCGGTGCAGACAGATTGGTTTATCAGGATCTTGAAGACCTTAAAGCGGCAGTGCGCAAGATGAATCCGAAGCTTAAGTACTTTGATGCTTCATGTTTTGATGGAGATTACATAACGGGAGATGTCACATCAGAGTATCTCGATGCAATTGAAGCGGCGCGTGAAAATAGCAAGGGAAGTACGGATGATGATTCCAGCCAGCTCGATCTTGATTTAGTCGCGAACCAATAATGTTAATTTCTGATAAAACTAAAGCGGTCAGAAAATGCATGTTCAGAAATAAAGTGCTCCTTGATACAGAAACCGAGAATTGAATTTGTTTGACAGGAGCCGGTCTTTTGGCATAGAATTCGCGCCCTTGAAAGTTCACTAATTCTTGTTTTAGGAAGTGCTATGAAAACATTTTCAGCTAAGGCTCATGAAGTCCAGCATGACTGGTATTTGGTAGATGCTGCCGACAAAATTTTAGGTCGGTTAGCCAGTCAAATTGCAGCCCGTCTACGCGGTAAACATAAAGCAATATATACACCGCACGTGGACACGGGCGACTTTATCGTCGTGGTCAATGCTGAGAAGCTGCGCGTTACCGGTAACAAGGCGCAAGACAAGGTTTATCATCGTCATACTGGCTATCCTGGCGGACTTTATACCACCAACTTTATCAAGTTGCAGGAACGTCATCCAGACCGCGTGCTGCAAAAAGCGGTCAAAGGTATGCTGCCAAAAGGTCCTTTAGGCTATGCCATGTTGCGTAAGCTTAAGATTTATGGTGGAGCTGAACATCCACATTTGGCACAGCAACCTAAACCTATTGATCTATTGAAAGCTTAATCATGAATGTGACTTACAACTATGGTACCGGTCGTCGGAAGAGCGCAGTAGCTCGAGTATTCATTAAACCAGGCAAGGGCGATATTGTGGTAAACGATAAGCCACTCGATGTATTTTTTTCGAGAGAAACTGGTCGTATGATAGTACGTCAGCCGCTGGAGCTGGCCGAGATGGTTGATAAATTTGATATTTTGATAACCGTGTGTGGAGGTGGTGAATCTGGCCAAGCTGGAGCGGTTCGTCATGGTATCACTCGTGCTCTGATAGATTTTGACGCGAGTTTGAAGCCAATGTTGAGCAAAGCTGGACTTGTTACCCGCGATGCGCGTGAAGTTGAACGTAAAAAGGTTGGTTTGCGTAAGGCGCGCCGTCGCAAGCAATTCTCCAAGCGTTAAGCGTATTTGGAGTGTTTGGAAAAGCCGCCTTTGGGCGGTTTTTCATTTTCAGATTCTATTTTGTAAAATAAATAGTTGGCAAACAACTGAACATTGCATAAGCTGGAATAGCGCGCTGACATTATTGAAATAAGCTTGAAAAAGTCTGACGCGGTTAAATCTGTCACGTACTGAACGAGTTGAGCACTGTCGATCGCCTTCACAGGGATAATTGCTGCTGAATGATATTTGCAATACATAACGCAACGTTCAATAGGGGAAGGAAGTGATTAAAGTTGGTATCGTTGGAGGTACAGGTTATACGGGAGTCGAGCTGCTACGGTTGTTGGCACAACATCCGCAAGTGGAGTTGCGTGCCATTACCTCGCGCGCCGACCAAGGAGTGCCAGTCAGTCAGATGTTCCCCAGCTTGCGCGGCTATGTGGATTTATGTTTTACCCACCAAGATGAAGCACACCTAGATCAATGTGACTTGGTGTTCTTTGCCACACCCAATGGTATTGCCATGCAGCATGCCCGTGCATTGCTTGACGCAGGTGTGCGGATAATAGATTTAGCGGCGGACTTTCGTATTCAAGACGTGGGGGTGTGGGAAAAATGGTATGGATTGAGCCACGCCTGCCCCGATTTGGTTCCTGAAGCAATATATGGCCTACCAGAGAGTAACCGCGAGCAGATTAAACATGCGCGGTTAGTGGCCAATCCGGGTTGCTATCCAACGGCTGTTCAGCTCGGTTTTATTCCGTTGCTGGAAGCGGGGATTGTGGACTGTAACAGCTTGATTGCTGATGTTAAATCGGGTGTGTCCGGCGCGGGACGCAAGGCAGAGGTCAGTATCATGTTTGCCGAGGCGACGGACAACTTCAAAGCCTACAGTGTATCTGGGCATCGCCATTTACCGGAAATAAGCCAAGGACTCGCGCGAGCGGCACAACAGAAAGTCGATCTTACCTTTGTGCCACATCTTACCCCGATGATACGTGGTATTCATGCCACATTGTATTCACGTATACAATGTGACGTCGACCTGCAGGCGCTGTATGAGCGGCATTACGCCAATGAGATATTCGTGGATGTAATGCCAGCCGGTAGTCATCCAGAAACGCGTACGGTACGCGGTGCAAATTACTGTCGTATCGCGGTACATCGGCCGCAACAAGGTAATACTGTGGTTGTTTTGTCAGTAATTGACAATCTGGTCAAAGGTGCAGCTGGTCAAGCAGTGCAAAATATGAATATTATGTTTGGCCTACCCGAAACAACAGCGCTGACTAGCATCCCTCTCTTACCTTAGAATACTTACAGATGGCCTGAATGGACGTAAGCGAGAGACAATAACCTAATAGCACCTGCTTGCGTGCTCGGTAATAGCTTGGATGGCTTCTACACGAGGTTTTGAGCGAGTCAAGCTTCGTTTTACTTTCGACAGTTCCCGTTTTACCTTTGTAATCATCATGTTCTTTCACTTACCCTAGCAGCCTGTCGGACTTAAAGAAATCGGCTGCATATTTAGCTGAGTGGTGATTATTTCGCCGACTGTTTGGGAAATAGAACAACTATTACCCTGAAAAATCGTCAAGTGGGTAAGCAAGCATTTAGCTGCAAGGTGAAAGCTCGCAAAATCACCCCTGGCTCAGAGAAATTTTAGCTACGATTCTTCACGTCCGACAGACTGCCTGGTCAAGAAGCTCACGAAATTCAGGACAACATCCGAAAAAATTGTTCTTTAGAAACCTTTTGTTTCATGTTTGAACAATACTATCACTTCATAAAGTACACGGAAAACGTTAGAATCGCGGTCTTTGCAATACTCTTAAGGAAATTCAACCATGTCTATGGCTGACCGCGACGGTTTTATCTGGTATGACGGCAAACTCGTACCTTGGCGAGATGCCACAACACACGTATTGACGCATACCCTGCACTACGGCATGGGAGTGTTTGAAGGTGTGCGTGCATACAAAACTGCTCAGGGTACGGCAATTTTCCGCCTTAAGGATCATACCGACCGGCTGTTCAATTCAGCCTATATCTTCAAGATGAAGATGCCGTTCGACAAAGAAACTCTGATGGAGGCGCAACGTGAAGTAGTGCGCGCCAATAATCTGGAGTCCTGTTACATCCGGCCCATTGTGTTCTATGGCTCTGAAGCCATGGGTATCGCTGCCACTGCTGTAAGCGTCCATGTCGCCGTTGCGGCTTGGCCATGGGGTGCGTACCTTGGTGTAGAAGGAATGGAAAAAGGCATTCGTGTCAAAACTTCCAGTTTTACCCGCCACCACGTAAATATCAATATGTGCCGTTCCAAATCAGTCGGTACCTACACCAACTCCATTCTGGCTCATCAAGAAGTGGCGCATGATGGCTATGACGAGGCGTTGCTACTGGATGTGGATGGTTATGTGGCGGAAGGAGCGGGCGAGAATATCTTTATTGTGAAAAAAGGCAAGCTGTACACACCCGACCTGACTTCCTGCCTGGAAGGCATTACACGCGACTCCATCATCACACTGGCGGCTGGTCTTGGCTTGCAACTGATCGAAAAACGCATCACGCGCGATGAGGTATATTGTGCCGACGAAGCATTCTTTACTGGAACTGCGGCAGAGGTTACACCGATCTGCGAGCTGGACAACCGCACTATAGGCAATGGGTCGCGCGGCCCGATCACAACGCGCCTGCAAGCGCTGTTTTTCGATTGTGTCAGTGGAAAAAATCCGCAACATGCCGATTGGTTGGCACACGTTTAAGGGGAATTATATGCAAACCGAACACGCCAAGCTGCGCTATATCGAAGTGACCGCTGCAGACTTACCACTTTTTTGCCCCATGCCTAATATGAGCTTATGGAATTCACATCCTAGAGTGGCTATTCCCGTAGACAAAGTCGGCGAAGCACGCTGCCCCTATTGCGGCACACTTTACAAGTTCAAGGGCGAGTTACCCAAAGGACATCATTAAAAACCCCCTTTAAGTGCGGACTCATGGAGTGCTCGATCACATCAAGCAAGCACTACAGCTAACGTTGTTTCGTGACTCTTGATAGAGTCACACGCATATCCTTATCCAATTCATGGAGTAAAACCATGCAAAACATACCTAAAGAAATTTTCAAGGCCTACGATATTCGCGGCATTGTCGGTAAATCACTGACCCAGGAAATTATTGAGGTTATTGGCCATGCCATCGGCTCAGAAGCCACAGCACGCGGCCAGCATACTATTGCAATCGGTCGCGACGGGCGCCTGTCTGGCGTGGAGTTTACCGCCGCTTTGGCACGCGGCATTCAGAAGAGCGGTATCAACGTCATTGATGTCGGGCGTGTTGCCACCCCCATGGTGTATTTTGCAGCTTATCATCTGGAAACGCATTCCGCAGTGATGATTACCGGTAGCCACAACCCTCCTGATTACAATGGACTGAAAATGGTACTGGGAGGCGAGACGCTCTCCGGTGATGCCATACAAGCTCTACGCAGACGTATCGAGCAAAATAATCTCAGCCATGGTGCGGGTGCTTATTCGGAATACGATATAAGCCCTGTATACATTGCACGCATTGTTTCCGACATCAAATTGGCACGGCCCATGAAGATCACGGTTGATTGCGGCAATGGTGTGGCCGGAGATTTCGCCGCTACTTTGTATCGCCAGTTGGGTTGTACAGTCACGGAACTATTCTGTGAAGTTGATGGCAACTTCCCTAACCATCATCCCGATCCTTCACAGCCGGAAAACCTGCAAGACCTGATCCAAGCACTCGCCAGTAATGATAGTGAATTGGGCTTGGCCTTCGACGGCGATGGTGACCGCTTGGGTGTAGTCACTAAAAATGGCAATATCATTTTTCCAGACAGGCAGTTAATGCTTTTCGCTGCCGATGTGCTGGAACGCAATCCTGGTGCAGAAATAATTTTTGACGTTAAATCCACGCGCAAGCTGTTTGGCTGGATCACACAACATGGTGGTAAACCGTTACTCTGGAAAACCGGCCATTCCTTCATCAAGTCTAAAATGAAAGAATGCGGCGCATTGCTGGCAGGTGAGATGAGTGGCCATATATTCTTCAAGGAACGTTGGTATGGCTTCGATGACGGACTGTATGCAGGTGCCCGTTTGCTTGAATGCTTGAGCAAACAGACAGATGCAAATAGCACGCTGAATGACCTACCCAATTCAATTAACACACCGGAACTGCAAATTAAGCTAAATGAGGGTGAGAACTACGCTCTGATCACCCAACTGCAGAAGGATGCCAAATTTACCGATGCACAAGACATTATCACCATAGACGGGCTGCGAGTGGAATATGCCGATGGATTTGGCTTAATGCGATCCAGCAATACCACGCCAGTGGTTGTATTACGCTTTGAAGCAGATAATGAGGAAGCATTAACAAGAATTCAGCAAGACTTTCGCCGCGTGCTGCTGAATGCCAATCCAAGACTACAGCTACCATTCTGATTTGCTTGACCCGAATGGCACTAAGTTAAGCCTTTTTAGCAAGGTTAGACTATTGTGAAACGCGCGCCAATACTGGCTTAAGTTGTGGCTTTAGCTATGCTAAAGCCCCTTAACTTAGTGGCATTCTGCTTTGCTCCCTTTATTTCCTTTGCAGCCAAAGCCCACTTTTCGGCCATTGCTGCCGGTGGCGTCCAGATGAAACTACGACCGGTAAGCAGCCATCAGCGGTCATAGGCGCTGAAATCATTCAGAACGGCTGCTTTCTTGAAACGCGACTGCGTGCTCTCGACCCTGAGCCGCCTGATGGCATTCGCGTAGCCTATGACCGCTTTCCTTACAAGGTGCTTGTTAAGTAGCCCGGCACCAGTGACAGCTCTTCCAATTTTTTCGGTCATATGTGCGCAAGCGAACGGATCGTTATTAGAAAAGCGAATATAACGTACCTTCGAGTAGTACATCCTTGGTATTGAGGCTTGAATCAGTTTAGAGATTTAGACTGAGTTCCAATCTGACTTGCTGAGGCTTACATGTATCAACACAAAAGGACGTTCTCCATGAACCTAATTCGCTTGTTTGTGCTAATTATGACCTCGTTTGCGGCCACATTTTCAAATGCCGCACCTGCGGATATTGATGCAAGTTTTGGAAGCGTCGGGAAAATTTCCTTCCCAGCCGACCCGGGGTCTCCATTTGCTCGTTCGTCTCGGCATACTGCCATATTGCAATCCGATGGCAAATTACTCGTCGTCGTGAATATAGCGCAATCGACCACTGGAGCTACCAATCCATCGAAAGTCTCATGGCAAATCCGGCGTTACATGCCAGATGGCCTTCTAGATGGTTCTTTCGGCATTAGCGGCAGCGTGACCGTTTCCTTCGACTTGGATTTCAGTGGTGGCTATCGTGGTGACGATTACGTGGGCGGTATCACGCTGTTGCCCGATGGTCGCTTCGTGGTCGCAGGCGAGTCACTCGGTCATTCAAGTGAATGCTTTTTCGGTTGCGAGGCCAGTTTCCTGCTGGCGCGCTTCAATGGTGATGGCAGCCTGGACGGCAGCTTCGGAAGCAACGGCAAGGTAATATCAAATACCGTTCTGGGTGCCGATTCGGTTGCAATCCAAAACAACGGCAAGATACTTACCTCCGGCAACCAAGTCATTGATCGGATGCAAATATGGTCCATGGAACTGCATCGATTCAATGTTGACGGCTCGATCGATCAAACCTTTGCGCCACCGATGGCGTGCGGCGGTAACGGAACGTTTCGCCTCGCACCGGATGGCAAAATTGTTATCGTGACGAACATACTGGCGAGCCTCGGCGTCTGCATCACGCGTTTTAACACGGATGGCACGCTTGATAAGACATTCGGCACACAGGGCAAGACTATCGTCGGAGCGGCGACGAATTTTTCATTTAGTGACTTCTTTGTTGACTCCCTTGGTGCAATTACCGTGGTTGGCGGAACGACAACGGGGTCGCTCTTCCGCCTTGCCTCCAATGGTAGCTTGGACGCTAACTTTGG
>Ga0210044_10008101_pt1 | contig 13191 bp, 10 predicted proteins | sample CryGey13umfilter_2_FD_183959 | JGI IMG/M metagenome (GOLD analysis project Ga0210044, IMG submission 183959) | Groundwater microbial communities from aquifer in Utah, USA - Crystal Geyser 4/9/14 3 um filter (SPAdes) (version 2) | ecosystem: Environmental > Aquatic > Deep subsurface >... | reverse complement strand
CTGCATCTGGCGTTCGGCCTGTCGCCGGTGGCGCATGGCCGGATCATCAGCCTCGATCTGGCGGCGGTGCGCGCCGCCCCCGGCGTGGTCGCGGTGTTCTCGGCCAGCGATTTTGCGGTGATGCCCGATTGCAGCCCCTCGGCGCATGACGAGCCGCTGCTGGCGGTGGATACGGTGCACTACGCCGGTCAGCCGGTCTGGCTGGTGGTGGCCGAAAGCCACCTTGCGGCGCGCCGCGCGGCCCGGCTGGGGGTGATCGCGATTGACGCGTTGCCCGCGCTTCTGACGATCGACGAGGCGCTGGCCGCAGGCAGCCGGTTCGAGGCCGGGCCGGTGATCTGGCAGAAGGGTGATGCAAACGCGGCGATTGGCGCCAGCCCGCGGGTGATCGAAGGCGAGCTTGAGGTCGGCGGGCAGGAGCACTTCTACCTTGAAGGTCAGGTGGCAGCATGCCTGCCGCAAGAGGGCGGCGACATGGTGGTCCATTCGTCCAGCCAGCATCCGACCGAGATTCAGCACAAGGTGGCGCAGGCGCTTGGCCTGGCGATGAACGCGGTGCGGGTCGAGGTGCGCCGCATGGGCGGCGGGTTTGGCGGCAAGGAAAGCCAGGGCAACGCGCTGGCGATCGCCTGTGCGCTGGCGGCGCACGCCACCGGGCGGCCGTGCAAGATGCGCTACGACCGCGACGACGACATGATGATCACCGGCAAGCGCCACGATCTGCGCATAAGCTACCGGGTGGGGTGCGATGATCACGGCCGGGTGCGGGGGATCGAGTTCGTGCATCTGATGCGCTGCGGCTGGGCCCAGGATCTGTCGCTGCCGGTGGCCGACCGCGCCATGCTGCACGCCGACAACGCCTATCACCTGCCTGCGGTGCGGATCGAAAGCCACCGGCTGCGCACCAACACCCAGAGCGCCACCGCCTTTCGCGGCTTTGGCGGGCCGCAGGGGATGGTGGGGATCGAGCGGGTGATGGATCACATCGCGTTCGCTCTGGGGCTGGACCCGCTGGAAGTGCGCCGCGTCAATTTCTATGCCGCGCCGGGGGCTTTGCCCCCGGACCCCCAGAGTATTTATGCAAAGGAGAAATTGCAGACCACGCCGTATCACATGCCGGTCGCGGATTTCATCGGGCATGAACTGGTGGCGGCGCTGGAGCGATCAAGCGACTACCTGGTGCGGCGGGAGGCGATTGCGGCGTGGAATGCGGGAAGCCCGATCCTCAAGCGCGGCATCGCGTTGACGCCGGTGAAATTCGGGATCTCGTTCACGCTCACGCATCTCAACCAGGCTGGGGCGCTGGTGCATGTCTATCAGGACGGCTCGATCCATCTCAACCATGGTGGCACCGAGATGGGGCAGGGTCTGTTCCAGAAGGTGGCGCAGGTGGCGGCTTGGGTGTTCGGGGTGGATGTGAGCACGGTGAAGATTACCGCGACCGATACCGGCAAGGTGCCCAATACCTCGGCCACGGCGGCATCATCCGGGTCTGATCTGAACGGTATGGCGGTGCAGGCGGCGTGCGAGCAATTGCGCGGGCGGATTGCCGCATTTCTGGCCGGGAAGCATCAGGCGAAGGCCGGGGATGTGGTGTTCTTGGGCGGGCGGGTGCGGGTGGCCGGGGCGGACATGGCTTTTGCCGACGCGGCAGCGGCGGCTTACCTTGCGCGCGTCAGCCTGTCGGCGACCGGGTTTTATGCGACGCCAAAGCTTGAATGGGACCGGATCAGGGGTGTCGGGCGACCGTTCTACTATTTCGCTTATGGGGCGGCGGTGACCGAAGTGGTGATCGACAGTCTGACCGGCGAGCACCGCATCCTGCGCACCGACATTCTGCACGACACGGGGGCCAGTCTGAACCCGGCGCTGGATCTGGGGCAGATCGAGGGCGGTTATGTGCAGGGGGTGGGCTGGCTGACCAGCGAGGAACTGGTGTGGGACGGCATGGGGCGGCTGACCACCCATGCCCCCAGCACCTACAAGATTCCGGCCTGTTCTGATCGACCAAAGGTGTTCAATGTGGCGCTGTGGGGGCGGCCCAACTTTGAGCCGACGGTGGGGCGATCAAAAGCGGTGGGCGAGCCGCCGTTGATGCTGGGGATCTCGGCCCTGCTGGCGCTGTCGGATGCGGTGGCGGCCTGTGGCAATGGCACGGTCTATCCCGCACTCGATGCGCCGGCCACGCCCGAGCGGATTCTGGCCGCGGTGGGGCGGCAGCGGCGCGATGTTTGATCTGGGGGCATTGCAGGCGGCGGTGGCGGCGCAGGGGCGGGTGGTGCGGCTGGTGGTGGCGGCGGTGGCGGGATCGGCCCCGCGCGAGGTCGGGGCGGCGATGCTGGTGTGGGCGGATGGCAGTGCGGGCACCATCGGCGGCGGCGCCTTCGAGTGGGCGGCGCTGGCGCGGGCGCGCGGGATGCTGGCGGCGGGTGGCGCGCGGCTGGACCGCGAGGTTCTGGGGCCGGGGCTGGGGCAGTGCTGTGGTGGCAGCGTGGTGGTGGTGAGCGAGGTTTACGGCGCGACCGAGGTCGCGGCGCTGGCGGGGCGCGCGGTGATCGCACGGCCTGTGCAGGCGGGGGCGGCGATGCCGCTGGCGGTGCAGCGCCTGTTGGCGCGGGCGCGGGGTCAGGGCGTGGCTCCCGCGCCGGGGCTGGTGCAGGGCTGGATGGTCGAGCCGGTGGCGCGGCCCGCGCGGGCGCTGTGGGTCTGGGGGGCGGGGCATGTCGGGCGCGCGGTGGTGGCGGTGCTGGCCCCCTTGCCGGGGCTGGCGATCACCTGGGTCGATGTCGCACCGGAGCGCTTTCCCGCCGCCGTGCCGGGCGGGGTGACGGTGCTGCCTGCGGCCGATCCGGCGGCGCTGGTGGCGTATGCGCCGACGGATGCCGGGCATCTGGTGCTGAGCTACAGTCATGCGCTGGACCTTGAGCTTTGTCACCGCCTGCTGGGGCGCGGCTTTGACAGCCTTGGGCTGATCGGGTCGGCCACCAAATGGGCGCGGTTCCGGGCGCGCTTACGCGACCTTGGGCACAGTGACGCGGCGGTCGCGCGGATCACCTGCCCGATCGGCAATCGAGGCCTAGGCAAGCACCCGCAGGCGATCGCGATCGGGGTGGCGGCGGAGCTGCTGGCGCGGGCGACCGGTTCAACCGCCACGCGGGGCGTGGATCAGGGGTGGCGGCATGGCTGAACTGTTGCGTGTCGAAGGTCTGACCAAGGCCTATCCCGGCGTGGTCGCCAACCGCGATGTCTCGTTCACCATCAAGGCGGGCGAGGTGCATGCACTGCTGGGCGAAAACGGCGCGGGCAAATCGACCCTGGTCAAGATGATCTACGGGCTGGTGCGCCCCGATTCCGGGCGGATGCGGCTGCGCGGCGCGGATTATGCCCCGGCCGAGCCACGGGCGGCACGGGCGGCCGGGGTGGCCATGGTGTTTCAGCACTTCTCGCTGTTCGAGGCGCTGAATGTCGCGGAAAACGTGGCTCTGGGCATGGAGAATCCGCCGCCGATGGGGGCGCTGGCGGCGCGGATCAGGCAGGTCTCGGATGCCTACGGTCTGCCGCTGGAGCCGGGGCGGCGGCTGGGCGATCTGTCGGCGGGCGAGCGTCAGCGGGTCGAGATCATCCGCTGCCTGCTGCAAGAGCCCAAACTGCTGATCATGGACGAGCCGACCTCGGTGCTGACGCCGCAAGAGGTGGAGATTCTGTTCCGCACCCTGCGCCAACTGGCCGCCGAGGGCACCGCGATCCTTTACATCAGCCACAAGCTTGAGGAGATCAGGGCCCTGTGCGACACCGCGACGATCCTGCGGCGCGGCAAGGTGGTGGCGATCTGCACCCCGGCCGAGCGCTCGGCGCGCGAGCTGGCGGAACTGATGGTGGGCGAGGCGCTGACCTCGCCTGCGCGGCGCGACCGGCCCCAGGGCGCGGTGGCGCTGGAGGTCCGTGATCTGTCGCTGCCCTCGCCGATTGCGTTTGGCACCGCGCTGGCGGGGATCAGCTTTACGGTGCGGCGTGGCGCGGTGCTGGGGATTGCCGGGGTGGCGGGCAACGGTCAGGACGAATTGCTGCTGGCGCTGTCGGGCGAGATCAGATCGGCACCGGGGAGCGTCTGGGTGGCGGGCGCGGACGTGGCGCAGGCGGGGCCGAATGCACGGCGGCGGGCGGGGCTGGTGACGGCACCGGAGGAACGCCTTGGCCATGCGAGCGCCCCCGACATGAGTCTGGTCGAGAACGCGCTGCTGTCGGGGGCCGCCCGCAAGGGGCTGGTGGCGCGCGGCTTGATCGACTGGCCCAAGGCGCGCGACTTTGCCGAGGCGATCGTGCAGCGCTTTGATGTGCGCACCCCCGGGGTGGGGGTGGCGGCGCGCGCGCTGTCGGGCGGCAATCTGCAAAAGTTCGTGATCGGGCGCGAAATCTTGCAAGACCCCGCCGTGATCGTGGTCAATCAGCCGACCTGGGGGGTGGATGCGGCGGCGGCGGCGGCGATCCGTCAGGCGCTGCTTGATCTGGCGGCGGCGGGGGCGGCAGTGGTGTGCATCTCGCAAGACCTCGACGAACTGATGGAAATCGCTGATGATTTTGCCGCGCTGAACGGTGGGCGGCTGACCCCGACCCGGCCGGTGCAGGGGCTGACGATCGAGCAGATCGGGCTGATGATGGGCGGCGCGCATGGTCTGGAGGCGGGGCATCATGACACCTGACGCGGCAGGGGGGCTGTCTGCCCCCCTCTTGGCCTGCGGCCAATTCACCCCCCGAGGATATTTGGGCAAAGGTGAATTGCTATGCTGAGGCTTGAGAAGCGGCCCTCGCCATCGCGGGTCTGGACGGCGGCGACGCCGGTGCTGGCGGTGGTGCTGACCATGATCGCGGGCGGGGTGATGTTCGCGCTTCTGGGCAAGAACCCGTTCGAGGCGATCCGCATCATCTTTTGGGACCCGCTGTTCAGCCCCCAGTTTGCCAGCTACTCGCGCCCGCAATTGCTGGTCAAGGCGGCACCACTGATCCTGATCGCGGTCGGGCTGAGCCTGGGGTTCCGGGCCGGGATCTGGAACATCGGGGCCGAGGGTCAGTATATCATGGGGGCGATTGCCGGGGCCGGGGTGGGGCTGGCGTTCTACCCGGTGCAGGCGTGGTATGTCTTTCCGCTGATGGTGCTGGCGGGGGGGTTCGGCGGTTGGCTGTGGGCGATGATTCCAGCGCTGCTGCGCACCCGCTTTGCCACAAGCGAGATTCTGGTCAGCCTGCTGCTGGTCTATGTCGCGCAGGCGATCCTGGCGTCGATGGCCCTGGGGCTGATGCGCAATCCCGAGGGCGGCGGCTTTCCCGGCTCGCGCAATCTGGCGCAGTATCCGGCGGCGGCCAATCTTGAACTGATTGTCGGCAGCGGGATGCACTGGGGGGTGGTGGCGGCGCTGATCGCGGTGATCGCCGCCACCATCCTGTTGCAGCGCCACATCCTGGGCTTTCAGATCAGGCTGGCCGGGCAGGCCCCGCGCGCCGCGCGCTTTGCCGGGGTTTCGCCCAACCGGCTGGTGGTGCTGTGTCTGGGGATTTCGGGCGCGCTGGCGGGGCTGGCCGGGCTTTTCGAGGTGGCGGGCCCGGCCGGGCAGATCAGCATCGACTTCGGCTCGAACTACGGTTTCACCGCAATCATCGTGGCTTTTCTGGGCCGGTTGAACCCGATCGGCATCCTGCTGGCGGGGCTCTTGATGGCGCTGACCTATATCGGTGGCGAGCTGTCGCAATTTCTGCTGGGGCTACCGGCGGCGGCGATTCAGGCGTTTCAGGGCATGTTGCTGTTCTTCCTGCTGGCCCTTGATCTGCTGTCGAACTACCGTATCCGCTGGACCGCTTGGGGGGGCAGGTGATGGATCTGAGCGCGATCAACCCGGCGGTGCTGGTGGCCAGCCTGATGGTGGCAGCGGTGCCGATCGTGCTGGCGGCGATCGGCGAGCTGGTGGTGGAAAAGGCCGGGGTGCTGAACCTTGGCGTCGAGGGCATGATGATCATGGGCGCGATCTGCGGTTTTGTTGCCGCAGTCGCGACCGGCAGCCCGGTGCTGGGGTTTGTCGGCGGTGCCGTGGGAGGGGCTGCGCTGAGCCTGATCTTCGCCGTGCTGACCCAGTATCTGCTGGCCAATCAGGTGGCGACCGGGCTGGCGCTGACCCTGTTCGGGCTGGGGGTGAGCGCGCTGATCGGGCAGGGTTACAACGGCATCAAGCCACCTTCGATCGGCGACCTGCCGCTGGGGCCGCTGGCCGACATCCCGGTGCTGGGAACCATCCTGTTTCGGCACGACTGGGTGGTCTATCTGTCGATCGCGGTGATCGCGGCGGTCTGGGCGGTGCTGAAATACAGCCGCGCCGGGCTGGTGCTGCGCGCGGTGGGCGAGAACCACGACGCCGCCCATGCCCTGGGCTACAAGGTGGTGCGGATCCGGGTGCTGGCGATCCTGTTCGGTGGCGCGATGGCGGGGCTGGGTGGGGCTTATGTCAGCCTGATCCGGGTGCCGCAATGGACCGACGGCATCACCGCCGGGGCCGGCTGGATCGCACTGGCAATCGTGGTGTTTGCCAGTTGGCGGCCGTGGCGGGTGCTGATCGGGGCCTATCTGTTCGGCGGCATCACCGTGCTTCAGCTTAATCTTCAGGCGGCGGGGGCCAGAATACCGGTCGAATACTTGTCGATGTCGCCTTATCTGATAACCATTCTGGTGCTGGTGATCATGTCGTCGGGCCGGGGGCGCGCCAGCGCGCAGGCACCGGCCGCACTCGGTCAGAATTTCCACGCCTCGCGTTGAGGCCAACAGCAACCGGGGCCAGCGGCCCCATCCAAAGGGAGAACCCAATGAAACGCAGAATTCTTCTTGCCAGTGCCGCCCTTGGCCTGGGTCTGGTGATGGCGGGCGGTGCCTTCGCGCAGGACAAACTGAAAGCCTGCTGGATTTATGTCGGCCCGATCGGTGATGGCGGCTGGACCTTCCAGCACGATCAGGGTCGTCTGGCGGTGGAAGCGGCCTACGGCGACAAGGTTGAGACCGCCTATCAGGAAAGCGTGCCCGAGGGGGCCGATGCCGAACGCGTGCTGACCCAGATGGCGCTGTCGGGCTGCAAGATCATCTTCACCACCTCGTTCGGCTACATGGATGCCACCAACAACGTCGCCGCCAAGTTTCCCGACGTGAAGTTCGAGCATGCCACCGGCTTCATGCGCGCTACGCCGAACGTCTCGACCTACAACGCGCGCTTCTATGAAGGCCGCGCCGTGATGGGCACCATTGCCGGGCTGATGACCAAATCGAACAAGATCGGCTACATTGGCTCGTTCCCGATTCCGGAAGTGATTCAGGGCATCAACGCCTCGTTCATCCATGCCCGCAAGGTGAACCCCGATGTCAGCATCTCGGTGGTCTGGGCCTATAGCTGGTTCGATCCGGCCAAGGAGGCCGATGCCGCCAAGGCGCTGATCGAGCAGGGCGTGGACGTGATCCTGCAACACACCGACAGCACCGCGCCGATGGCCGAAGCGGCCAAGACCCCCGGCGTGATCGGTTTCGGTCAGGCCTCGGACATGAGCGAATACGCGCCCAGCCCGCGGGTTTCGGCGATCATCGACAACTGGGGGCCGTATTATGTCGAGCGCGTCGGGGCGCTGATGGACGGCAGCTACGCGCAAAGCGACACCTGGGCCGGGATCGGGGCCGGGGTGGTCGGGATCGGCGCCATCACCGACGCGATTCCCGCCGAGGTCAAGGCCGCAGCCGAAGCGGTGGCGGCCAGTATCGCCGACGGCAGCTATCACCCGTTTACCGGGCCGCTGATGAAACAGGACGGCTCGGCCTGGCTGGCTGACGGCGAGCGGGCCGACGATGGCACGCTGGCGGGGATGAATTTCTTCGTCGAAGGCATCACCGGCGAGATTCCGAAGTAATTCCGCAGCGTTGCGGTGGTGAAGGCCCGCCTCGGCGGGCCTTTGCATTTCCGACCAAGGTCGGGGCTTGCAAATATCGCTTCACATATTCTGATTTATATATATGTTGGCCGGAATGTCAGGGAGGGCATCACGGATGGCACATATCGTTGTATTGGGCGCGGGGCTTGGCGGGTCGATCATGGCCTACGAGCTGAAGGAACAGTTGCGGGCGCAAGACACCGTGACGGTGATCACCAGGGACCCGAAGTATCACTTCGTGCCCTCGAACCCATGGATCGCGGTCGGCTGGCGCGAGCGCAAGGATATCAGCGTCGATCTGGCCCCGACGATGGCGAAAAAGGGCATCAAATTCATTCCGGTGGCGGCGGAAAAGTTGCACCCCGAAGAAAAGCGCATCAGCCTGGTCGATGGCCAGCAGATCAGCTACGACTATCTGGTGATCGCAACCGGCCCGGAACTGGCGTTCGACGAAATCGAGGGGCTGGGGCCCGAGGGCAACACCCAGTCGATCTGCCACATTGATCACGCCGAGAATGCGAAGGTGGCGTTCGATGCGTTCTGCGCCAACCCCGGCCCGATCGTGGTGGGCGCGGTGCAGGGGGCAAGCTGCTTTGGCCCGGCTTACGAATTCACCTTCATTCTGGAAACCGCGCTGCGGCGGCTGAAAATCAGGGACAAGGTGCCGATGACCTTTGTCACCTCGGAGCCCTATGTCGGGCACCTCGGGCTGGACGGGGTGGGCGACACTCGCGGTTTGCTGGAATCCGAGTTCCGCGCCAAGCACATCAAGTGGATCACCTCGGCCAGGGTCAAAAAGGTCGAGCCGGGCAAGATGACGGTCGAGGAAATCGCCGATGACGGCGCGGTCAAAGCGACGCGCGAGCTGCCGTTCGGCTATGCCATGATGCTGCCCGCGTTTCGCGGCATCAAGGCGTTGCAGGGCATCGAAGGCCTGTCCAATCCGCGCGGTTTCACCATCATCGACAAGCATCAGCGCAACCCGAAGTATCCCGAGATCTTCGGGGTCGGGGTTTGTGTCGCGATTCCGCCGACCGGCCCGACCCCGGTGCCCTGCGGCGTGCCGAAAACCGGCTTCATGATCGAGTCGATGGTGACGGCAACGGCGCACAACATCGGCGCGCTGGTGCGCGGGCGCGAGCCGGATCAGGTGGCCACCTGGAACGCCGTCTGTCTGGCCGATTTCGGCGATGGCGGTATCGCCTTCGTGGCCCAGCCCCAGATCCCGCCGCGCAACGTCAACTGGTCGTCCTCGGGCAAGTGGGTGCACCTGGCCAAGGTGGGGTTCGAGAAATACTTCATGCGCAAGGTCAAGAAGGGCACGTCGGAGCCCTACTACGAATCGGCGGCGATGAAGATGCTGGGGATCGCCAAGCTGAAGGCGGTAAAGAAGGGCTGAGGGCAAAGCCGGGGCGGGGGTTTGCCACCCCCTCCCCGGACCCCACCCCCGCGGATATTTTGACCAGTGAGAAATCGGCAAAGGCGGGTTTGTGCTCTTTTCCCCGGTCGGGCGGCGTGCCACACTGCGCGCCATGCAAAGTGATTTCCTGATCATCGGTGGGGGTATTGCCGGGCTGTCGGCGGCGGCGCGGCTGGTCGAGCATGGCTCGGTGCTGGTGCTCGAAGCCGAGGCGGCGCTGGCCTGGCACGCCTCGGGGCGATCGGCTGCGCTGTTCGAGCCGCGCTACGGGTTGGCCCCGGTGGTCGCGCTGTCGCTGGCATCGAGCGCCGCGTTTCACGCCGAGCCGGGGTTGCTGACCCCGCGCGGGCTGATGCTGCTGGCGCGGGCGGATCAGGCCGAGGGCCTGGCCCATGACGCCGAGGCGATGGCGCTGAAGCGAATCTCGGTTGAGGCGGCGCGCGCGATGGTGCCGGTGATCAACCCCGACGTGGTGGTGGCGGCGGCTTATGGCGATCACGCCTGGGATATCGACACCGACCGGCTGGTGCAGGGCCACGCCCGCCGGGTGAAGGCGGGCGGCGGGCGGATCGTGACCGGCGCGCGGGTCAGCGCGATTGCGCCGGTGCGGGGCGGCTGGCGGGTGACGACCGGGCAGGGCGAGTTCACTGCGGCGGTTGTGGTCAACGCCGCCGGGGCCTGGGTCGATGGCATCGCCGCGATGGCCGGGGTGCGCGGTTTGGGATTCACCCCGCTGAAGCGCTCGATGGCGCGGATACCGGCGCCGGGCGGGCATGACGTGACGCACTGGCCGATGATGTTCGGCGCCGGGGAATCGTGGTATGCCAAACCCGATGCCGGGGCGCTGATCGTGTCGCCCGCCGACGAGCAACCGGTCGAGCCGCACGACGCCTGGGCCGACGACATGGTGCTGGCCGAGGGTCTGGCGCGTTACGAGGAAATGGTCACCGCGCCGGTGACTCGGCTGCTGGCCAACTGGGCGGGGTTGCGCACCTTCGCCCCCGACCGGGTGCTGGTGATCGGGCGCGACGCGCGGGCAGGATCGTTTTTCTGGCTGGCGGGACAGGGCGGCTATGGCTTTCAGACCTCACCCGCCGCCAGCCGCCTGGCCGCCGATCTGATCGTCGGGCGCGCGCCCGAGGTCGAACCGGCCCTGATTGCCGCCCTTTCGCCCGCAAGATTTGGCTGATGCGAAGGGCAGCATTTGGGGCGCAGGGGCCGAAGCTGTCACGCGGAAGGCCCTTTTACCACCGCTACAAGCCGCTCATCGCGCCAACAGATCCAGCAGCCGCGCGCGCGCCTCGGGCAGGTGCGGCACGTGGCGCAGCAGCGCCAGCTCGCGGCTCAGGAAATGGCCGGTCAGCGCCAGCCCCGCCGCCAGCTCGGCCGCCGTCGCCCCGCCCTGCCCCAGCAGGCAGGGCGGCAAAGGCAGCAGCCGATCCGCCCATTCGCCAGCCCCTTGGCGGCTGACCGCGCGCCCGGTGCGCGGGCTGACATAGGCCAGATCGTCGCGACTGCCGGTCACCGCACAGCGCGCCAGATCCAGCCCGAAACCCAGCTCCTCCAGCAGCCCCAGCTCCCAGCGCAGATAGCGCAGCGGCCAGTCCGGCTCGACCTCAAGCGCGTCGAGCAGCGCCACGGTGGCACGCCACAGCACCGGGTTGGGCTCGCGCTCGGGCAGGGCCGCGCGGACCAGCGCACAGACCGCCGCCAGCCCCGCCAACTGCCGCCGATCGCCCAGCACCCAAGCGCGCGAGCGGATCGGCTCGACCGTGAAGGCCCCCAGATGCGCCTCAAGCCGGGCGCGCCAGCTTAGATCAAGCTGCGCCCCCGGTTGCAGCAACGGTGCCAGCCTGCGCGAGGCACCGCCCCGCACCACCCCGGCATGACAGCCGTGGCCAAAGGTGAAAACCTCGATGATCGCCGCACTTTCGCCGTGCGCGCGCACCGCCAGCAGCACCCCCTCGTCGCGCCATTCCATCCTGCCGACGCCCCCTGCCCGCTCAGCGCAAACCGTCCTCGTCGAGCAGCGTCCGCCCGGCCTTGTCCTCGACCTCGATCACCCACAGATCGCGGTCAAAGCCGCGCTGCCGGGCGATCGCGGCATCGACCTCGACCTCGGGCCCGGCCTTCAGCACCACCCAGACCCGGTGATCGGCAGTCAGATCGAAACTGCGCTGATACGCCACCGCCTGACCGTCGAGCGTGGCCAGCTTGACCAGCACCGCCCCGGCGTCGGCATCGCCCTGGGCGGTCAGATAGGCCGGTATCGCCGCCAGCCCCAGCCGCGCCAGATACGCCGAAACCCAGAATTTGGTGGTCAGTTGCGGCCTCACGCCAACCCCCCGCATTCACCTTTGCTCAAATACTCCCGCCGGAGGCATCAAGCCCGTGTCTCAGTTGCCGTCCTTGAAATCCAGCCCCATCTCGGTATAGCGCGCGGGCTCTTCCAGCCAGTTCGGGCGCACCTTGACCTGCAAGAACAGATGCACCGGGCGGCCCAGGAATTCGACCAGTTCCAGCCGCGCCGCCTGACCGATCGCCTTGATGGTCTCGCCCGCGTGCCCCAGCACGATGCCCTTGTGACCGTCGCGCGCGACATAGACGATCTGGTCGATCCGCACCGAACCATCGGCGCGATCTTCCCATTTCCCGGTTTCGACCGTCAACTGATAGGGCAGCTCTTCGTGCAGCCGCAGCGTCAGCTTCTCGCGCGTGACCTCGGCCGCGATCAGCCGCAGCGGCAGGTCGGCGATCTGGTCTTCGGGATAAAACCACGGCCCCTGCGGCACCTGCCCGGCCAGCCACGCTTTCAGCTTGTCAACGCCGTAGCCCTTTTCCGCCGAAATCATGAAGGTCTCGACAAAGGGAAAGGCCTCGTTCGCCGCCGCCGCCAGCCCCAACAGCGTATCGGCCTTGACCCGGTCGATCTTGTTGATCGCCAGCGCCACCTGCTGGCCGCGCGGGATGCGGTCGCGCATGGCGCTGATGATCGCCTTGGTGCCCGCAGTCAGGCCACGGTGCGCCTCGATCAGCAGCACGATCAGATCGGCATCCGCCGCCCCGCCCCAAGCCGCCGCCACCATGGCGCGGTCCAGCCTGCGGCGTGGGGCGAACAGCCCCGGCGTATCGACGAACACGATCTGCGCCTGCCCGGCCATGCACACCCCGCGGATGCGGGCGCGGGTGGTCTGCACCTTGTGCGTGACGATTGAAACCTTGGCCCCGACCATCTGATTGAGCAGGGTCGATTTGCCGACGTTGGGCTCGCCGATCAGGGCCACGAACCCGGCGCGGGTGGCGCCGCTGCCGCCAATCGCGCCCCCGGTCTTGTCGCCTGTCTGATCAGTCATCTCCGGCCTCCAGCCGCGCCAGCAGCGCTTTTGCCCCCGCCTGTTCGGCGGCCCGTTTGGTGCCCGAGCGCGCGCGCTCGACCGCCCCGTTTTCCAGCCGCACTTCCACCGTGAAGATCGGCTGATGATCCGGCCCGTCGCGCCCGATTGCGGTGTAAAGCGGTGGCGGCAGACCGCGCGCCTGCGCCCATTCCTGCAAGCTGGTCTTGGCATCGCGGGCGTCGGCCCGGACACCCGCGATGCGCTCGCCCCAGACCCGCAGCACCATCGCGCGTGCCGCATCAAACCCGCCGTCCTGATAGACCGCGGCAATCACCGCCTCCATCGCGTCGCCCAGCAGCGCCTCCTTGCGCCGCCCGCCCGACATCATTTCCGACCGCCCGAGCTTGAGCACGTCGCCCAGACCCAGCGCGCGCGCCACATCGGCGCAGGTTTCCTTGCGCACCAACGCGTTGAACCGGGGTGCCA
>Ga0210044_10008098_pt1 | contig 13193 bp, 10 predicted proteins | sample CryGey13umfilter_2_FD_183959 | JGI IMG/M metagenome (GOLD analysis project Ga0210044, IMG submission 183959) | Groundwater microbial communities from aquifer in Utah, USA - Crystal Geyser 4/9/14 3 um filter (SPAdes) (version 2) | ecosystem: Environmental > Aquatic > Deep subsurface >... | reverse complement strand
CCCCGCCCCCGCCGATCGTCCAGGTACGACCGCCGTCCGCGCCCCCCCCCGTCGTCCTCCCGCCCAGCGAGCCCGCGCCCCCTGTCGCGCCCCCTCGCGTCGCCGTCGCGCTCCCCCCAGCGCCCGAGGCTCCCGTCGCGCCCCCACCCGGCGATCTGCCAGGCCTGGAGCCCTTCCTTGGGGCGCGGGTCATCGTGCGCGACGGCGCGGCGGTCCTCAGCGACGGCCTGCTCGGCTATGTGCACGACGCCGCCCACACCCCCGGCGTCAACCGCGTGGTCTGGGCCTCGCCCGCCGTGGTCGCGCGCCCCACGGGCACGGCCTTCCTCAGCCTCGCGCGCCCGGCGCTCGCGGCGCTCTCCGTGAGCGAGGGGCGGGTCGAGCTGGAGCGCCTCGACGGCACCCTGCTCGCCGTGCTCGGCCCAGGCGACGAGGCCATCGCCTGCGACTTAGCGGGCGCCACCCACGCCGCCGTCGTCACCGGCCTCGCCATCGACGAGCTCGCCGCAGCCACAGCGCCCTGCGACCCAGCCGCGGTGATCGCCGCCGTGAGCTCGCTGCGCCTCGCCCGTCGCGGCGGGCAGGCGCTCCTCTCCCCCTCACCCTCGGAGGCGCCGTGATCGCCGTCGCCCTCATGCTCAGCGCCTCGCTCGCTCACGCCGTCGATCCCTCGGAGCTCGAGCCCGCCGCGCGCCGCGCGGACACCCTCATCGGCTTGTGCCGCGCGGTCGGCCCCTCCTGCGGCGCGACCCGCGAGGAGCTCGGCCAGGCCCTCCTCGTGCGCGCCGTCGCCGCTGCGGCGGTGCAGGGCGCCATCGCCAGCGCGGACGCCGCCGACGCCGCGCTCCTGGTCCCCGAGAGCTGGAGCGCGTGGTCCGACGTGCTCCCGCGCGTCAGCGCCGAGCAAGCGGAGCCGTGGGTGCGCCCCTGGCTGATCCCAGCGCCCGCGCCCGCGCCGGAGGACCACGAGGCCCCCGCCCCCAGCCTCCCCCCGTCGCGCGCACCGCAGGGCGAGCGCGTCTGGATGGACGTCGGCGCCGGGAGCTGGAGCGGCGGACAAACCAAGACGCTGCAGGTCGGCGGCGTCGCGAAGGCGCGCGGCGTGCGGTGGGAGGGCGAGCTCGGCATCGCCTGGGATCGGATCCCCTGGGAGATCAACGGCGAGCCGTGGACCTTGCCCGCGACGTCATACGCCCACGCCCTCGTAGGGCCGCGCATCCCCCTGCTGTCACACGGCGCCTCGGCGCTCCAGCTCGCGACCTCGTTGGGGCTCGGCCAGCTCCCGCGCATCCTCGACCACGGCGAAGGGACCGGCCCTTGGACCACAACACAGTCCGACGCCCTCGCAGATGTGGCGCTCGAAGCACGAGTAGCGTTGGCACGCCGCACGGCCATGCACCTCGCCGTCGGCGCGCTCTACGGCGCCAAGCTCCCTCGTCGCGGCCCCATTTACATCATAGAGCCAGCCATGCCTCAGCGCTGCTTCGGCGAGAGCTGCGACCGCGATCTGCGCCACTTGCGGGTCGAGGGCGGCTTGCGCCAGGACCTGCGACGCTCCCCGTGGAGCGCCGTGTTGCAAGCCGAGCTCAGCTCGCGAAGCCTGCCGGGATTGGACCTGCGTATCCGCGAGCGAATGGAGCCGTACTTCGGAGGGTCGCTGCGGCTGGAGTACGCGCTCCTCTCCCCCTCACCCTCGGAGGCGCCGTGATCGCCGTCGCCCTCATGCTCAGCGCCTCGCTCGCTCACGCCGTCGATCCCTCGGAGCTCGAGCCCGCCGCGCGCCGCGCGGACACCCTCATCGGCTTGTGCCGCGCGGTCGGCCCCTCCTGCGGCGCGACCCGCGAGGAGCTCGGCCAGGCCCTCCTCGTGCGCGCCGTCGCCGCTGCGGCGGTGCAGGGCGCCATCGCCAGCGCGGACGCCGCCGACGCCGCGCTCCTGGTCCCCGAGAGCTGGAGCGCGTGGTCCGACGTGCTCCCGCGCGTCAGCGCCGAGCAAGCGGAGCCGTGGGTGCGCCCCTGGCTGATCCCAGCGCCCGCGCCCGCGCCGGAGGACCACGAGGCCCCCGCCCCCAGCCTCCCCCCGTCGCGCGCACCGCAGGGCGAGCGCGTCTGGATGGACGTCGGCGCCGGGAGCTGGAGCGGCGGACAAACCAAGACGCTGCAGGTCGGCGGCGTCGCGAAGGCGCGCGGCGTGCGGTGGGGTGGCGAGCTCGACGTCACCTGGGATCGGCAGCCGTGGCTGATCGGCGACGTGATCATGACCTTGCCCGCTGGGTCGCACACCCAAGCCCTCGTCGGACCCCGCGTGGCGCTGCTCGCCCACGGCGCCTCGTCGCTTGAGCTCGCCGCGTCGGTCGGCGTCGGTCGGCTCCCGCGCTTCATCGACATGGGAGACGGCACGAGGGCGCTGACCACCAAGCGCACGCTCGCGATCGCCGAGGTCGCCCTCGACGCGACCGTCGCACTGGGGCGCGGCGCAGCGCTGCAGCTCACCGCAGCGAGCCGCTACGACTCCGACCTCAGTCAGCGTGAGTACAGGCCCTTCGACGGAGCATCCAGCTACACGCCCTACGGCGACGTACTGCACCGGCGCGCCGAGGGCGGCCTGCGGCAGGGCTGGAAGCGCTCACCGTGGAGCGCCGCCCTGCTCGCGGAGCTCAACTCCCAGCGCGTGCCCAGCGACGACGGCGCCACCCGCGCTGGGTGGGAGCCCACGCTCGGAGGCTCAGTGCGGCTGGAGTATGTGCTTCCAACGCCTGTTAGCGCCATCTCACCTGGATAGCACCAGCGACACGTTCGTCCCGCCAAAGCCGAAGCTGTTCGACATCGCGACGGCGACCGCCGTGTCGGTGGGCGCGGTCACGGGCGGGTAGTCCAGGAGCGCCGGGTCGAGCGGCTCGGCGTGCACCGAGGGCGCGAGCCAGCCCTCGCGCACCATGGCGAGGGTGAAGATGGCTTCCAGCGCGCCCGCCGCCGAGATGGTGTGACCGGTGGCGCCCTTGGTGCTGCTGTAGGCCGGGCGGGTAGCGCCGAAGACCTCGCGCAGCGCCACGATCTCGGCCACGTCGCCCATCGGCGTGGAGGTGCCGTGGGTGTTCACATAGCCGACGTCGGCCGGGTTGAGGCCCGCGTGGGCGAGAGCCTGTCGCATGGCGCGACGCGGGCCATCCGGCGTCGGAGCGACCATATTGCCTGTTCCGTCGGAGGACATGCCCCAGCCGCGCAGCAGCCCGAGCACGGTGGCGCCGCGAGCCACCGCCCTGGAGAGCGGCTCTAGCACGAGCAGACCGGCGCCCTCGCCCATGATGAAGCCCTCGCGGTCTGCGGCGTAGGGGCGCGACGCGCGCTCGGGGCGCTCGTTGTCGACGCCGTTGTAGGCGCGCATGCTGTCGAAGCCCGCGTGAAAGTGCGTGTCCCACACCTCGACGCCGCCAGCGAGCGCCGCGTCGGCGTGGCCGCTGTCGAGCAAGGCTGCGGCGATGGCGATGTTCCAGGCGCCACCGGCACAAGCGGCGGCGGCGGTGACCGACGCCCCCTGCGCGCCGAGGACGGCGACCAGGTTCGCCGAGACGGTGGAGCTCATGAGCCTGGGGATGAGGGTTGGGCCGACCCGGTGCATCGGGCTGCGCGCGAGGCGCTCTTGCACGTCGATGTGGGTGTCCACGTCGCCCGCCCCGGAGCCGACGACGACCGCGAGCTCCGAGGGCGTGACGCCGGACATCGCCACAGCCTGTCGCGCGGCTCGCAGCGCTAACCGGCTTCCGCGGCCCATAAAGCGAGACTGCTGCCGATCGACGCCGAGGGCCTCGTCGCTTAGGTCGCCGGTGTAGCGACCGGCGAGGGTGCAGCGCGCCCGCCCAGCGACGGCCTCGGGCTGCTGCGTGAACGGGCCGCCGAGGCCCGCTCGCAGCGCGTGAAGGATGGTGGGGAGGTCATCGCCGAGGTTGCAGACCGCACCTACGCCCGTGACCGCGATCGGCTCGTGAAGAGTTCGCATACTCCGCGCGTAACCGCGCTAGGCGCCGCCGCTACTCCAGCGCGCGCGCGGCCTCGACGCGGTGAATCGTGCCGTCATGGTGGAGCGTCCAGAAGGTGCTGCCACGGCGAGGCACGAGCACGCGGTCGGCCTCGGCCCAGAGCGGCACCACCTGCCCGCTCCCCCCGACACCCCACCCGTAGCTCCACATCCGCCACCCCTGTAGCGACGCCAAGATGCTAGCGAAGCCCGGCTCGGTGCGCTCACCTTGCTGGACCGAGAACACAGGGAAGTCCTGCTTGAGTATCGCCTGACCGCCCATCGGAAAGACGCTGGCGTCCACCCACAGCTCGCGCGACATGAGCGTCATCGGGCGCTCGCAGGGCCCCCAGTACAGCACGGAGTCCGCCGAGAACCAGCCGAGATCGCCAACATCGTAGGGGATGCGGCGGCCGTTCACGCCCCAGCCCTCGCCCCAGCGCGCGACGCCGCAGTTGCCGTCCTCGGTGCCAAAGCCCTCGTAGGTCGCGTCATTCGCGGTGTCGAGCCAGTCCCATTGCGTCGTGAAGTCGGCGGGCCAGGTCGTGATTGGGCCGTCTTCGACCCGCTGCGTGCCGTGGTTGCGGTAGACGCTCACCAACATCGCGCCAACCGAGCCTTGGTCGATGGTGAGGTGGTAGCCCAGGGGCGTCGCAGAGCGGAGCTGCGCGACGGCGCCGTTCAGCAGGTTGACGGACATGCCGCCGCCGTGCGCGTAAAAACCTGTTCCGTCCGTAAAAGGCACCAGCTCGTAGCCGCCCAGCTGGGGGTCGACCGGCCAGGTCTGCGCGCCCGCCCGGCTCGCCGCGAGCAGGCCACCCGCTTCGGTCCGCACCACAAACACGCCCGGCTGAGCGATGACGACGGCGTCCCCCCCAGAACGCAGCGCCTCCGCGCCGAGCTCCAGGCGCACGCGCTCGGTCGCCTCCAAGGTGATGGCGTCGACCTCGCGCAGGACGAGGCTCGACCCCTCTTGGGTCACGACGACTAGCGCGCTCGCGGTGCGGTTCTTGCCGACGTAGAGCGGCGGGCCAAAGGTCCACGGCAGGGGCTCATCGCCACGGGCGAAGGCGCGCACGATGGGGTGGTCCTGGTCCTGAAGCCAGGTGAGGTAGCCGCCGTCGGTGGGCACGGCGCTCTTAGGCCACACGTTGGTTGGGCGGACCTCTGCCACCGCCACGCCGTCTTCGCCGCAGGAGACGATGGCCGAGTCGGAGTCGCGCAGCAAGTAGAGGCGCCCGTCGATGACGTCCCACAGTCCTACGTCGTTGCGCCAGCCCACGAAGGACGGGCCGTCGTAGGCCACCCCGGCGCTGTCGCAGTAGGTGGTGGTGTCGCCGCCGACCGACAGGACCGCGAGGGCCTCGCCGCCGGGGCTGGTGATCCGCAGCAGCAGCTGATCCTCGTCCCGCCAGTGGCTGTACCACTCGACGAGGTCGCGGTTCGCGGGCAGCGCCCCCACCTCGCGCTCCATCGAGCCCGTGGGTACGAGGTACGCCTCCTTCCAGAGGTTGTCACCCTTACAGCCGGTCGCGAGCGCGAGCAGGAGCGAGGAAGACACCAGCGATGCGCGTGACATGATCCGCCTCCGAAGCCCGCTCAGAGGCGGTGCCCCAGCATGAGCTGAAGCTGCGTGGTCTGCAGCAGGTAGCCGTTGTTGTCGCCGTTGTAGCCCACCGGCTTGAGGACGCGAACGGTGAAGCCAGGGTAAACCTTATCTGTCAGCGGTACGCCTAGGGTCGCCTGGCCGCCGACGCTCGCGCCGAGGCCGTTCCCGCCGAACGCGAGACCGACGCCTCCCACCGCGGAGAGACCGACGCTGAGGCGATCGATGTGTGTCCCAAAGACATAGGCTTCCGCTTGTAGCTCTGCGCGCCAGGTCGAGAGGTCGACCCACTGCTCGCGCTGCAGCTGAACGCCCACCGAGACCGACTTCATCGCGCGCGTCGACAGCGACACGCCGCCAAACAAGCTGCGCGTGCCGCTCTTGGGCAGATCGGTCGTGAGGTGAACCCGCGCGTAGTACGACCTGCTCTCGGAGTGGTCCTCCTCCTCGACGATGTAGGTGGGAGGGTCCTCCTTTACGATGACCGGCGCTGTCGAGCTCCCTCCGCTAGACACGCACGCCCGCTCGGCCTCGGCGAGGTTGCCGTCCATATCGCCCATCACCATGTCCGAGAGCGTCCACTTCTTGGCGATGTAGTCGATGGTACACGCGCAGTGTGCCTCGTTGTCCCCCGTCTTTCCCTCGTTCACGCGCTGCTCGACGCAGGCGGCGCGGAAGGTGGCTTGGTCCTCCTCGTCCATGCGGAACATCTCGCTACCAGGGCCACCTTGAATCGCCGACGACACGAGCTCGAGCTTGCAGGTCTGCAGCGCCGCGCCCATGGCCGCCATGGCCTCGGGGGTCTGGTCGCCGAAGGAGTAGGCGTCGACCGCCGCCTGCACCTCGCGCAGGAAGCACACACAGAACACAGCTTGCGACGCCTGGTCGGGCGCGATCTCGGGGCCGATGCTGCTCGTACACGCTTGGTGGAGCGCGACGCGGTTCGCGTCCGGCCAGTCGGTCGCCTGCGCCAGGGTGGTGAGCAGCGAAGCGAGCAGAAACAACGGCGAGAACATGGGGACGTCTCCAGTTTCGGCATTGTGCGCCCGCGCACATCGCTCCACAATGGGTCGTCGCCCACCCGCTTGACTTGATTCGGGCCGAGGCGAACACTGGCGCCGCTGCACGTGCAGCGCGGAGGTGACGATGGGCGCACAGTTCGAAGGCGGAGCGCTGCTCCTCGCTTTGTCACTCACGGCTTGCGGCCCAGCGCCGCTCACCAGCGCGACGTACAGGGTCATGGACAACACGCAGCCCGCCGTCGCCGTCGCTTGTGACGCCGAGCGAGCCGCGGTCGTACACCCCGAGGGCTTTCGCATCGTTCAGAGGAGCGAGGACGGCGTCACCACCGAGAGCGAGGTCACCGGCCCCGAGTTCGCCAACGCTGGCGGCCAAGGCTCAACCCGCCTCGTCGGCGACCGCCTCGTCGTCGCGTTCGGCGAGAAGCTCCAGATCTACGACCTCAGCGCCCTCCCCGAGGTCGTGATGGGCACCGTCCCAGCCCACGCGCGCAGCTCCTTCGAGCTCGACGGGCACACGCTGTACGCGGGCGACACCATGTCTGGCGTGATCGTCTACGACATCGCCGACGTGACCGCACCGCACCGCACCGACTCCACCTCCGTCCCCGGCGATCCTGCCTTTATGCGCGTGCACAACGGCGTGCTCTACGCGCTCGACGACAGGCTGATCTCCGTCGTCGCCCTCCCGCTCGATGACCTGCACAACACCTCGCCATCCACAGTCGACACCGGCGCCGTGTACTCCGGACCGCCTGACACGCGGGACCACTTCACGCCCTTCTTGATCGTCGGCGACTACCTCTACCTGAACTTCGTGCGCTACGGCATCCTCCAAGAGCCTGCGACGCCGGTCGCCATCGACATCTCCAACCCCGCGAGCCTCGTCGTCACGCAAGCGCACCTGGAGGCGCCCGCGGACAGCGTCGCCATCCTGCCCATGGGCTCGGATGGCGCTGGCGGCATCATCGGCACCACGCGCGGCTGGCAGCTGAGCGACGTCAAAGCGCGCGGGAACGAGCCCAGCATCGTAGGCGCGCTCGACATCACCCTCCCGGCCACTCCCACACAGCGCACCGGATGGCCTCAGTTCGACTTCGACGGACTTGCTGGTTTATACCCAAACTATGGCGCGAGTGAGCTCTGTTATGCCGGCGACACCCTGCTGGCCTCAACCGGCGGCATGCTGGTGGTCTCGCGCCGCCGCTAACGAGCCGCCACGCACAACCAGCGATAGCGCGGTGGCATGACACACCCACTTGAGACCCTCATCCGCAGCGCAGAAGGCTTCCTCCTCATCGGCGAGTCCGGTCAGGGGCGCTTTCCCGCTGACTCCTTCAACGCCTACACCCGCGCCGGCAAGCGCTTCTACTGCTTGGACCTCGACGGGCTGACGGTGTCGCGCGGCAAGTCCCCCGGCCTGCGCGTCTACACCAGCGTCGAGGAGCTCCCCGAGGATCGCGGCCCCCTCGCCATCATCTGGGTCACGCCGCACACGGCCAAGCGCGCGGTGGAGGTCGCCCACGAGGCCGGCTGCACGCAGGTGTGGTTCAGCTTCACCACCGGCCACCGCGACGCCGTCGCCCGCGCTGCCGAGCTCGGCATGGAGGTCGTCGAGATCGGGCGTTGCCCCATGTACTACATGGACAGCGCACCCACGGGCTGCCGCTTCCACACCCGCATCACGCGCATGTCCGGCACCCGCGAGCGCCCGCCGCAGCTCGACCCCGACGCTAAGCGCCGCGAGATGTGGTAGCGCGCTACCCCGCTACCCCACCTCGAGCGGCAGCGTGTCAAAAGCCAAGCCGCGCTCCGCGTAGTCGACCGCGAGCTCGACCTGGTAGAGCCCCGGCTGCTCCGGCAGGCGCCAGCGCGCGCTCGCCCCGTTGACGTCGAGCAGCTCGCCATCGCTCACGGTCCACTCGGCGCGCCCATCGCCGTGCAGGTTGGCGCGCAGCTCGACCTCGACGCCGCTGTGGCGCACCACCAGAATGCTCGCCTGCTGGCGCGTCCCGAGCGGCAGCGTCTCGGCGACCGCCACCTGCACCTCCGCGCCGGCGACGGTGAAGCTGAAGTCGCGGGCGACGGCGCACTCGGCGTTGCCATCCCAGCCCCGCGCGGTGCCTTGTAGCCGGAAGGTGCCGCTCGTCGTCTGCGCCGACTCGAGCTCGATCACGATGGTGATGGCGGTGCTGCCATAGTTGCCAGTGGTCGGGCTGACCGAGGTGAGCGCGCCGCCCACGACGTTCACGACCTCCACCCCCGTCCACTCGCCCTCGCCCACCCACACGCCGTCCGGCGAGAGCGTGATGGTGAGGGTCGTGCCCTGCAGTGCTGCCGTGGGCAACAAGTTGGTGCCCGCCGCGATGAGGTCGCACTGGAGCGGCTCAGGCGCGGGGTCGACCGCTCCACCGCCGATGCAGCTGGTGAGCCCGGCGGTGGCCGCCGCGAGGCCGAGGCGCTCGGCGACGGTGCGGGAAGAGGTTGGCTTGGCTGCGGACATTGAGGCCTCCGAGTGGGCCTGATCTTGCCCCATACGGACCTCGCTGTCTATGGAGTCTACGCCGCGTCTCTAGCGACCAAACACGAACCACGGACCCAGATCACCGGAGTAGCCCGCCACCCCAGCGATCCGGCCAGCGGTGTGACCCGAGCCGCCCTTGCTGCAGCCGTTGGCGTCTTGGCACGACTGAAGGCCAAGCCCGAGGGCGATGTCATCGTGGTAGCGCACGCTGCCCGTTCGGGTGGAGCACCCGCCGTTGTTGTCGCCGAGGGCGCCGATCGACGAGCCTGACAGCGTATCGTTGATGCCAAGCCACCGGCAAACACCGTTGTTCGGCGCGACACCGACCTCAGCAGCGTAGGTGTTCCAAGACGCGATCGAGCCCACGTTGCCGTAGCCGTAGCTGTCCGCCGAGTACTCCACGTAGCTCTCGCCCAGGGTGAAGAAGGACATCAGCGGGAGGCCCTTGTTGTGCTGGAAGGTGTGGCAGGCGCTGTGGTCGGCGAAGCACAAGCGCACCGCCTGCGTGGTGAAGCGGTCGTACGCGGGGCTTCGGTAGTCAGCGGCCGCGAAGTTGCCTGTTGGAAGCACGCCGTACTCGCCCGAGGTCGTCCATTGGACGCTGCTATTTCCGAAGAAGGTGCTGCTCCCATCGGCCGCCAACAGCAGGGTCCAGCCGCCGTGGGTCATATCGCAATACGCCTGGAAGGAGCCCATATTATCTGGCGCAAGCCAGTAGGCGCCGTCGTTCGCGCCGGGGCGAGCGATCAGGACCGCGCCGCAGCTCGCCGCGCCACAAGCGCTCGCGGAGCCCACCGAGACCCCGTCGTCGACGCCGCCCGTGCAGTTGTTGTCGACGCCATCGCAGACCTCGGAGGCCGACGTGTTGACGCGCGCGTTCACGTCGTCGCAGTCCGACCCGGAGTGGGAGGTCACTTCCTCACCATCGCCATCTTGGTCGTAGTCGCTCCCGCCGCTGCAGTCCTGATCGACGTCGTCGTACCAGATCTCGACGGCGCCCGGATGCACCGCCGCGTCGCGATCGTTGCAGTCGGCTCCCGTGAGGACGCCGTCTCCGTCTACATCGTCGTCGCACAGGTCGCCAAGAGCGTCGTTGTCGAGGTTGGCTTGGTTGAAGTTGGCGATGACTCTGCAGTTATCGCCGTTATCACCGACGCCGTCGCCGTCCGTGTCCACCGTCTCGTTCGGGTCCGTCGGGAGGGCGTCCGCGTTGTCACCGACCCCGTCGCCGTCTGTATCCACCGTCTCCGAGGGGTCACTCGGGAAGGCGTCCGAGTTGTCCCCCACCCCGTCGCCGTCTGTATCCACCGTCTCGCTCGGATCCGTCGGGAAGGCATCGCTGTCGTCGTGCACGCCATCGCCATCGGTGTCGGGCACGTTCGCGGGATCATTGGGGAAGGGGTCGGCGTTGTCGCCTACCCCGTCGCCGTCCGTGTCCGCCCACTCGCTGAGGTCGTCGGGGAACGCGTCTTCGGCGTTCGGAACGCCATCGCCGTCGCGGTCGCCATCGCAGGCGTCGCCTAGCCAGTCGCGGTCTCGGTTGGCTTGGTCGGGGTTCGCGAGGTCGACGCAGTTGTCATCCTCGTCGCCCACGCCGTCGCCGTCTGTGTCCGCTGACTCGCGCGGGTTGTGTGGGAAGGCGTCCATTGCGTCGGGCACGCCGTCGCCGTCCTGATCCGCCGCCCCTTGTTCCGCGGTGAGCGAGGCGTCGCACCCACCCAAGAGCGTCATGGCGCCAAGAATTGCGAGCGGCACGAGGCGCGTGAACATCCGTCAGACTCCCTCAACGAGGACCTTGGTCGACTGTACCCGACTCCGAGCGAGTCGTGCGGCTAGAGTGACCTCATCGTCGCGACGCTAGGCTGGCTCGTGCGCGAGTCCGCGGCAAGCTCAGGACAGCGTCGACCCGAAGCGATACCTTCGAGGGCATGCTGTGCTCGCTGCTCGCCCTAGCTGGAGCAGCCCTGGCCAACCTCTCCGCCTCGGAGCTCGCTCAGGGCCTGGAAGAGCTCCGCCCCGCGCTGGACGAGCACGCCGACGCTCGGATTCGCCTCAGCCCAGAGGAGCTCGCGGCCGTGGCCACCCCTGGCGGCATCGCGCGGCGCTGGGAGAAGCTCGACGGCGCCGATCGCGTCATCGGCATGACCTGGACCGACGTGCCCCGCGACCAGCTCTGGGTCGCGATGCAAGACGACGACAACTGGGAGGGCGTCGTCACGGGCCTGCGCACCGAGATCCTCCCCGACAGCAGCCTCCAGGTCCGTTGGCTCTACGAGCACGTCGATCTGCCGTGGCCCGTCGCCGATCGCCAGTGGCTGATTCGCGTCGCCAACAACGGCCCGCTCATGGCGCGCTCGGGCGACCGCGTGTGGGAGCGCTCGTGGGAGCCGAGCCCTCGCCGCGACGCGATGACCATCGACGACGACGCGGTGTGGGTCGAGGTGAACGACGGCGGCTGGCAGCTCATACAGGTCGGCGGCGGAACGCTCATCCTGTACCACGTTCGCAGCGTCATCGGCGGCAACATCCCCGACAACGTCGCGACCCGCTATGCCTATTCCACCCTCGACAATATGCTTGAGGAGCTCGTCGAGCGCGCCCACGCTGAGCCCGAGCACTACCGCGGCGACCACCCGCCGATTCGCCGCCCCACCGGCGGCGAGATCCCGCGGTTTCCGTAGGGAGCGCGGGTGCTGTGGGGCACCTCTACGCCTCGCTCAGCCCCCGCACATCGAGCTCGCGGTTCATGGCCGAGGCCCCCTCCCCGCCCAAGCGCCGCTCCATCTCCCGCCGCTGGGCTTTGATGCGCCGCAAGAAGCCGAGGTCCGCCCGAGCGACCTTACGCGCCGTGGCCAGCGTGAAGGCGCGCACCGCCCCCGCATCGCGCAGGTCGACCGTCGCAGCGAAGGTCGCGACCTGCCGCAAGCGCGCGACGCTGTCGCGGTTGATGTCGGTGGTGGTCTGCACCAGCTCCGTCTGCCAGGCCCGGTCCCAGCAGCGCGGGTAGAAGCGCCTCATCACCTCGCTGTCGAAGCGCACGCCCATGCTCAGGTTCGCGACGCCGTCACCCTTATAGTTGCGCGAGGACCAAGCGACCGAGAAGATGCGAAACAGCAGCTCGACCCTGGGGTCGCGCATGGCGTAGGTCCACGCCAGGTAGCCCCCCTGAAGCCGCCCCTGCTCGGCGAGCACCTGCTTGAGGGGCGTACCCGCGTAGATCTCAGCGCGGCAGAAGTTGAACGGGTGGTGGGCGAAGGTGTCCATGAACGCGAGGTTCGCTTCGACGCCCTCGAAGGTGGCCTCGGGATCGAAGAGCAAGATGTTGAACGAGCAGTAAACACCTAGCTCTTCGAAGACCTGGAGCGCGCGGCGGTTGTCCTCGGTGGTGATGCGGCGGTTGAGGCTGACGAGGCCCTCGTCCGAGTTGGTCTCGATGCCGACGTAGGCGCGAATGACGCCCATCGACTGCAGCACGCGAAACAGCTCGGGCTCCACGTCGTTGGGGCGGCACTTGACCACGAGCGCGATGTCGTCGAGCCCCGCCGCTCGCAGCCGCTCAGCCATCTCCGTGTAGCGCTCGAGGTTGCGCTTGTTGTTGGGCAAGAAGAAGTTGTCGTCGTGGAAGATGAACAAGCGGATGTCGCGCTGGTGGTACTCGGCGACCATCTCCTGCACGATGGCCTGCACGGCGCGCCGCCGGTACCGGGGCCCCGCCGCGTTCTCAGAGTAGGCGTAGATGCAGCAGAAGGCGCAGTCCGCGTAGCACCCGCGGCTGCCGAGCAGCGGCGACTCCAGCACGCCCAGGATGCGCTGCGGCTCCCCCCGCCGGTCCGGCCAGGGCAGCGCGTCCAGCTCGGGCAGCTTGCGCGCGGGCCCCACGTTGAGGCCGGCGCCCTCGCGCACGACGAGGCCGGACCTCCCCGCCAGGGGCTCCCCCGCCAGCAGCGCGGCGCAGAGCTCGCGCAGCGTGTCCTCGCCCTCGTGCCGCACGGCGCTGTCGACGCCAGGGTGGTCGCGCAGGATGGCGGCG
>Ga0210044_10008097_pt1 | contig 13193 bp, 9 predicted proteins | sample CryGey13umfilter_2_FD_183959 | JGI IMG/M metagenome (GOLD analysis project Ga0210044, IMG submission 183959) | Groundwater microbial communities from aquifer in Utah, USA - Crystal Geyser 4/9/14 3 um filter (SPAdes) (version 2) | ecosystem: Environmental > Aquatic > Deep subsurface > Groundwater... | reverse complement strand
ATCAACGCAAGAAGCTTTGGACATTTTGGCTTTGGTTCAGAGTGATGAACAAAATATGGATGTTGCAAGGCTGGAAAAAGCCCCTAAAATTGCGGTGTTTGTACCCGAAGGCTATCTTCCGTGGGATGACGCTGTTTCACTTGCTCTCGATTATGCAGAAGTAAAATACGATAAAATCTGGCTGAAAGAAATTCTGCGTGGTGATTTATCAAAATACGACTGGCTTCATTTACATCACGAGGATTTCACAGGACAATACGGAAAATTTTATGCGAGTTACAGCGGTGCGCAATGGTATATTGAGCAGCAAGCGTTATATGAACGCGAAGCAAAAAAGCTTGGGTATAAAAAAGTTTCTGACATGGAAAAAGAAGTTGTAAAAACAATAAAACAATATGTTGCTGATGGTGGATTTCTTTTTGCAATGTGTTCTGCAACTGATTCATATGATATTTCGCTTGCTTCACTGAATGTTGATATTGCCGATAAAATGTACGACGGCGATGCCGCTGATCCTGATGCTCAAAACAAACTTGATTTCAATAATACTTTTGCTTTTGAAAATTTCAAGCTCGAGATGAATCCATATATTTATGAGTACTCAAACATTGATATTCAACCGACAGAAATCGGAAATCAAACAAACGATTATTTTTCTCTTTTTGATTACTCTGCAAAATATGATCCGGTGCCGACAATGTTGATTCAGAATCATGTTAACATCGTTCGTGGATTTATGGGACAGACGACGATGTTTAGGAAAAGTTTAATTAAAAAATCTGTTTACATTCTTGGTGAACGTGCGGGTACAGATCAGGTGAAATATATCCATGGTAATTTTGGGAGAGGTACTTTTACTTTTTATGGCGGGCACGACCCGGAAGATTATCAGCATGCAGTTGGTGATCCGCCAACAGATTTGTCACTTCATAAAAACTCACCGGGATACCGATTAATATTGAACAATATTCTATTCCCTGCAGCAAAGAAGAAGCAGCAAAAGACCTGATTTATTTTTTCTGTTTTTTCTTTAGGTAAATTTTAAACATCTCAACACCACAAATGGTTTTTGAGTCAACTATTTTGCCAGCATAAATCTGTTCTTCAATTTCGTCAAGTGACATTTCAATCAGTTGCATTCCGAGTTCGCCTTCTTCCCGTGCGTGCTCGCCTGCATTTAAGTTTTCCGCCAAATATATATGAAGGATTTCATTGCAAAAACCCGGAGTAGTATAAATTTTTCCAAGTTTAACAATATCTTTCGATGAAAAACCAGTTTCTTCTTTCAGTTCACGTTGAGCAGCAATTAGCGGGTCTTCATTTTTTTCAAGCTTGCCTGCCGGTAATTCAATTGTTGTTTCGTTCATTGGATATCTGTATTGAGAAATCAAAAATATTTTTCCATCCTTTGAAACAGGAACAACCACTGCTCCGCCGGGATGAATTGCCACTTCACGGATTCCAAGATTTCCCGATTCATGATAACGAATTTCATCAACTTTAACATCAAAAACTTTACCGTTAAAAATTTTATTGCTTTTTATTACATCAAAGTTCATATGTATTCCTTAATTGATTTTTTTTATGTAACATCTCCGGCGTTTATGCTGTCTGCTGTTAAAATATCTCCATTGCGATTGAATTTTTGAATTTACTTCAAGTTCGCGATTTGTTTCGACATGATAAATTTTATTTGCAAGCAGTGTTTTATTGATTTCGCAAATAATTACTGCATTGACACCTTTGTTTTGATACTCCGATTTTACAGCTGTAAGATACAAATCAACAGTGTCATTTTTTTTCATTGCCTTGAGAAGATGAACAAAACCGAATGGGAAAAGTTTGCCTTTTGCTTTTTGTATTGCAACTGACAGCGATGGCATTGAAATTCCGAATGCAATGAGATTGTTCTTTTGATCAAGAACAATCGGCACAAAACCGGGTTTTATAAAACTGAAATACGATTTAACATATAAATCAATCTGACGGTCTGTAAGTTCAACAAAGCCGTAAAGATCTTTGTATGTTTCATTTATCAGAGAAAAAATTGCACGGGCATAAGGAAGCAAATCTTTTGACTTTTTTACTTCAAGCACTTTTAATTTTTCACGGCGCAAAACAATGTCTGACATCCGCAAAATTTTTTCGGGAATTTGCTTATCCAAAGTGATATGATATTCAACCCAATCTGCATCTTTTTCAAAGTTCAGTCTCTGCAAATGTTTTTCGTAATAAGGATAATTATAAATTGAACCAAAAGTACTCAACTCCTCAAAACCTTCAATAAGCAAACCTTCGCCATCCATGTCAGTAAAACCTAATGGACCGTGAATTGTGTCAAGTCCATTTTCCTTTGCCCAATCACTGACAGAGTTAATTAATATACTTGAAACCGTTTCATTGTCGATAAAATCAAACCAGCCGAATCGTGCATATCTCACTTTAAATTTATCATTATATCTTTTGTTGATGATGCCTGCAATTCTGCCGACTATTTTTCCGCTTTCTTCAACAAGCCAATATTTTGCTTCACAAAGTTCGAATGCAGGATTCTTCTTTTTATCAAGCGTTTTCAAATCATCGGAAATTAAAGGGGGAATCCAATATTTGTTCCCTTTATAAAGTTCAAAAGGAAATTTTATAAACCTCTTCAACTCTTTTTGAGTTAAAACTTCTTTCAATACAAAACTCAACATTACCTCAAATATTTATAATACTGGTTGAAATATACTTAAATGACGGATGATGTAAGAAAGATTTGTTTGTTCTTGTTGCCTTATTTCATCAGAGAATGACTTAAAATTCATAAATTATCATCCTTACCCGTTATCTAACAGATACAGAGCGAATAAATATCCGATCTTTGACAGATAATTAGAGCGATAAAATAAATATTAAAAATTAGTAAAAAGAAAGATTTAATTAGGATTTATAAATAATAATATATAAGTTTGTGGCGTAAGGCAGTATCTTTAGAAGTAGATGTAGAAGTAAACCTTCCTTTTTTCTTCAAAGCCTGTCAATTTTTATTTAATTATTTTTAAGGAGTTCTGTATGGCAGAGCGAAAAGTAGGGGCTGTTAAATGGTTTAACAGCACAAAAGGTTTTGGATTCATTTCACAGGAAAACGGCGAAGATGTATTTGTACATTTTCAATCAATCGTAGGCGATGGTTACAAAACTTTAAAAGAGAATCAAAAAGTTGAATTTTCAGTTACTCAAGGCCCAAAAGGTCTTCAGGCAGCTGATGTCAGATTGGTTAAGTAAGAAATCCCTCTAAAGAGCCCCAATTGGGGCTCTTTTTTTTTGTCTTTTCTTGAACTATACATTTGGAATTAATGCTTTCAATAGACCGTCAATAAATTTCCTCTCATTTTTATCATATATGCCGAATCCAGAACAAAACTCCCAGTAGTGAAAACTGATTTTTTCCGAATAAGCATATTGGCTTACCATTGCAGTCCATAAAATTCTTGAATTCAAATCGGCTTTTGAATAAGCACCAAACTCGCCACAATTTAATGGAACGTTTTTGCTTCTTGCCCAGGAAATTGCATAGTTAAAATCATTAATTACTGCATTTCTTTCTTCTTCTTTATTTGTCCATGTCGTTCCAAGCCATTCTTCGCTTCCGGAAACCCATTCTGCTCCCTGGTGAGTGAAGTTAAATGGATTATAATAATGAAAAGTTACAATAATATTTTTTTCGTCTTTAGGCAATTCAAGTTTTGAAAGCCCACCAATTCCGCCCCATTCTGCTGTGCCAACTAAAATTGTCCGGTATGGATTAGTCTCTCTGATTTTAGTAATTCCTTTTGACAAAACCTGATTCCAAATTTCGGGAGTAAGGCTTCCGTTTGGTTCATTAAGTACTTCGAAGAAAAAATCACTTGAATAATCTTTATATCGTGTTGCTATCTGTTCCCATATTTTCAAAAATCTTGCTTCTTCATCCTTTGGATTTGCAAGCATTTCATCGTAGTGGTGAATATTAATTATTACAGCAAGATTATTATTCAACGCTTCACTTATCGCCCAGTCAACACGTTCAAAAAAAGATGGTGTGATTATGTATGGAGAAATTTTTGAAGCATGCGAAGACCATTTGATTGGAATTCTTACTGAATTAAAACCTGCATTTTTTATTGTCTTAAAATATTCCTCCTCAAGCACAACACCCCATTCACCTTCGTTTGGAGCTTCGAGTGCATTGCCAAGATTTATTCCTCTTCCAAGCAGCAGGTTTTGTTCAAACACATTTACCTCCTGTGGCTGATTTGACTCAGTTACATTTTTTGGATCTTTACAACCGAATAAAATTAATGAAAAAGTAATTACAATTGTTTTTAATAATGCTGAATTATTCATAGCCAGTTCCTTTTTTAGAGTAAATTAGAAGCAAGTTCTGCAAGTTCAGAACGCTCTCCTTTTTCAAGATTAATGTGGGCATATAGTTTTTGACCTTTGAAATGATCGATCAAATATGACAAGCCGTTCGACTGGGCATCAAGATAAGGATGATCTATCTGATAGATATCGCCAGTCAATACGATTTTTGTACCTTCCCCTACACGGGTGATAATTGTTTTCACTTCGTGCGGAGTTAAATTCTGTGCCTCGTCCACAATAAAGAAAATTCTTTGCAAACTTCTTCCACGAATATAACTCAGTGGCTCAATCACAAGTTTTTCTTCCTTAATCATTAATGTAATTGTCTGATAACTTTTATCTGTTTCCTTGAACTGATCCTGAATAACCTTTAAGTTATCCCACAATGGCTGCATATATGGACCTAACTTGCTTTCAACATCTCCGGGAAGGAAACCGATATCTTTATTGCTCAAAGGAACTACAGGTCGGGCAATATAGATTTGTCGATAATATTTTCTGACTTGCAAAGCAGCAGCAAGTGCAAGCAGCGTTTTTCCAGTGCCCGCTTTTCCGGTTAAAGTAACAATGGGTATGTCGTCGTTCATTAATGCATTCAATGCAAAAGTCTGTTCAGCGTTGCGGGGAACAATTCCATAACAAGGAGTCTTATCAACCTTTTTGAAAATCTCCATTTCAGAATCGAGATGAGCCAATACAGATCTGCTTGAATTTCGAATTATAAAAAATTTATTCGGTACAACCTCGGTCTTGATTTTTTTTAATATGTTGTCGGCTTGAACTTGAAACGGAGATTTGTAAAATTTCTGAATTACCACATCATCAAAATTTTCAAGATATTCTTTGCCACTATATAATTCGTCAATATTACCAATCCTATCAGTCGTATAATCTTCAGCGGAAATTCCAATAGCCTTTGCTTTCATACGAAGATTTACGTCTTTTGTAACAAGAATTGTTTTGCCTTTCACTTTTGCTTGTTTTTCCAAATCAAAAGCGGTACTCAAAACTCTATGGTCGGGTGTGTCTTCGCGAAACACTTCTCTGATTTCTTTGGTCAATCCCTTTGTAATGTAAATTCGAACCTTCCCTTTATTTCTACCAAGAGAAATTCCACCATTGAAAATTGAATTGCCGGTGATTGAATCCAGTGTGCGGGTAAATTCGCGGGCATTAAGATTTATAACCTGATTCCCTCGTTTGAAGTGGTCGATTTCTTCAATTACAGCAAGAGGAATTACGATATTATTTTCCTGAAACTGATTTATACAAGTGGGGTCGTGAAGAATTACGTTTGTATCAAGGATAAAAGTTTTTGGTGATTTTTTCGCCATATATTTTTCCAAATTTTTAATCTGATTTACTTAAATATAAATATTATAAAACTTACTTTAGCAAAAGAAATTTAAAATCTTTAATTAGGGAAAGCATGAATCAAAATTTCGAAGAAGTAAGCTGTAATTATTGTAAATCAAAATCTTATCGAATCAAATATATTGTCGATGGCTTTAATTATGTTCAGTGTAATGAGTGTGGTTTTGTTTACGTAAATCCAAGACTATCGGATGATGCAATAAAAAAATTGTATAACGAGGATTACTTTGGCGGAAAGGGATTTGACAAATCTGTTGAGTATAAAAAAGAATTTGAGCAGCAGTCAAATACAATTGATTTGAATGACTGGGATATCTTGGCTATTAAAGGTTTTTTACCGAAGCAGAATACAGAATTAAAATTACTTGATGTTGGTTGCGGCATGGGGTTATTTGCTTACAAAGCAAAACAGAAAGGATTTATTGCAGAAGCGCTTGAGCTATCCGAATTTGCGTCACAGTTCGCTGCTTCAAATGGAATTAAAGTACTGCGTGCGTCAATCGAATCGGCAGAACTAAAATCCAATTGCTACAGTGTAATTTCGATGAAAGAAGTAATTGAGCATCTTCCAAATCCAACCCAATCTTTAGGCAAAATTTATGATTCGTTACAAAATGATGGAATATTATTTTTAACCACGGGAAATTATAACTGCCCGGAAAGAAGAATTAAAGGAAACAAGTGGTTCTATTTTATGCCGCAAGGACATTTACAGGTTTTTTCACATAAAACAATCAGGAGATTTCTTGTCAAAGCTGGATTCAGAAAAATAATTGTAACACGACAAGGCGATTTGCTGATGAATTTTTTATTGAAGACTGGAGTTATTGATATAAATTATTACAAACCAAAGAGCTTCTTAAAAAGAATTTTGTTTGAATGCGTGAGGTTTGTGAATCATTTTATCAGCAGCGGAATGCGTATTTATGCTATCAAATGAGACATAAAATATCTGTCACCCTTCGGTAAATCTGCTTGAAGCAGGGATACAAAGGGTGACAAAAAAAGAATCATAAATTAAACATCATAATAGAGTTCGAATTCGTGTGGATGAGGTCGTAATGCCATTGGCTTTATTTCTTTATCAAACTTATAATTAATCCATGTGTTAATTACGTCTTCTGTAAAGACATCACCTTTCAATAAATAATCATGGTCGTTTGCAAGTGCACGCAAAGCTGCATTCAATGATTCCGGTGTTGATGGAACATGAGCAAGTTCTTCCGGCGGTAAGTCATAAATATCTTTGTCAAGCGGCTTTCCCGGATCTAATCTATTTGTTATTCCATCAATTCCTGCCATCATTATTGCCGAAAAAGCTAAATAAGGATTTGCTGCCGGATCAGGGCATCTAAATTCAACCCGCTTTGCTTTTGGACTATTGGAGTACATTGGGATTCGAATTGCTGCACTTCTATTCCTTTGCGAGTAAGCTAAATTTACAGGAGCTTCAAATCCCGGGACAAGTCGTTTGAATGAATTTGTTGTCGGATTTGTAAAAGCAATTAATGAGTGAGCATGTTTCAGCAATCCGCCAATAAAGTATAATGCCATCTCGCTTAATCCTGCATATCCGCTGCCGGCAAAAAGAGGTTTGTTGTTTTTCCAAAAACTTGTATGTACATGCATGCCACTTCCATTATCACTAAAAATCGGTTTCGGCATATAAGTAACAGTTTTGTTTCTAAGTTTTGCTGTGTTCTTTACAATATACTTAAATAATAAAAGTTGATCCGCAGCCTGAAGCAGCGGCTTGAATTTTAAATCAATTTCACATTGTCCGCCGGAAGCCACCTCATGATGTTGTGCTTCAACCGGAATTCCGACGTCTAATAATTTCAATACCATTTCATTTCGTAAATCATTCAAAGCGTCAGTTGGAGGAACGGGAAAATATCCTTCTTTGTATCTTGGCTTATAACCAAGGTTAGGATTTTCCACTCTTCCGCTATTCCATTTTCCCTCGTTAGAATCTAGTTCATAAAAAGAAAAATTTGGTCCGCTGTCAAATCTTACATCATCAAAAATGAAAAATTCGGCTTCGGGTCCAAAAAAGGCTGTGTCTGCAATTCCAGTGGATTTCAAATATGCTTCCGCTTTTTGAGCAATATTCCTAGGGCATCTTTCATATTTTTCTTTTGTTGCAGGTTCATAAATATCACAAATCATACTTATTGTTGGTGCCTCAATAAATGGATCAACAAACATAGTGTTTGGATCAGGGATTAAAAGCATATCACTTTCATTAATTGCTTTCCAACCCCGAATTGATGAGCCATCAAATCCAAAACCATCTTCGAAAGAGTCTTTTTCCAATTGGGCGGAAGGAACGCTGAAGTGCTGCCACTGTCCCGGAAAATCCATGAACTTGAAATCGATAAATTTAATTTTATTTGTTTTGACAAAGTTTAGAACCTTATCAGCATTCGAAAGTTTTTCTGTCATTTTTTCTCCTATTTTATTTGAATGATTGTAGTTTCTTTTATTGGTGATAATACAAAACTTGTGATTGTTCTTGAAACGCCGGGCCATGATTGAATTTTTGAGAGAAGACTTTCGAGTGCAGAAGTGTTTTGAACAATTGCCTTCATGATATGCGAACCTTCACCCAAAACCGAGTAGCATTCTAATATTTCCGGAGTTTTATTTGCATGCGATGAAAACGAAGAATAATCTTTCGAAGAAGCCATCACAACTGTTATGAATGCCATAATATCATATCCGAAAAATTTGCGATTCAGTTTTGCGGAGTAGCCGAGAATCACGCCATTTTCCTCAAGCTTTTTTAGTCGTTCGCTTAAGGAGGGAAGTGAAAGCCCGACTTTTTCAGCAATTTCGTTTCTCTTTGTTCTGCCTTTTTCTTGCAGAACATTCAAAATTTGGATGTCAATTTTGTCAAATGTCATTAATTATTAAGGTTAATTATAAAATTTGCCTGCAAATATAAGGCAATTTAATGTTTATGCAAAACTATTTATAGCTTTATCATAAGAAAAAACATTAGAAAATCCGAAGAATCTGAAAAACAGGGCGATATTGTTAAAATTTAATAGAACATTTTTATTACGAATTGTTCCAATCCAGTAGTTTTTTCTTCCAAAAAATCTTTTTGTGTTTATATTTCGATCCCAAATATTCATTTCATTTTCCAAGACAAATATGAAACACAAAAAAGCAAGTCTTATTTTAGAAGATGGTTCAGTGTACGCTGGATATTCTTTCGGGTACTACGGAGATAGTGACGGAGAAGTTGTATTTAATACCGGCATGGTTGGATATCCTGAAACATTAACAGATCCATCGTATCACGGACAAATTCTTGTCTGCACTTATCCTTTAATTGGAAATTATGGTGTCCCCGGAAAGAAAGTTAAAGACAATGTTTTGGTTGATTTTGAATCGGACAAAATTCAAGTAAAAGGAATGATTGTTACTGATTATTCTTTCGACTATTCTCATTGGGATGCTTCACAATCACTGCATGAATGGATGGAAGAAGAAAAAATCCCCGGAATTTTTGGGGTTGATACGCGAGCAATTACAAGGAAGCTGCGTGAGAAGGGTACAATGCTGGGTAAAATTATATGCGGTGAAATTCATGAAGAGGAGTTTAATGTTGAAGATCCAAACATCAGAAACTTAGCTAGTGAAGTTTGTACAACTATTCCGAAGTTATACAGGAAAGGTGACAAAAAAATTATTCTTGTTGATTGCGGAGTTAAAAATAATATTATCAGAGCATTTGCAGAAAGAAATATAAGTGTGCTGCAAGTGCCACAAGATTATGATTTTTCAAATGAAGAATGTTCCGGAATTGTAATCTCAAATGGTCCGGGCGATCCAAAAATGTGTACAGAAACAATTGCGAACACAAAGAAAGCAATAGCTGAAAATACACCGCTGCTTGGTATTTGTCTTGGCAGTCAGATTCTTGCACTTGCATCCGGTGCTGATACATTCAAATTAAAATACGGACACCGAAGCCATAATCAGCCGGTAAATGAAATGGGAACGCGCAGATGTTATATTACATCACAAAATCATGGATATGCAATAAATTCTGAAACTCTTTCTGAAGACTGGCGTGAATGGTTTGTAAATGATAATGACGGGACAAACGAAGGAATCATGCATATTTCAAAACCATTTTTTGGTACTCAATTCCATCCCGAAGCTTCTCCCGGTCCGGATGATACTGAATTTATTTTTGACATGTTCGTCCGTGCATTAAAATAATTTTTAAAGGAATTTTCTGAATGATAAAAAAAGGTAAACCACAAAAAGTTTTAATTCTTGGCAGCGGAGCTTTACAAATCGGGCAGGCTGGCGAATTTGATTATTCCGGCAGTCAGGCAATTAAAGCTTTGAAGGAAGACGGAATAAAAACAGTTTTGATAAACCCAAATATTGCAACAATACAAACATCCGAACATCTTGCCGATCAGGTTTATTTTCTCCCGATAAAAAAAGAATTTGTTGAAAAAGTGATAATCAAAGAAGAGCCTGACGCGATTTTACTGGGCTTCGGCGGACAGACAGCATTGAATGTGGGAATAGAACTTTACGAAGAAAAAATACTCGAGAAATATAAAGTGAAAGTATTGGGAACATCGGTTGAAACGATTAAAGATACGGAGGACAGGTTTTTATTTTCAAGTCGGGTTGAAGAAGCCGGATTGAAATGTGCGCTAAGTAGAACTGTCCATAATATTGAAGAAGCAAAAATTGCGGCAGCAGAAATAAAATATCCGGTTATGGTTCGAATTGCATTTGCACTCGGTGGATTGGGCTCTGGAATCGTATCGAACGAAATTGAATTGGTCGAAAAACTTCAACGCGCATTTGCATTTACCAATCAAGTCTTAATTGAGGAATCGCTTTATGGCTGGAAAGAAGTTGAATATGAAATTGTCAGAGATAAATATGATAATTGCATTACTGTTTGTTCGATGGAAAATCTTGACCCGATGGGAATTCACACCGGTGACAGTATTGTTGTTGCTCCGGTACAAACATTATCAGCAAAAGAGAACTTTAAACTCAGGTCAATCGGAATAAAACTAATCCGTCATCTCGGTGTCATTGGCGAATGCAATATTCAATATGCTTTGTCACCCACATCCGATGATTACAGAATTATTGAAGTCAATGCACGCTTGAGCCGAAGTTCTGCCTTGGCTTCGAAAGCAACTGGCTATCCGCTCGCGTTCGTTGCCACAAAACTTGCAATTGGTTACAATCTGAATGAAATTGAAAATATAATTACTAAAGAAACCTCATCTTGTTTTGAACCCGCACTTGATTATGTTGTTTTGAAATTTCCGCGTTGGGACTTACAAAAGTTTTTAAAGGTTAATACTGAACTTGGCAGCGAGATGAAGTCCGTTGGCGAAGTCATGGCAATCGGGAGAACATTTGAAGAAGTGCTGCAGAAAGCTATCCGCATGCTTGATATTGGATTTAATGGGTTGGTTGGTAATCGGATTGAAGAAACTGATCTTGAAACAAAAATATCAAAGCCAACTGACAAGAGGATTTTCTATATTGCAAAAGCAATTGAACTCGGGATGAGCGCCGATAAAATCAATCTGCTTTCAAAAATTGACAAATGGTTTATTTATAAAATCAAAAACATTGTTGAACTTTATAAAATATTAAACAGAAGAAAAATTTCCGAATGGTCTTTTGATGAATTAAAAAAAGCAAAGCAGCTCGGATTTTCAGATAAGCAAATTGGGATAATGACTAACGAGCCTGAATCCGCAGTAAGAAATCACCGAAAAAAAATAAATTTGATTCCCGTTGTAAAACAGATTGATACGCTTGCCGCAGAATTTCCCGCAAAGACAAATTATCTTTATGTTACTTATAATGGTTCAGAAGATGATATTGAAACAGGCGAGGACAAACAAATTATTGTGCTTGGCAGCGGAGCTTACCGAATCGGCTCTTCGGTTGAATTTGACTGGTGTTGCGTAAATGCTGCAATGACTCTTGAAGAACATGGACATAAATCTATTATGATAAATTATAATCCTGAAACGGTTTCAACTGACCATGATATTTGTTATAAACTTTATTTCGAAGAAATTTCTCTGGAACGTGTGCTTGATATTTATGACAAAGAAAACCCAAAAGGTGTTATTGTTTCTGTCGGCGGACAAATTCCCAATAATCTTGCAATGAAATTATATTCAAACGGTGTTAATATTCTCGGAACATCACCACAAAAAATTGACAGCGCAGAAGACAGAAATAAATTTTCAAAAATTCTTGATGAACTTGAAATTGATCAACCCGAATGGGAAGAGTTAACAGAATTAAAATCTGCAAAAGAATTTTGCAATAAAGTCAGCTATCCGGTTTTAATTCGCCCTAGTTATGTTTTAAGCGGCGCAGCAATGAGTGTCGTTCTTTCAGAAGAAGAACTTGAAAATTATTTGAAGAAAGCTTCTGATATCAGCAAAGAACATCCGGTTGTTATCAGCAAATTTATAACCGACGCGCGGGAAATTGAAGTTGACGCAGTTGCAGATAATGGTGAACTTTTTTGTTATGCAATTTCAGAGCATGTCGAAAATGCAGGAGTCCATTCAGGAGATGCAACAATTGTTCTTCCACCGCAACGAACATATCTTGAAACAATGAGGCGTGTAAAATTAATAACACGTAATATTGCTTCGGCACTTGAAATTACGGGACCATTTAATATTCAATTTATTGCTAAAGATAATGATGTAAAAGTTATTGAATGCAACCTACGTGCTTCGAGAAGTTTTCCTTTTGTTTCAAAAGTATTGAAAATTAATTTTATTGATGTAGCAACAAAATTAATGATTGGTGAAAAACCTCCGCACATCAGCGGCTCTTCTTTTGATGTTGATTATGTAGGAGTAAAAGCATCTCAGTTTTCATTTACACGGTTGAAAGGTTCTGATCCGGTTCTTGGTGTGGAAATGTCTTCAACCGGTGAAGTTGCATGTCTCGGTGATGATTTTAATGAGGCTTTTTTAAAAAGCACGTTATCTACAGGATTTAAAATTCCACAAAAGGGAATTCTGCTTTCAACAGGAACACTGAAAGAAAAAGCAGAATTTATCGAAGCATTGACATATTTAAACAAAACCGGAATTAAACTTTATGCAACAAAAGGGACTGCTGATTTCTATCGAAATAATGGGATTGAAATGGAAATCGTATTCCGTTCCTATGAAAATAAAGAGCCATCGATAAATACATTAATGAATCAGGGTAAATTTGATTTGATTATTAATATTCCCAAAACAGTTGAGCAATTAGAACTTGATTATGATTACGAAATCAGAAGAAAAGCAATTGATTTGAATATATCTTTAATTACTAACATTCAGATTGCTAAAAGGTTGGTCAAAGCTTTATCACTTAAAAATCCTTACAATCTCAGTGTTAAA